>OGKT01000841.1_pt1 | contig 10522 bp, 9 predicted proteins | sample 1572581 | NCBI WGS metagenome assembly OGKT01 (sample SAMEA2581881, study PRJEB24529) | metagenome | biome: Human gut stool | place: China | collected 2011 | reverse complement strand
ATGCTGAAGGCTCACAAGCGTGGCGAGTTGAATCTTTTTGAGGAGAGTGATGAGGTGCGAGCCGAGTATCTCCGCATCTTCCAGGGTTTCCACCAGCCTTTCGTAGAGGCTTTTGAGAAGGAGGAAGAGGAATAATCTTTAAAGTTTTATCCCTCACATCCCTCACTTTTTCTCTTCTTAAAACACTAATCACTTGATAATAAAGGAATTATCCATTTAGGAAAGCGTGATGGATGGACAAAATGTTTACAATATCCATCACGCTATCCATCACTAATAGTCTTCATCTATCACGTTTTTCAGCTTATCTTCTTGCAAAAAGCAAGAAGATCTTTGTAGAATATGGTTATGGGACCTGGCGAAAACGGACCACACGTTGTGCTGCGCTGGCTCACGGATATTACAGCGTCGGGTTACAGATATTACTGCGTCGGGATACAGATATTACTGCGTCGGGGTACGGATATTACTGCGTCGGGGTACGGATATTACTGCGTCGGCTAGCGCAGACGTATCCGTAGGCTTATTGAGACGGCTGAATCAGCTAACTGAAACGGCTGAATTCGCTGACAGAACTACTTGAGTTAGCAAACTGAACTACTTGAATAGCCCGACCGGGATAAAAACAAAGCGGGCGGACATCTTCTCACGAAGAAGGCCGCCCTGTTTCATAATTAAACTTTGTTTTGCATTAAAGAAATGCAATGCTTGAGCAAAAATATTTTTATTTCTCTATCAGTCCCTCTACATACTTGCAGAGGATACTGATGCCCTTGAGGTTTTCGCCACCCTGCGGAATGATGATGTCAGCATAGCGCTTGGTGGGTTCGATAAACTGCTCGTGCATCGGCTTCAGGACCTTGAGGTATCGGTCTACCACCATCGATACGGTGCGACCCCTGTCGATGGTATCACGCTGAATGTTGCGTATCAGGCGCTCATCAGCATCGGTATCCACGAACACCTTCAGGTCCATCAGGTCTCTCAACTTCTTGTCCACCAGCGTCATGATGCCTTCGATGATCACAACCGGTTTGGGCTCAACGTGAACAGTTTCCGGTTCACGGTTGCATTTGATATAACTATAGGTGGGTTGCTCTATCGCCTTGCCAGCACGCAGATCAGCGAGCTGCTGGTGCAAAAGCTTCCAATCGAATGCCGACGGGTGGTCGAAGTTGATCCGATGACGTTCTTCCTCGGTCATCTGCGAGGTATCGTTATAATATGAATCGAGGGGCACCACAGCCACATAATGAGGCGGCAGCACTTCTACGAGTTTCTTCACCACAGTAGTCTTGCCGGAGCCTGTGCCTCCCGCAATGCCAATAACGGTCACTTTATCTTTCATATTCTTTCTATAAGATTTCATCAAACATCTTGCGGTAGAATTCAGCCTTCTTCTCCACTGCCATAGGATAGGCACGGGAACTGGAGGGCATGCGGTACAGACGGAGTCTGCGGCCCTCGAACTGGAATTCTGCATAGCCTCCCATCTCAGGCTTTTCCTTGATGCCAAAGTGTTCTGAAAATACCTTCGTGGCAAGCTGGCCGGCTGTAAGCACCGCCCTGCAATGGGGCAGCTGGCGGAGCATGCCGTCGAGATCGGCGGGCTGCACGATCTGCAGGTCCTTGTCGGATGCCGTATTCTTGGTACGTATCACCTGCTGTGCGGTATCATAGATGGCGACGCCCTTCTCCCCGAGAAATTTCTTAATAGCATCGAGGCGGTAGGTCTTCTTCTCTACATCCACGAAATGGAGCTTATCCTGGAAGTAGATAATCCCGAATATCCTCCACATATCATTCTGGAAGTTGGGATAATACCAGGGCATGCACCACCGCTTCTCTGCAGGCGGAAACGTGCCGAGCATCAGCAGCCGCGCATTATCGGGCAGCCACGGCTCAAAAGGATGATTCTCAACCATTTTCTACTTCTTTTCCTTCACCAGGTACATCACTACCGGCAGGTGATCGCTGTAGCCGTTAAGCCATCTGCCGCCTGCCTTGGTACGCAAAGGAGCACCCTTGTACTGACCTTCCTGCTGGATGAGGTAATCGCGGCGGAAGATGTGGTTCTTCCAGAACTTCAGAGAACTGTAGTCCTTGTTCTTACTATCCCTGTTCAGGAGATTAGGCGTGATGACTATCTGGTCGAAGAGATTCCATGAACCACTGTAGAACAGGGTTCCCTTGCCCTCCTTGGCCAGGATGTTGTACCATGGATTGTACATATCATCGGCACCCACCTCGCTGATTTCAGCCTTCGCCTTCAGCACCTTGTGCATGCTGGCGTTGGTAGGATCATCGTTCATATCACCCATCACGAACACTTTCATCGCTGGGTTCAACTTCAGCAAACTGTCTTTTACAGCCTTGGTCTGGCGTGCTCCGCTCTCGCGATAGAACGAAACGGAGAAACGGCTTGGCCAGTGGCATACGATAACCGCCACATCCTCGCCCGCCAGTTCACCGCGAACGGTGAGGAAACCACGGGTCTTGTAGGCAGAATCCTTGGCGAGTTCCTGTACGTAAGGCACCAATCGGGTGTTCTTCACCGTGAAGAGTGCCGGATTATAGAGCAGCGCACAGTCGATGCCTCGCTTATCGGGACCCTCGATATGGCAGAACTGCATGTTTCTTGCCTTGAGAGGCGGCTGTGCGGTGAGATCTTTCAGCACGTTGGCATTCTCAACCTCAGCCAGACCGATGAAGGCACAACCCACGTTAGGCAGCACATCGGTACCCATGTCGGCAAGTGCACGCGACATATTCCTGAGTTTATTGGTATATTTCATACCATTCCATCCCTTAGCAGGGAGATACTCATAATCATTCTTACCGGCATCATGGCAGGTATCAAAGAGGTTCTCCTGATTGTAGAAACCTACAGCATACACTTGAAACTGCCTGTTGCCTGAAGTCTGCGACTTCTTTTTCTGTGCCGTAGCGCCCAGCCCAATCATGAGGAGGGCAGCCAGCAAGAGCAAATATTTTCTCATACTAATATTAATTATTAATGTATACCTAATTATATATATTCACCTTAACGCGGTGAGGTAACAGGCAGCAAAGATACCTAAAAAACCGGAAATATCTCCATGAAAACGAATATTTTTTCAGATTTCATGCATTTTTAACATAAATAAATTCATTTTTCAAAAAACTTTTTGTTACTTTGCAGCATTAAACACATTGAATCGGAACAGAAGACACAAGACCAGGGACCACGGTAAGTCCCCTTATCGCCTAAACAAGACCTAGCGGGACATATATCATCACTGCTCAAAAAGACTGCTGTTGCCGGTTTATTAATACTTAATACATATAAACTATGCAGAAGAAAGTAAACTTAGCAATGTTAGCGCTCTTCTCGTGTTCATTGGCTATGGCTCAGAACGAAAAGACTGACCAGAACATAGCCCAGGGACTCGACGAAAATGCTTTCACCTTCTCCGAGGCACAGTTGGGCGAGGACGATGACATGTCATCCAATGTCACCATTCTCAATTCTACCAGCAACGTATACGCGAGCCAGGCAGGTTACCTGTTCTCGCCAGCACGTTTCCGCTACCGTGCCTTCAACCAGAAGTACAACGATGTCTATATCAACGGTGCTTCCATGAACGATATGGAGACCGGACAGTTCCGTTTCTCCAATATCGGCGGTTTGAACCGATTCTCCAGAAACGTAGACTTCGCCCTGCCTTTCGAAGCCAACGGCTATTCGATGACGGGCATGGCAGGCTCCAACAACTATGATTTCCGTGCCGGAAGCATGCAGGAAGGCCAGTATGCCAGCGTAGGTGTTGCCAACCGCAACTATACCCTGCGCGGACTCTACTCCTACTCCAGCGGATTCAACGAGAAGGGATGGGCCATTACAGCCGGTCTCACCTACCGCTGGGCTAACCAGGGATACGTAGAGGGAACCATCTACAATGCCCTCTCCTATTTCTTCGGTGTACAGAAGAAGTGGATGAACGGCCACTCGCTGAGCTTCTCCACATGGGGTAACCCGACAGAAAGAAGCACCCAGGGAGCATCTACCGACGAGGCTTACTGGCTGGCAAACGACTACCAGTATAACCCATACTGGGGATACCAGAACGGACACAAGAGAAACTCACGCATAGTGAACGACTTTGCCCCTTCGGCTATCGCTACATGGGACTGGGAAATCAACGACCAGATGAAGCTCACCACATCGGTGTTCGGAAAATACTCTATGTACAAGAGCACCAAGCTCAACTACAACAACGCAGAGAATCCACAGCCAGACTACTGGAAGAACATGCCATCAGCCAGCTACTATGTATGGGGCGACTACAAGAACGGCAACAACATGTATACCTGGGAAAACTGGAACAACGCCGTAAACTACTGGCAGGCAAGCAAGGCAAACCGACAGATTAACTGGGACCGCCTGTATTATGCCAACCAGCAGGCAGCCAAGAACGGACAGGATCTGCTCTACTATGTTCAGGCTAAGCACAACGACAACCTGACCCTGAGCCTGTCATCCGTTCTGAACACCAAGCTGACCAAGAAATCGAACCTGGCTACGGGTATCATGCTCGGAAAGAGTACCAACCAGCACTATCAGACACTGGAAGACATGCTGGGCGGTGCCATCTTCCACAACATCAACACCTATGCCCTGGGCGATTATCCTAAGACCGACCCACGTGTGCAGTACGACCTGAACACAGCCGGTCCTAACAACACAGGCAAGCTGGTTTACGAGGGCGACAAGTTCGGTTACGACTATCGCATCGACGTGAACAAGGCAAACGCATGGAGCACCTATACAGCCGAATTCTACAACATGAAGGCGATGCTGAGCGGACGTATCGGATATACCGGAATGAACCGCCGAGGCTACATGCGCAACGGTATGGCACCGAACAACAGTCAGGGCAAGAGCGGCACAGCCAACTTCCTGGACGGTGGTGTAAAGGGAAGCCTGAACGTGGATATGGGCAGAGGTCATGCCTTCAGCATCGGAGCCGGATACGAGTTGCGTGCGCCGATGGCAAACACAGCCTTCATTTCGCCTGAAATCAGCAACGACTTCGTGACTAACCTCAAGAACGAGCGCATCTTCAGCTCTGAATTCAGCTACCAGTATCGCAACGCATGGCTGAGTGCCAACGTGAGCGGTTACTACAGCCGACTGGAGAACGTTACGGAATGGCAGAACTTCTACAACGATGATGAGAATTCATTCACCTACGTGAGCATGACCGGACTGAAGAAGGAATACTATGGTGTAGAGGTGGGCGCTAAGTTCAAGCTTACATCATGGCTCGACCTGAAGACTCTGGGCGCTATGAGCGAGGCAAAGAACATCAACAATGTAAACGCCGTATACATGCTCTCAAAGAGTGCTGAGGTTTACCAGGACAAGGCTTACGTGATGAATATGCGCGAGAGTGGCACACCGCTCACAGTGGGAAGCATCGGTCTCGATGCCCACGTAAACGGATGGTTCGTCAACCTCAATGCCAACTACTACGACCGCATCTACCTCTCTTATTCTCCAAGCTACAGATATGAGAAGGTGCTGACCAACCGCCAGGCTGCCCACAAGGCATTCCCTGAAATATTTGCTCCTACTACACTCGACGGTATGAGCTGGACTGAGGATGCTGTAGCCCAGGAGAAGGGTCACGGAGGATGGATGGTTGACCTGAGCATAGGCAAGAGCGTGAGACTGAAGAAGGGTTCTCTCAACTTCAACCTCATGATTACCAACCTGCTGAACAACCAGACCATCGTAACAGGCGGATATGAGCAGAACTCTCGTTCAAGCTATACACTGGATGCTAACGGCAACGTGAAGAATCCACGCCTCTACCAGTTCTCTAAGAATCCTAAGAAGTATTACACCTGGGGTACCAACGGCATGTTCCAGGTATCTTACAGATTCTAAAGAGCAGTTTCTCTTTAACATAAAGAACAGGGAGCAATCCCGTTTCTCTATAACAATAAAAAGAAAGAACAATGAAAAAGATAAAATTCATAGCATTGGCATTCCTGGCACTGACTCTGGGGTCGTGTATGGGCGACGGTTATGCTGACCCAGACCTGACCGAGAAGGTGCCTGCATCTCCATGGGGCAACAACAGCCTGAGAGAGAAGAATGTGATCAGCATAGCAGATTTGAAGACCCAGTTTGCTACGGTTATCAACAGCGACAATGGCTACAAGCAGATTGAGAAAGACATGATGATCAAGGCGGTAGTGACGGGCAATGATGTCAGTGGCAATATCTACAACCAGGTGAGCGTACAGGATGCATCCGGCGCAATCATCATTGCCATCAACGGAAGTGGCCTGTCAGGTTATCTTCCTGTTGGTCAGGAGATTCTCGTAAACCTGAAGGGTCTCTATATCGGAAGTTACAAGAAGTTGCCTCAGATTGGCGGTGTGAATACCAAGCTCTCAGACGGAAGTCTGGGTATGGGCAAGATAGAGCGTGCCATCTGGAACGAGCACTTCAAGATTCTGAACCCTGGCGAGGCTGATGCAAGCACGGTAGTGCCAGAGGAGTTTGACCTGACAAAGCTTACTGATGCAGCCTATATGGATGCTAACGTGGGCAAGCTGATGACCCTGAAAAAGGTGAAGTTTGCCTCTGCCAACGGTACTAACGTATGGGCACCAGATGATACCAATACGAGTCTGGAACTGATTGATGCAGAAACGGGCAAGAAGATCAGCAGCAGCAATCTGGTAGTGCGCAACTCGGGTTATTCTAAGTTTGCCAACGAGGTGGTTCCACAGGGTGTATTCAATATCACCGGTATCTTCACCCGTTACAATAACACCTGGCAGATTGTGATTCGCAGCACGGATGATCTGAAGGCATCAGAAACAGGCGGTACATTGGAGAAGCCTTATACTGTGGCTCAGGCACTGGAGAAGATCAATGCCGGTACAGCAGGCGATGCTAAGGTTTATGCTACCGGTATCATCGTAAAGGTGAAAGATGTAGATACTGGCAAGTATGGTAATGGTACATTCGTTATCTCTGATGACGGTAAGGATACAGAAGGCAAGACCCTCGAGGTATTCCGTTGCTTCAACATCGATGGTGCAAAGTGGACAGAGGAAACCAAGGGTATCCTTGTACCAGGCAAGAAGGTGGTTGTATCAGGCACCCTGCTTGATTATAACGGCACCAAAGAGATTAAGGGTGGCAATCTCATCTCTATCAAGTAATTACTGATTATCAATATAGTAACAATATTTAAAAAGACAATAATATGAAAAAGTATATATTTTCAGTTTTGATGGCGGCTATGGCAGCCTTCACATTCATTAGCTGTGAGGACGTACCAGAGCCTTATACACTGCCTACTCAGCCTGGTGCTCCAACCACTCCTGAGGTGGCAACACAGGGTACAGAAGCCAGCCCTTATACTGTGACTGACGCTAAGACAGTTAAGACAGGCACCGGCAAATATATTAAGGGTTACATTGTAGGTTATGTACCAGACAAGGCACTCAATGAGGCTATCTTCGGTGATGCATCAAGTGCAGAGACAGCTCCAACAAACATTCTGCTCGCTGCCAAGGCTGACGAGAAAGAGGTTAACAACTGTATGCCTATCCAGTTGCCAGCCGGCGATCTCCGCACTGCTCTCAACCTGAAGGATAACCCAGGTAATCTGAAGAAAGAACTCATCATCTGCGGTAATATCGAAACCTATTTCGGAGCTACCGGTTTGAAATCTGCAACATACGCTAAGATTAACGGTAAGGAGATTGGTAAGAAGCCAGGAGATACTACCCCAGGCACAGATTTGAAGGGAGAAGCTAAGGGAGATGGTTCTGAGGCAAACCCATTCAACAGTGTAGCTGCCCAGAAATATACTGCAGCCCTGGAGGCTGGTAAGGCTACCGACAAGGAGTTCTACATCAAGGGTAAGGTACAGAGCATCAAGGAGCAGTTCTCTGCATCCTACGGCAACGGATCATTCTATATTGCCGATGATGCCAACAGCACCCAGTTCTACATCTTCCGCATCTACTACTTCGGTGGCGAGAAGTGGAAGGAAGGCGATATGACACTGAAGGAAGGCGACGAGATTGTGGTTTGCGCTAAGCTCATTAACTACATGGGCAACACCCCAGAGACCAACCAGGGCGGTAAACTCATTTCTGTAAACGGTAAGACCAGCGCTGGCGGTGGTGAGGTTAAACCAGACCCAACACCAGATACACCAGCTACTGGCGATGCCATGAACATCAGCTCTATCGTAAGTGGCAAGACCAGCTCAGAAGATTTGCCTGAGAACGCTTATGGTTCACAAGTAGCAGCCACAGAAAGCACTTGGTATTCTTGGAAATTCGACAACATCGCTTATAGCGGTGCTCGCATCTGCAAAGCCAACGGCGATTTCACTGGCACTCTCCAGTTACAAGGCAACGCATCCGATACAGCCAAGCAGGGATTCCTCTTCAACAGCACAGCGTTCAGCAAGGATATCAAGAGCATCACCATCGTGGTAAAGGGACTGAGAAAGTATGACACGCCTACAGTATTCGGTGTATACCATGGTTCTTCTGCCCATCCTACGACAGATGCTATCAAGGGTTCTTACACCAAAGAGACAGGCAGCACCCTCAATTCGTTCACTTTTACCTACGACTTCAGCAGCGTAAGCAGCAAGTACTTTACCATCTGGAACAATGCTGTTGGTGCTCTCTACATCGAGAAGATCATCATCACATTGAAGTAATTCCCCTAGTAGATATTATATATTAGAGAAAAATACCAATCCCCATCGTCCTCTACCCAAACAGAGGCGATGGGGATTTCTTTTCATCCATTAAAAACATAGGTGTCAGGAGGAACGCGAACCTACGTATTATGCTCATTTCTCAAATATTTCTTAAAAAGAAGAAGAAATATTTGGTGGTTTCAGGAAAAAAGCGTAACTTTGCAGCCTGAAATTGATAACAGGCTATAATGGGCATGCCCCGATAAGGGACACGAAATGATGCAACAAGCATCCCCATGACGTCTAATTTTAATAACCCAATAAAAATAAAAAAGAAAAATGAAAAAAGGTATTCATCCAGAGAATTATCGTCCTGTAGTATTCAAGGATATGTCTAACGGCGATATGTTCCTCTCTCAGTCTACATGCAAGACTAACGACACTGTTGAGTTCGAAGGCGAGACTTATCCAGTTGTTAAGATTGAAATCTCTAGCACATCTCACCCATTCTACACAGGTAAGAGCAAGCTCGTTGATACAGCGGGTCGCGTAGACCGCTTCATGAACCGTTACGGCAAATTGAAGAAGTAATAATATACCTTTTTTATAAGGATATATTTATTATCGCAAAGATACTGAGTGCATTCCAGCGTAGTTGCATATACGTAGGAATGCACTTTTTTTCTCTATTCTATCCTCATGCAATCGATTTCTACATACATTATTATATAGAAAGTACTTAATCTTTAACTTCAAAACATTATCGAGAATTATGAAGCATACTAAGTTTTTTATCTTCGCACTCGTTGCTGCGATGACGTTCTCTGCTTGTGGTACTGATGATTCGCTGCAGTTCTATTTTCCAGATAACGGCGGTACTACTGGTGGCGAATCAACCGACAAGAACAATACAAACAAGAATGTGGCTACTGCCAACATGCAAGAAGTGGTAAGAAACGCTATCAGTGGTTTGGAATTTCCTAAACTCAAAAACAATGGTACCAGCTATGCAATCGTTTACATAGATAAAACCACAGGTATGTTGAACTATTCTACAGAATGGGACGACAACATGAAGAGCCAGAGATGGAGCTGCTATACTTTCCATACAGGAAACAATAAAACCAACGTTGATAGACCTAAAGATGATTATCCATCTGATACAGATTTAAAGTCTCTATATGGAGTGGTAGACTTCACTTATGATCCATATACTGGCAATGGAAGATATGATCATGGACACATCTGCCCATCAGGCGACAGAAGATTAAACAGTACCCAGGAAAGACAGACAGACTTTCTGACCAACATGCAACCACAATATGCCAAATTCAACCAGAACGGAACATTGATACAAATGGAGAACGCCTTGAGGAAAAAAGCCAATGCTATAAAAAATGACAAGGATACTCTATTTGTTGTAAAAGGCGGTACTATAGACAGTCCTGAAAACATTATTGAATATATCAACGGAAGACAAACGGTCTATACTGCAACAACAGGTTACATCCCAGTACCAAAGTATTTCTTTGTAGCAATATTGGAAAAAGCGTTTGATACGGAAAGTAACAAGCACAAATACAGTGCTTTCGGCTACTGGTTTCCTCACGAGGACAAGGCATTTAAAAAGGGCGATAAGCTCGGCAACTATATCGTAAACATCAAGACGCTGGAAGACAAAACCGGCATCGACTTCTTCTGTAATCTCCCTGATGGAATCGAGAAGGAAGTGGAAAACGTAGATGCAGAAATCATCAAGAATCTGGGGCTTTAAATAAAAGGCTATATACAAA
>OGKT01000830.1_pt1 | contig 10639 bp, 7 predicted proteins | sample 1572581 | NCBI WGS metagenome assembly OGKT01 (sample SAMEA2581881, study PRJEB24529) | metagenome | biome: Human gut stool | place: China | collected 2011 | reverse complement strand
GGTCCAGCTCCACCTGGCCGGCAAACAGGGCCGTATCCGGCACCCGGCCGATGGCCACAAACAGGCCGTCGCAGAACAGCTCCCGCCGTGCGCCGGTGCGAAGATCCTCCACCTCAACGCCTGTCAGGCGTTTCTCCTTGCGCAGAGCGGTAATGCGGCTGTTCCAAAGGATCTCAACGCCGTTTTCCCTCAGCGCGTCCCGATAGACCGCCGAGGCCCTCAGCTCGTCTCTCCGGTGGACCAGATAGACCTTTTTACAAAGCTTGGCCAGATAGAGCGCGTCGCCCACAGCGGTGTTTCCGCCTCCGTTGACCACTACCGTCTTGCCGCGGTAGAGCATGCCGTCGCAGGCGGTGCAGTACGCCACCCCGCGCCCGCGGAGCGCCTGCTCGTCCGGCAGGCCCAGCTCCCGAGGGAACGCCCCCGTGGCCAGGATCACCGCCTCGGCCTCAAAGCTGCCCTCGGTGCTCTCGATCCGCTTGGGCCGGCCCGCCAGCTCCACCGAGCGCACCTCGCCGTATACCGTGGACACGCCGAACCGCCAGGCCTGGCGCTCCATCCGCTCTCCCAGCTCGAAGCCGTCAATCCCCTCCTCAAAGCCGGGATAATTGTCAATCCGGTCCGTGGTCGCCATCTGGCCTCCGGCGGAGAGCTTTTCCAGCACCGCCACCGAGCGCCCGCTCCGGGCGCAGTACAGGGCCGCCGTATAGCCGCCCGGTCCGCCGCCGATCACAACCACGTCATAGTGCTTTACGCCCATCCGGCGCACCTCCTCTCTTACAGTCCGGCCCACTCTACAATCTGTGCCTTTGAGCCGGGGGCGATCAGCGGCTCTCCCGCCTGTCCATTCCGAAATACCAGCAGCGTGGGGATGGTCTCCACCCCAAACCGCTCTGCCAGCTCCGGCTGCTCGTCCACATTCACCTTGCCCACCTTCACATCGGTGCGCTCCTCGGCCACCTCGTCCACAACGGGACTGAGCATGCGGCAGGGGCCGCACCAGCTGGCCCAGAAGTCCAGCAGGACAGGCTTTGTGCTCTGCAGCACCTCCTGCTCAAAATTTTCCTTCGTGATCGTAACAACTGCCATATTTCTACCTCCTGAAAGGGTTCGTTCGTGGTTGTTCTTATGGCATCAGTATACCCAAAACGCCGGGGTTTTTCCGTAACCGGGTCACATTGGGGCGCAAAAAAGCCCGGAGCAGGAAGAAAGAATACTGCTCCGGGCGGGGAATGGTTCAGTTATTGCAGGGGCAGGTCATCAGACACCGGCCACGCAGTTCTTGCCTGCAATGTAGCCATAGTAGACGCACAGGCTGTGGCTGATGCCGCGCATGCAGATGGGGTACTCCACCGCATAACGGCTGCCCTGCACGTTGCCGCAGACATACAGGCCCTTGATGATGTCGCGCTTGGGGCTGGCAGGGTCTTCCTCGGTGAAGGTGTGGCAGTTCTCGTCGCTTTCCAGACCGCCCACACAGACCAGCATGGCAGTAGTGCCCCACTGGCAGGCGTAGTACGGGGGATTTTCCAGTGCGAACATCCGGCTTGCAGGCTTGCCGAAGTCGTCATCGGAGCCGGCCTTGGCCAGCTCGTTGTAGCGCTGGATCGAGGCCAGTGCGGTGTCCAGCGCCTCGCCCTCGTAGCCGCACTGGGTCAGCAGCTCCTCCAGCGTATCGGCCTTGAACTGGTAAGCCTCGGCCTTGGCGCTGATCTTGGTGTACTGACGGTCGGTGTAGTTGGGGTTGGACTCATCCTCATTTTCCGGGATGATATAGCACAGGCCGCCGTGGTTGGCCGGCATATAGGGGATCTGCTCGCCCCACTTGGCGTCGTACAGCTGGAAGGAAGCGCACTCCGGCTGCAGCTCGATCTGGTTTTCCAGCTGCTGGCCGGGGATGCACTCGTTCATAAAGCGCTCGCCGCGCTTGTTGAGCTGCAGGAAGGGGGTAACGCCCATGCCGCTGCCCATGTGGTGGGTCATAGGTGCGTGGTGATCCTGCACCTTTGCGCCGATCCATGCGCCCATGCGCAGGCCGTCGCCGGTCTCGACCGTCTTGCCTTCCACGTCAACGCCCAGCATACCCATAGCGCCCATGTTGGCGATATTCTTCTCTACGATCTCGGGAGCGAAATGCTTCATGATCTTTTCATCGCCGGAGTTGTCGCCGGTGGCAAGGATCACGCCCTTGGCAGCGTTGAGCTGGATGTACTTATTGCCGTTCTGTGCATCGCGGATGATCACGCCGGTCACGCGGCCGTCGCTGTCCTTCAGCAGTTTGGTGCCAAAGCAGCCGTAGAAGGTCTTGGCACCAGCCTCGATGGCCTTGTTCAGGTTGGCTTCCACCACAAAGCCCTGCTGATCCTTGCGGGAGGAGCGGAACTCCATGCTGGAGGGGAAGGTGGGGAACTCTTCGTTGCGGTAGTCGTAGTGCTCGGGCTGAGGCCATGCCAGCGGCACCAGAATGCCCTTGTCGAACTGCTCCTGCGTGACCACCTGACGGGTGGTGTCGCAGATGGTCAGCTCAGGATAAGCCTCGATGAACCAATCCATGACCTCGTGTGCATGGCTGGCCCACTTTTTCAGGATGGAGCGCTTGTTGCGGTAGGTGCACTCGCGCATCAGGCGGTTGACCACCACATCCTCGTCCACGATGTTCTCGCGGCCCCAGCGCTTGTTCAGGCTGCCGTTCAGCAGGGCATACTCGCCGCTGCGGCAGTTGAAGGAGGCGCTCTTCTCCACGATAGCCACCTTTGCGCCCTCCTCGGCGGCGGCGCGGGCGGCGCAGATGCCGGACAGACCGGCACCGATGATGACCACATCAAAGTCCTGCGTTTCAGCGGCCTGCACATCCGGTTCCTCGCCCAGCCAGTCCTCGCCGGTGTCGGCGGTCTGCTCTGCGGCGGGGGTCTCGGTCTTTACGCCCATGGCCTGCTCGATGCAGCTGGCAGCCGCCTTCTTGACGGCATTGGTGGTGACGGTAGCACCGGAGATGTTGTCGATCTCGGTGCCCTGTGCGGCCATGATGGCTTCCTGCAGGGTGGGCGCGGCCACGCCGCCGATGCTCTCGGTCTCGTTGGAAGCATCGATGACCACCTCGGTGATGGCGGTCTCGCTGAAGGTCATGGTCACCTTCACCTCACCGATGCCGGTGGCCGTGCCGGTGTAGGTACCGGCGGTGTAGATGGCATCACCGGAAGCGGCGGTGCTGGAAGAAGCTGCGGAGTTGCAGGCAGCCAGCGCACCGGCGGTGACGCCGCTCATGGCGGCAGCGGCGGCGACCTTCAAAAAGCCTTTGCGGGAGATCTTTTCCATTTGGATTTCCTCTTTCTTCTCATCAATTTCTCTTCGTCTCTGCGGGAGTTTTTCCCGCGCTGCACTTAGTATAAAATATAACGAAGTAAAAGGGAAACAAAAAAATTTTGCCATCCTAATAAAAAGTGTTTATAACCATCTCCCACCATGCTATACTGAGAGCAGACGGATCTTCCCCTGCACAGAAAGGAGCTTTTTTCGGATGAACGACCACCAGCTGCTGTGTTTTCTCACCGTGAGCCGGACCCTGAATTTTACCACAGCCGCCCGGGAGCTGTACTGCACCCAGCCCGCCCTCAGCTACCAGATCCGCAGTCTGGAAAAGGAGCTGGATCTGGCCCTGTTTGAGCGCAGCACCACCCGCGTGGCGCTGACCGAAGCGGGCCGGGCCTTTGTGCCGCAGGCAGAGGGGATCTATCGCAGCATCCTGAACGCCCGCACCGCGCTGAAGGGCTTTGCCCGGCGGCGCACACTGACCCTGCGCCTGCCGCCGGTGCTGCTGCAGCGGGACCCCATTTATCCCATCCTGATGGCACGGCTGCACGCCGCGCTGCCGGGATATGAGTTTGCGGTGGACACTCGGCCCGTGTCACGCAATCCCCACGAAATGCTCTGCAGCGAGGCAGACGCAGCCCTCTATCTGCCCTTTGGGCCGCTGCAGCCGGAGATCGAGCGCACCCCCATCCTGCACAACACCTTTTACCTGATCGTATCACCGGAGCACCCGCTCACAGGGCGCAGCACTCTGGCGCTGGCCGATCTTGCCGGGCAGCAGCTGTTTTATGAGCCGCTGTATCAGGAAATGGTGGATCTTGCCGTTGTTCAGCCCGGCCTGCCGTTTTCCGCACCAAGCTGGCACATGGTGGAAAACTACGAGTGTGTTTACAACGATCTGCTTGCCGGGCGCGGCATGTTTTTGTGCCCGATGAAATACCCGGCCTTTCCGGCGGCATGGTATCTGCCGCTGCAGCTGCCGTTGCCGGACACCTGTCTGCTGACCCTGCGGGACGACCCGCGTCCCGAGATCCAACGGCTGCGGGAGGTATTTACCGCTGTATACGCCAGCCGTGCAAAGCTGCTGGGAGAGGCGTAAAAAGCAGCGCCGGAACGGCAAAATCGTTCCGGCGCTGCTTGTTTCAGAAGAGATCAGGCTTCTTCCGGCACATCATCAAAACCGATGAACCAGAGGATCGCAAAGGTGGCCACAAAGGCGATCGCGGCAGAGATCAGTGCGTTGATCACGTTCATGGGATTTTCACCGACATACAGGCCGATGGCTGCCAGACCGGCACCACCGCCGCCAAAACGGCGCACACCGGTCAAACCGGCATACAGGCCGCCCAGACCACCGCCGATGGTTGTGGCGATGAGAGGCTTACGCAGACGGACGTTGACGCCGAACAGAGCAGGCTCCGTCACGCCCAGCAGAGCGGTCACACCGCCGGAAACGGCCAGCTGACGGAAGTTCTTGTTTTTGGTCTTGATGGCAACGCAGAGGGCTGCGGCACCCTGTGCAATGTTGGAAGGCAGATTACCGGGGCCGATGACCGTCTCATAGCCCAGCATGGACAGAGAGTTGACATAAGCGGGCAGCAGGCTGTAGTGCATACCGGTCATGACCAGGAACGGCATAAAGGCACCGATGACGGTGGGCAGTGCCCAGGGGCAGACCTTTTCAATGGCCAGCAGGACGTTGACCAGACCATCGCCGATGATGCTGCCCAGAGGGCCAAGCACGCACAGGGAGATGGGAGCCATGATGAGGATGGTGAGCACCGGCCGCAGGATGAACTTGACCACAGAGGGCACGACCTTATTGACAAATCGTTCCACGTATGGCAGTACCAGCGTGATAAGGAAGATGGGAATGACTGAGGAAGAATAGGTTACCATCTTCACCGGCAGACCCAGCACATGGACCACATCGGCATCGGCTTTCAGGGCGATGAAGTTCGGGTGCAGCAGGATGGCCCCCAGCAGCATGGCCATCTGCGGGTTGCAGCCGAACTTTTTGGCCGCGGAGTTGGCCAGGAAGATCGGCAGGAAGTAATAGGAAGAGTCTGCGATGAAGTTGAGGAAATAGTACAGATTTCCGCTCTTGTCGATCCAGCCGAAGAGGGTCAGCACAGACAGCAGAGCCTTGATCATACCGGCACCGGCGATCAACGGCATCAGCGGGGTGAACACACCGGCCAGCGTGTCCAGAATGATGCTGACCCTGCTCTTCTTTTCCTCGGCCGGGGCGGCAGGCTGTTTGACTTCCTTACCGCCGAAGTCGCCCAGTTTCATCAGTTCATCGTACACGGCAGCCACTTCGTTGCCGATGATGACCTGATACTGGCCGCCTTTGTTCACGACACCCACCACGCCGGGTACGGCTTTGACCTTGGCCTCGTCCACGCCGTCCATTGACTTGAGGTTGAACCGCAGGCGGGTGACACAGTGGGTCAGAAATGTAACATTTTCTGCGCCGCCGACCTGTTCCAGCACCTGCTGGGCAGTTTTCTTTGCATCCATTTGTTTTGCCTCCTTCAATATCCTAAAAAATGCATTGCTTACAGGGCGGTGTCTGCGCCGTTGCTTGCAATCACCTTTTTATACCATTCAAACGACTTTTTCTTTTTACGGGCCAGCGTGCCGCTGCCGTCATCCTTCTTGTCTACGTAAATGAAGCCGTACCGTTTGCGCATCTCGCCGGTGCCCACCGAAATAATGTCGATGGGACCCCAGCAGGTGTAGCCGATCACCGGAACGTCATCCAGCTCAATGGCCTGCCGCAGCGCATCAATGTGACTGCCCAGAAAACGGATGCGGTAATCGTCCTGAATGCTGCCATCCGGCTCTACGGTGTCGATGGCACCCAGACCATTTTCCACAACGAACAGCGGCAGTTCATACCGGTCATACAGCTCATTCAGTGCGATGCGCAGGCCGTCCGGATCGATGGGCCAATCCCAGTCGGTACGCTGGAGATACGGATTGCTGCGTTCTACACAGCAATCCGTATCTTCCGTTGCACGGGCAACTGAAGAAAAATAATAGCTGAATGCGATGTAATCCACAGTTCCTGCGGCCAGCAGCTCGGCATCGCCCGGCTGCATCTCTACCGAAGTGCCCATGCGTCGCAGCTGTGCCGTGCACAGGCTGGTGTAGTGTCCGCGGCACATCACATCGGTGTAATAATAGTTCGGCATCATCTGGAATCTCTGTGCCAGCACATCCTTGGGTGCGCAGGTGCGCGGGTAGGTGGTGGGATACTGGATCATGCAGCCGATTTTATTTTCCGGGTCGACCGCATGCCCGATCTGCACGGCCTTTGCACTGGCAAGGAACATGTTGTGGCTGACCAGCGCTTTGACAGCGTTGTGCTCCTCGCCTTCGGCAAAGAGCACGCCTGCCTGATGGTATGGCTCGCTCTGGTTCATGGTCTCGTTGATCTCATTGAAGGTCATCCAGTACCGGACCTTTCCCTTGTAACGCCGAAACACCGTTTCACAGTACCGGGCAAAGAAATCGATCAGGGCTCGGTTACGCCAGGAACCATAGTGCTGCACCAGATACAGCGGCGTTTCGTAATGCGAAAGCGTGACCACCGGTTCGATCCCGTAGCGGTGCAGCTCGTTGAACACACGGTCATAGAAAGCAAGCCCGGCCTCGTTCGGCTGCAATTCATCGCCCTGCGGAAAGATGCGCGGCCAGTTGATGGACATCCGGAAGCACTTGAAGCCCATCTCGGCAAACAACGCGATGTCCTCTTTGTAATGGTGGTAAAAATCCACGGCTTCATGGCTAGGGTAGTAGTTGCCCTCCATGACCTGTGTATGAATCTCGCGCGGGACGCCGTGGCGTGCACCTTTTTCCACGTCGGCAATGCTCAGGCCCTTGCCATCCGTCTGGTAGGCACCTTCGTACTGGTTGGCGGCGGTCGCACCGCCCCACAGGAACTTTTTTGGCATCTCCATAAGCTTGAAAACCTCCTTGCAGGTATAGAATACTTGCAGGGAGGTTTTTGTGCAATATTTTTTAAACTTATTGGTACAGTGTTAATTTTTCTGTTTCTTTTTGCACGATCAAAAACGGAACAGTGTTTCATTCCGCATTTTCTTTGTGCAGATTCAACAAAATAGGATTGGTGGAGTTGCGGTGCTGTTCCAGCTCTCGGGCGCGTTCCAGCTTGTAGGTATAATTCTTCTGGTAGTTCTGCCGGAAGTACTCGGAATACAAGATGTCCAGTAGAAGGGTCATGGACAGATGGGAAGCATAGTCCCCAAGATTCTGATAGATGCTTTCTTTGGTGGAAAGGGTCAGCTTGCAATCCGCATAACAGGTCAGGCTGTTTTCGCCAAAGCTGGTCAGCGCAAGGATGGGTGTTCCGGAGCGTTTGCACTGCCGGGCAATCTCCAGCATCTGCGCCGTTTCGCCGGAATAGGAAATGATCATGGCAAGGTCCCTCTCGGACAGACAGCAGGCCTGATACCGCTGGTAGTTCAGATTGTTGAAAATGACCACCCGCTTGCCGATCTTGAGCATCTTTTCTCGGAAGGATTCGGCCTGATTGATGGCCGTCCCGGCGGAAAAAATGTGGATTTCCTCGTGATATTTGAGCAGGAGCACCGCTTTGTGCAGGTCTTCGTACCGGAGAAGCTGCATAGTGTCCTTGACGGCTTCTTCGTACAGCTCGCCGATGTTCTGCGCCACCCGCATGGGGCTGTCGTTTTCAGCAAAGGGAAAATTGAAATCCACCTTGCCCTGTTGCTGGTCGAGATATTCCAGTTCACGCACAAAATTTTGCTTGAAGTCATCAAAGCCGGTAAAACCCAGCTTTTTGCAAAGGCGCAGGACGGTCGGCGGAGAGGTGTAGGTCACTTCTGCCAGACTGCGGGTGGAATATTTGGCAATTTCCATCCCATGCGCCAAAATATAGGCGGCCAGCGTTTTTTCCCCTTCCGAAAGTTTTTCCTGAAACGCAAGTTTGTCCACGATCAGCATTGCGATTCTCCCTTCCGCTTTTTCTGTAAGCATATCATATCCTGCAGTATTTGGCAAAAAAATTTGCGGCATGCAAAAACGCCGCCGCGTCAGCAAATGACGCGGCGGCGCAGATACAGTGGGAGAAGCGCTTATTTGCCCAGCATTTCGTGGGCAGTCTTGCAGATGGTGGCAGCATCCAGACCGTAGAACTTCAGCAGATCCCATGCAGGGCCGGAGCAGCCGAACACGTCCTGCACGCCCACACGGCGCACAGGGGTGGGCAGCTTTTCGCTCAGCACGGCGCAGACGGCCTCGCCCAGACCTCCGATGACATTGTGCTCCTCGGCGGTGATGACCTTGCCGCACTCCTTTGCAGCCTTGAGGACGATCTCCTCGTCCAGAGGCTTGATGGTGTGGATGTTGATGACCCGGGCATGGATGCCCTCAGCGGCCAGCTGCTCCGCAGCCATGCGGGCTTCGTTGACCATCAGGCCGGTGGCGATGATGGCAATGTCGCGGCCCTCGGTGATCTGCTCGCCCTTGCCGATCTCGAAGTGATAGTTCTCGGCATCGTGGAACACAGGCACAGCCAGACGGCCAAAGCGCAGATAGACGGGGCCTTCCATTGCGTAGGCAGCACGCACAGCGGCGCGGGCCTCCACATCGTCGGCGGGGCAGATCACGGTCATGCCGGGGATGCTGCGCATGAGGGCAAAGTCCTCGCAGCACTGATGGGAAGCGCCGTCCTCGCCCACCGAGATGCCGCCGTGGGTGGCACCGATCTTCACGTTCAGGTGGGGATAGCCAATGGAGTTGCGCACCTGCTCGAAGGCACGGCCGGCGGCGAACATAGCAAAGCTGGAAACAAAGGGCACGTAGCCCATGGTGGACAGGCCCGCAGCCACGCCCATCATGTTGCCCTCGGCAATGCCGCAGTCAAAATGACGATCCGGGTAAGCCTTGCGGAACATACCGGTCTTGGTGGCAGCAGCAAGGTCTGCGTCCAGCACCACCAGATCCTCGTGGCCTTCGGCGGCCAGCTCCTTCAGGGTGTTGCCGTAGCTTTCACGGGTAGCGATCTTCTTCACATCTGCCATCTTAGTTTTCCTCCTGCTCCAGCGCGGCGTATGCGGCGTTCAGTTCCTCAATTGCGATCTTGTACTCGTCATCGTTGGGGCCCTTGCCGTGCCAGTCCACAGAGTTGGTCATATAGGAAACGCCCTTGCCCTTTGTGGTGTCCATGATGATGCAGGTGGGCTTTGCAGTCTCTGCATGGAACGCCTGCATGGCGGCTTCGATCTGGTCGTAGTCGTGGCCGTCGATGGTGACAACATTGAAGTTGAAGGCCTTCAGCTTCTCTTCCAGCGGGGCGCTGTTCATCACGGTCTCGGTGGTGCCGTCGATCTGCAGGTGGTTGCGGTCCAGCACAACGCACAGGTTGGAAAGGCCGTAGTGTGCAGCAAACATGAAGGCCTCCCAGCACTCGCCCTCTTCCACCTCACCGTCGCCCACAATGGTGTAGACGTTGATGGGCTTGCCGGCGTGCTTGGCACCCAGTGCCATGCCGCAGGCGGCAGAGATGCCCTGACCCAGACTGCCGGTGGACATATCCACGCCCGGGGTCTCGTTCATGTTGGGGTGGCCCTGCAGATAGCTGCCGATCTTACGCAGGGTCTTAAGGTCTTCCACCGGGAAATAGCCGCGCTCTGCCAGCGCTGCATACAGTGCCGGTGCAGCATGGCCCTTGGACAGCACCAGACGGTCGCGGTCGGCCTTCTTGGGGTCCTTCGGGTCAATGTTCATTTCCACGAAATAGAGGTAGCTCAGCAGCTCGGCGATATCCAGACTGCCGCCCGGATGGCCGCACTTTGCGCTGTGCGTGCCCTCGATCACGCCCATGCGGATGTGGCAGGCGTGCTTGGCCAGAGTAAGTTTTTCTGCATTTGTCATGATGGTCCTCCCGTATGAACCTCAGATTTGCACATGTTCAAAAAAGCCTTTCGTCAGCGCCGGTGCAGTCCTGCTGCCCGCAGCGCGCTCTTTTTCAAGTTTATATTAGCTATTCTATGCAAAAAGGTCAAGCTTCTTCATGCAAAATGTACACACGCGGGGAAATATTCATTGAAATTTGCCGCTTTTTGGTTAAATTGCAGGCTTTTTGCCGTATCTTGACAAAGCCAGAGGCATCTGCTATAATTTTCACAGATTCCGGTACGAAGCCGGGTGTGCGGACAGAAGCCCGTGTTCTCCATCCTTTATCTACCGCTGCGCTTACGCAGCGGTGCAGCGCAAAGCCCACAGGGGGCCTTTGCGCTCTGCCATCTTATTTTTGCTGCTATAGACACCACGAAGG
>OGKT01000827.1_pt1 | contig 10676 bp, 7 predicted proteins | sample 1572581 | NCBI WGS metagenome assembly OGKT01 (sample SAMEA2581881, study PRJEB24529) | metagenome | biome: Human gut stool | place: China | collected 2011 | reverse complement strand
CCGCGACGGGATTCTGGATCTGTCGGTCGTGCCGGCGGAGATTCCGGACGCGCTGCGCGACAGGATCGTGAGCGAGAGCCGGCGTTTCATGCAGGAGTGCGGTTATCGGGGCATCCTTGCGATCGAGTATTTCGTCAAGGGCGACGAGATCTATTTCAACGAAATGGCGCCGCGGCCCCACAATTCGGGGCACTATACCATCGAGGGGTGCACGACCAACCAGTTCCGCGAGCTGGTGCGCTTCCTGCTGGGCGAACCGTTGCAGGAGCCGCAGCTCGTGGCGCCGACCGTGATGAAGAATATCCTGGGGCAGGATCTCGAAGCGGCCGAGAGAATCGCCGCCGAAAACCGCCCGGGTGTCCATGTCCACCTTTACGGCAAGACCGAGAGCCGTCCGAAGCGCAAGATGGGGCATATCACCTTCGTCGGGATGGACGCCGGGGAATACGGTGCCGCGTGGGCCGACAGATTCGTAAAATAAGTGCAAACGAAATAACATGGAAAACTACCGGATTTTTGTTGAAAAACATCCCCGTTTCCGGGTCGAGGCCGACAGCCTGCGCCGGGAGCTGAACACCAATCTGAACCTGGACATCCGCAGTCTGCGGTTGCTCAACGTCTACGACCTGTTCGGGTTCAGCCGAGAGCTGCTCGAAAAGAGCCGTTACAGCGTCTTCGGCGAAGTGGTAACCGACAGCGTGACCGATTCGTGCGACCTGGCGGGACGGAAATACATCGCCGTGGAGTACCTCCCCGGCCAGTTCGACCAACGTGCCGCGTCGGCCGTCGACTGCGTGCGGCTGATCGACCCGTCGGCCCAGGTGCGCATCCGCTCGTCGAAGCTGTTGCTGTTCGACGATGCCGTTTCCGACGAAGATCTGGCGCGCATCCGCCATTACTATATCAACGCGGTCGAGTCGCGCGAGAAGAATCTGGACGTGCTGACCGACATGGAACAGGCCGAGGTGAAGCCCGTCGCCGTGCTGGAAGGCTTCACCAAGATGACCGACGCCGAACTGGAACCCTGCTGCAAGCGGTACGGGCTGGCGATGAATGCCGACGACCTGCGCGAGGTGGTGAAATATTTCCGTGCCGAGGGGCGCGATCCCTATGAGACCGAGCTGCGCATCCTCGACACCTATTGGAGCGACCACTGCCGCCATACGACCTTCACCACCGAGCTGGAGGGCATCACGGTCGAGGAGTCGTTCGCAAAGGACGAGATCGAGGATTCGCTGGCCCTCTACCTGCGCATCCGCCGCGAACTGGGCCGCGAGCACAAGAGCATCTGCCTGATGGACATGGCGACCATCGGCGCCCGTTACCTGCGCAAGAAAGGGCTGCTGGACGACCTAGAAGTGAGCGACGAGAACAATGCCTGCTCGGTATACGTCGATGTCGATGTCGACGGGGCGACCGAGAAGTGGCTCCTGCAATTCAAGAACGAAACCCATAACCACCCGACCGAGATCGAGCCGTTCGGCGGTGCTTCGACCTGTCTGGGCGGCGCTATCCGCGACCCGTTGTCGGGGCGCAGCTACGTCTACCAGGCCATGCGCGTAACGGGTGCCGGCAATATCTACCAGAAGGTGTCCGATACGCTCGAAGGCAAGCTCCCGCAGAGCGTCATTTCGAAGAAGGCCGCCGCGGGCTACTCCAGTTACGGCAATCAGATCGGGCTGGCAACGACCCATGTGCGCGAGATTTACCACGACGACTATGTGGCCAAGCGCCTCGAAGTCGGTGCCGTGGTCGGTGCCGTGAAGGCTGAAAACGTCCGCCGCGAAAAACCCGTCCCGGGCGACAAGATCGTCATGCTGGGCGGCCGCACGGGGCGTGACGGTATCGGCGGCGCCACGGGTTCGTCGAAAGAGCACAATACCAAGTCGCTCGAAACCTGCGGCAGCGAGGTGCAGAAGGGCAATGCCCCCGAGGAGCGCAAGCTCGAACGCCTGTTCCGCCGCCCGGAGGTGACGCGGCTCATCAAGAAATCGAATGACTTCGGTGCCGGCGGCGTCAGCGTCGCCATCGGCGAGCTGGCCGACGGGCTGGACATCTACCTCGACCGTGTGAAGACCAAGTACAGCGGCCTGAATTCCACGGAACTGGCGATCAGCGAGTCGCAGGAGCGTATGGCCGTGGTCGTCGAGGCGAAGGACGTCGCCGAATTCATGGGCTACTGCCGCGAGGAGAATATCGAGGCGGTCGAGGTGGCCGACGTGACGGATACGGCCCGTATGCGGATGTTCAACAAAGGGCGCAAAGTCGTAGACCTCGCCCGTGAATTCATCGACAGCGCCGGGGCGAAGCACTATGCCGAAGCCATGATCGGTGAGGTGGAGAACCGCGATCCTTTTGCCCGTGAGGTCGTGGGCGCGACGTTTGCCGAACGCTTCGAGGAGAACCTGCGCGACAACAATGTCGTCTCGCAGCGCGGCCTGATCGAAATGTTCGATTCGACGATCGGCCGTTCCACCGTGCTGATGCCGTTCGGCGGCCGCACGCAGGGCAGCGAAACGCAGGTGTCGGTGCAGAAACTCCCGACCGACGGTTACACCGACACGGCCAGCATCATGGCCTTCGGCTACAATCCCTACCTGGCCTCGTGGAGCCCTTACCACGGTGCTGCGTATGCCGTCGTCGAAGCTGCTGCCAAGGTCGTGGCTGCGGGCGCGCGTTATGACAGGATGCGTTACTCATACCAGGAATATTTCGAACGCATGACCCGCGATCCCCGCTCGTGGGGCAAGCCGCTGGGTGCCCTGCTCGGTGCGCTGAAGATGCAGGTCGAACTGGGCCTGCCTTCGATCGGCGGCAAGGACTCGATGAGCGGCACGTTCCAGCATATCAACGTCCCGCCCATGCTGATGGCCTTCGGCATCACGACGGTGAATGCCGGGACGGTCATTTCGACCGATTTCAAGAAGGCCGGCAACCGTATCTACCTGGTGCGCCATACGCCCAGGGAGAACCATATGCCCGACACGGCGCAGCTGAAGGACAACTTCGGCTTTGTCAGCGAAAATATCGAACGCGGCAATATCCTCGCCGCATGGTCGGTGGGCTTCGGAGGTGTCGCCGAAGGTCTTGCCAAGATGGCTTTCGGCAACCGCATCGGCGCCGAGGTGGAGATGGACGAGGCGGAACTCTTCGGATACGCCTATGGTTCGATCCTTGTCGAGAGCGCCGTCGAACTGACCCATCCTGCGGCCGGGCTGCTGGGTATGACCGCAGCCGAAGGGGCGTTGACCGTCAACGGCGTGAAAATGCCGCTCGACGCCCTCTACAAGGCCAATACCGAGAAATTCGCGGCCGTTTACCCCGACAAGGGGGAGAACCATGCCGGAGTGATGACCTCGGAGCCCGCACCCCGGACTTTCGCCTATCGGGGCGAAGCCGTCGAACATCCGCTGGTCTATATCCCCGTGTTCCCGGGCACCAACTGCGACTACGACACGGCCAAAGCATTCCGCAAGGCCGGGGCCGAGGTCGAAATGAGCGTGTTGTGCAACCTCGGGGGCGACGACATCCTGCGTTCGATCCGCGAAATGAAGGAACATATCCGCCGCGCCCATATCTTCGTGCTGAGCGGCGGCTTCTCGTCGGGCGACGAACCCGACGGCAGCGCCAAGTTTATCGTCAACGTACTCAACAATAAGGATATACGCGATGAAATCCATGCGTTGCTCGACCGCGGAGGGCTGATCCTCGGCATCTGCAACGGTTTCCAGGCGCTCGTCAAATCCGGCCTGCTGCCTTACGGCCGCCTGGGCATGGTGACCAAGGATTCGCCGACGCTGTTCCGCAACGACATCAACCGCCATATTTCGCAGATCGTCTCGACGCGCGTCTCGACGCTCAACTCCCCGTGGCTCGCGGGCTTTGGCCTGGGCGACATCCACTCGATCGCTGTCAGCCACGGCGAAGGCAAGTTCGTCGTGAGCGAAGAACTTGCCCGGGAGCTGTTCGCCAACGGGCAGGTGGCCTTCCAGTATGTCGATCCCGAAGGGCGTGCGACGGCCGAGGCGCCGTACAACCCCAACGGTTCGTCGTATGCCATCGAGGGCCTGGTGTCGCGTGACGGCCAGATCCTCGGCAAGATGGGGCATACGGAGCGTTACGAGAAAAACCTCTTCAAAAATATCGCAGGCGAGAAGGAGCAGTCGCTGTTCCGCAATGCCGTCGACTATTTCCGCAAAAATTAGTACAATATAAAACTTAAACTCACAAACACCATGAAACAGCTCGAAATGCTCTACGAAGGCAAGGCAAAACAGGTTTTCCGCACCGACGATCCCGACAAGATCATCATCCACTACAAGGATGCGGCAACGGCTTTCAACAACATCAAGAAAGCCACGATCGAAAACAAGGGCGTGCTGAACAACGCCATCTCGACCCTGATTTTCAAGGAGCTTCAGAAGTCGGGTGTCAAGACCCACTATATCGAGACGATCAACGACCGCGACCAGGTGTGCCGCCGGGTGACGATCATCCCGCTGGAGGTGATCGTGCGCAATGTCATCGCCGGTTCGATGGCCCAGCGCCTCGGTATCGAGGAGGGTACGCAGCCGTCGAACGTCATCTACGACATCTGCTACAAGAAGGACGAGCTGGGCGACCCGCTGATCAACGACCACCACGCCGTGGCATTGGGTGCCGTGACCTACGAGGAACTCGAACTGATCTACGCCATGACCTCGCGTATCAACGAGATCCTGCGCAACCTTTTCGCCAAGATGAACATCAAACTCGTGGACTTCAAGATCGAGTTCGGCCGTACGTCGGACGGGGAGATCGTGCTCGCCGACGAGGTGTCGCCCGACACCTGCCGTCTGTGGGATGCCACGACCAACGAGAAACTCGACAAAGACCGTTTCCGTCGTGACCTGGGCAAGGTGCGCGAGGCTTACGAGGAGATTTTGGCACGTTTGCAGAAAATCGTCGGGTAATGGTGATGGGGCAGATTAGCGACCGCGAGTTGCATGAGGAGTGCGGGGTGTTCGGCGTCTTCGGAGTCAAGGACGCAGCGTCGCTGACCTACTATGGCCTGCATGCCTTGCAGCACCGCGGACAGGAGGGTGCCGGTATCGTGACCGTCGACCGGGACGCGACGTTCCGCCGCATCAAGGGCGGCGGCCTGGTGACCGAGGTGTTCGGCGAGGGAAACCTCTCGACGCTCAAGGGCGACATGGCCATCGGGCATGTGCGCTATACCACCGCCGGCGGTGGTGGCATCGAGAACGTGCAACCGTTCCTTTTCCGCCACAACACGGGCGATTTCGCGCTGGCGCACAACGGCAATATCGTCAATTCGGCGCTGCTGCGTATTTACCTCGAGAACAAGGGGAGCCTGTTCCAGTCGACCTCGGACAGCGAAATCCTGGCGCACCTGATCAAGAAGGAGACCAAGTATCACGACCGTCCGCGCATCTATTCGATCATCGACGCGCTGAACATGATCGAGGGGGCTTTTGCATTCCTGATCATGACCGCCAATCGCATCTATGCCTGCCGTGACAAATACGGCCTGCGGCCGCTGTCGATCGGCCGGCTGGGCGACGGTTATGTCGTGTCGAGCGAAACCTGTGCCTTCGACGTGCTGGGTGCGGAGTTCGTCCGCGACGTCGAGCCGGGCGAGATCGTCACGATCGACAGCGAGGGCATCCGGAGCCGCGATTTCTCGCAGTATAAGCGTTGCGAGATGTGCTCGATGGAGTATATCTACTTTGCACGTCCCGACAGTGACATCGAAGGGTGCAACGTCCATGCCTACCGCAAGGAGTCGGGGCGCCTGCTCTTCGGCGAGGCGCCTGCCGAGGCGGACATCGTGGTCGGGGTTCCCGACTCGAGCCTCAGCGCCGCGATGGGCTATGCCGAGGCGAGCGGCCTGCCGTATGAAATGGGGCTTATCAAGAACAAGTACATCGGCCGTACGTTCATCCAGCCTTCGCAGGAGCTGCGCGAGAAAGGGGTGCGCATGAAGCTCTCGGCCGTGCGGACGATCGTCAAGGGCAAGCGCGTGGTGCTGGTCGACGATTCGATCGTGCGCGGTACGACCTCGCGCCGCATCGTCACGATGCTCAAGGAGGCGGGGGCCACCGAGGTGCACGTGCGCATTGCCAGTCCCCCGATGACGCACCCCTGCTTCTACGGGGTGGATACCTCGACCCGCGACGAGCTGATCTCGGCGCGCAAGGAGGTGGACGGTGTCCGCGAGGAGATATGCGCCGATTCGCTGGCGTTCCTGTCGCCCGGGGCGCTGCTCAGGGCGGGGAACCGCAAGGATTTGTGCATGGCCTGCTTCACGGGGCACTATCCCACGGCGTTGTACCAGTCGGTCGATGAGGTGAACAAAGACGTAAAATGTTAAGGACTACTTTAAAAGGAAGATTATAATGGCACAGAGTTATGAGAAGGCCGGTGTGAACCTCGAGGCTGGATACGAAGTGGTGCGGCGCATCAAGAAACACGTGGCATCGACCTCGCGCCTGGGCGTGATGGGCAATATCGGCGCCTTCGGCGGAATGTTCGACCTCTCGGCGCTGAACGTGAAGGAGCCGGTGCTGGTGAGCGGTACCGACGGCGTGGGCACGAAGCTCAAGCTGGCGTTCGAGATGGACAAGCACGACACGATCGGCGTCGATGCCGTGGCCATGTGCGTCAACGACGTGCTGGCGCAGGGTGCCGAGCCCTTGGTGTTCCTCGACTATGTCGCCGTAGGCCATAACGAACCCCAGAAGATCGAAGCCATCGTGAGTGGCGTTGCCGACGGCTGCCGCCAGGCGGGTTGTGCGCTGGTCGGCGGCGAGACGGCCGAAATGCCGGGCATGTACTCCGAGGGCGAGTACGACATCGCCGGTTTCACGGTCGGCGTGGTCGAGAAATCGAAGCTCATCGACGGATCGAAGGTCAGGGCCGGCGATGTGCTGGTGGGCATCGCCTCGAGCGGCGTGCACTCCAACGGCTTCAGCCTCGTGCGTAAGATTCTTGCGGATAACTGCCTGGATCTGCACAAGGTCTATCCCGAGTTGTCGAACAAACTGCTGGGCGAAGTGCTGCTCACCCCGACGAAGATCTACGTGAAGCAGGTGCTCGAAGTGATCCGCAGCTGCGACGTACACGGCATCAGCCATATCACGGGCGGAGGGTTCGACGAAAATATCCCCCGCATTCTGCACGAAGGGCAGGGGCTCGAGATCGAGGAGGGCACTTGGGAGATTCTGCCCGTGTTCCGCTTCCTCGAGAAATACGGCAAGGTGGCCCACCGCGAGATGTTCAACATCTTCAACATGGGTATCGGCATGGTCATCGCCCTCGATGCGTCGCAGGCAGAGAAAGCCATCGCCATCCTTGCGGAGCAGGGCGAGAAGGCGGCCGTCATCGGACGTGTCACGGACACCGAGGGTGTCGTAATCCGCTAAGGCCGTGCGACGCCTTGCGGTCTTTGCCAGCGGCAGCGGCACGAACTTCGAGGCTATCGCCACGGCCTGCGAGCGGGGAGAGATCCCGGCCCGGGTGGTGCTGATGGTCTGCGACAAACCCGGCGCCGGGGTTGTGCAGCGGGCTGCGGGGCACGGGGTCGAGGCATTCGTATTCGCCCCGAAAGAGTATGCCTCGAAGGCCGACTACGAGCGCGAGATCGTGCGGCGGCTCGACCAAGCCGGCGTGGAGCTGGTCTGCTTGGCGGGGTACATGCGCATCGTCGGCGACGTGCTGCTGGGGGCTTACGGCGGACGGATCGTCAACATCCACCCTTCGCTGCTGCCGGCATTCCGCGGGGCGCATGCCATCGAACAGGCGCTGGAATACGGCGTCAAGGTCTTCGGTGTGACGATCCACTATGTCGATGCGACGCTCGACGGCGGGAAGATCATCTCCCAGCGGGCGTTCGGATACGACGGAGACGACATCGCCGAGCTGGAAGCCCGGATTCATGCGGTGGAATATCCGCTTTATATAGAAACGATTAATAAATTATTAAAGGAATAATAACGATATGCGTGCATTAATCAGTGTCAGCGACAAAACGGGTGTTGTTGATTTCGCCAAGGGCCTGCGTGCCCTGGGCTGGGAGGTGATCGCCACGGGCGGCACGATGAAACTGCTCTCCGACAGCGGGGTCGAGGTTATCAACATCAGCGACGTGACGGGCTTTCCCGAGATCTGCGACGGCCGCGTCAAGACCCTGCACCCCAACGTGCACGGCGGCCTGCTGGCGCGACGCGACGATCCCGAACACCTGAAAGCCCTGAAAGATAACAATATCGAATTTATCGACATGGTCTGTGTGAACCTCTACCCGTTCCGCCAGACCATTGCCAAACCCGATGTGAAGATGGAGGACGCCATCGAGAACATCGACATCGGCGGCCCTTCGATGCTGCGTTCTGCGGCCAAGAACTGGGCCGACGTCACGGTGGTCTGCGACCCTGCGGACTATGAGCAGGTGCTCGGTGAAATCCGTGCCGGCGGCAATACGGAAAAGGCTACGCGCCTGAAACTTTCGGCCAAAGCATACACCCATACGGCTGAGTACGATGCGATGATCGCGGCCTATATGCGTGCACAGGCCGGGCTTAACGAGAAGCTGTTCCTTGAATTCGACCTCGTGCAGTCGCTGCGCTACGGGGAGAACCCCCACCAGTCGGCCAAGTTCTACCGTGAGGAGAAAGAGGTGCCTTATTCGCTGGCTTTTGCCCGTCAGCTCAACGGCAAGGAGTTGTCGTACAACAATATCCAGGATGCCAATGCCGCGCTGTGTATCGTCCGCGAGTTCGATGAGCCGTTCTGCGTGGGGCTCAAACATATGAATCCCTGCGGTGCTGCCGTCGGCAAGGATGTCGTGGATGCCTGGACGAAGGCTTATGAGGCCGACAAGGTGTCGATCTTCGGGGGGATCGTCGCCACGAACCGCACCGTAACGCGCGAGGCGGCCGAGTTGATGAAACCGATCTTCCTCGAGATCATCATGGCTCCCAAATTCGACGAGGGCGCGCTCGAAGTGCTTTGCACGAAGAAAAACCTGCGGCTGCTGGAGGTCGATATGCAGCAGGGCGACGCCGATTCCAAGCAATATGTCAGCGTCAACGGCGGCCTGCTGGTGCAGGATCTCGACGTGGCGACGAAAACCGTCACGGCCGATATGTGCGTGACGAAGGCAAAACCCGCCGCGGCACAGATGGCCGACCTGAATTTCGGCTGGCATATCGTCAAGCACGTCAAGTCGAACGCCATCGTCGCCGTCAGGGACGGCCGTACGTTGGGCGTGGGCGCCGGGCAGATGAACCGCATCGGCTCGGCCGAGATCGCCCTCCGGCAGGCGCATGCCGCCGGCGTCACCGAAGGGCTGGTGCTGGCTTCGGACGGCTTCTTCCCCTTCGACGACTGCGTGACGCTCCTCCATGTAACCCCATTTTTCAGGTTCAAGGGCTTCTATAAACTTTTCGGAACACAAGTCAGAATATCCGATACTTGTAATCAGATCCGAATCACCCTTTCTGTCAGGCTGGATAACGAACCTTACATCCTCGAAGAAAGACATCACCGCTTCAGAACTTCCCCTGCATCCCGTTTCCTCTTCCCTGAAAAAGGCTACTTTAACGGCATCATATTTCTTCAGGCATTCAAGACAGATGAACACTCCATTTTTATCATCGGCTCCCAAATTCTCAAACCTCCTGTTCTTTGGCGAATAACCGAATATGATTTCCCTTGTCTCTAACGCCTTGAAATCCTTTGAATGGTTGCAGTGTGATACCTGGTCGATATGGCTCACCAAGCAAGGATAGGTCTCAGCTTCTCCCTTTACTACATACAGGTTCCCGAATTTATCCTTTGACACGGATATGTCTCCGGGCAGTTGTCTTATATAGGAACAGAGGAACTTCACCATCTTCCGCTCCTTTCCACTGGGACTGTAGATACTATACAGTCTCTTCAACAGTTGCGTATTCATGATTCATCTCTTTTTTAAGTTTATAACCATACGGGAGATTGGTACTCGGATTTACTTTGTCAAATACATCCTCACCGAACTCCCATACATCTTCATTCTCAATCAATCCATCCAATGTGTCTATACTAATGGACTTCTCCTCATAGATACCTTCCGATTCATTCCAGATATTAATCCGGGTTATATCGGTGTAATCCTCGTACCATTCACCGTCATATTCTAAATAGTACCAGTTCTTCCGCTTGAACTCATCCTCCGCTTTTTCCATACACTCCTTGCAGCAATAATGCTCTTCTGTCACTTCGGAGTACTCCGCATCATCTTCCAGCAGGTTCTCCCCACAATTGTCACAGCATACACAGTCATCCTTATGGTGGTATTCCTCTTTGGATTCTATCCATACAAAATCATCCAGGTTTTCGGAATCTACATTTATCTCATTTCCATGCAGGTAGCAGAGTGTGGTATCATCACAGTCGTATTGGTGATATTCATCCCATAGACTTTCATCCTCATCCTCATCTTCATCAGTATCGCCATAAAGGTTCAGGTCTGTGGTGTCAAGGGTATATGAGAAGCTGGAGTTTTCGTAGTTATAGGCTTTGTTCTGATTATAACCATACCATTTGAAAGAATCCTGATAGGAAAGCGTGTCTTCCATGTCCAAATCACAATCTATTTCAAATTTTCTATCAGACAGAGAGTTGCCACAAACATC
>OGKT01000816.1_pt1 | contig 10856 bp, 7 predicted proteins | sample 1572581 | NCBI WGS metagenome assembly OGKT01 (sample SAMEA2581881, study PRJEB24529) | metagenome | biome: Human gut stool | place: China | collected 2011 | reverse complement strand
GAATCATGAATAAGTATTGCAAAAAATAGCAAAAGAGGGTATTATAAACTAATAGTCAACCTCTTCGGCGCACTAAAGCACAAGGTTGGCGTGCAGTGCAAATGTGCAGCACTGCAGGAATGGTGCGGAGAACTTGCTCAGCACTGGTATAGATAAGGGAGGAAATGTTATGAAAAAGTTGATTTCTTTTGCTGTGGCGGGCATGTTTGCCCTCAGCCTTGCGGCCTGCGGCTCTAGCAACAGTGCAGCTGCAAGCATCACGGAAAGCTCTGCCGAAAGCACGGCAGCATCCACCGCTGACAGCGCCGCTGCAGACAGCGACTTGGCCTACCTGCAGAACAAGGGCAAAATGACCATCGGCTACACCGTGTATGAGCCGATGAACTACACCGACGCCGACGGCAGCTTCACCGGTTTCGATACCGAGCTGGCCACCGCTGTCTGTGAGAAGCTGGGTGTCGAGCCGGAGTTTGTGGAGATCAACTGGGACACCAAGGAGACCGAGCTGGCTGCAAAGAGCATCGACTGCATCTGGAACGGCCTGACCCTGACCGATGACCGCGAGGAGAATATGGCCTGCACCAAGCCCTACGTCAAGAACGCCCAGGTCGTCGTGGTGAAGGACGGCACCGATTATACCTCCACCGCCGACCTCATCGGCAAGACCGTGGTAGCCGAGGCCGGCTCTGCCGGTGAGACCACTATCACCGAGAACGCCGACCTGTCTCAGGCTGATTTCATCTCCAAGGCTGTTCAGACCGACTGCCTGATGGAAGTCGCCGCTGGCACTGCTGACGCCGCCATCCTCGACCTGACTCTGGCTTCTGCCATGATCGGCGAGGGTACCGACTACGCAAACCTCAAGATGGTGGATGAGCTGAACGTCGAGGAGTACGGCGTGGCCTTCCGCAAGGACAGCGACGTGGCCGAGGCTGTGGACAATGCATTCGACGAGCTGAAGGCTGACGGCACCATGCAGACTCTGGCCGACAAGTACGGCCTGACTCTGGCTGAGTAACTTACATTATAAACGGATAGGTGTAGTGATTCTGTGACTGTGATTTTGGAGCGTCTGACCGGCGCATTCGCGCTCAACTGTGAGCTGTTCTTTCTGACCTTGCTGTTTTCGCTGCCGCTGGGCCTTGTGGTGGCCTTTGGCTCCATGAGCCGGTGCGCACCGCTGCGGGGCGTCGTCAAGACCTTCGTGTGGGTCATCCGCGGCACGCCGCTGATGCTCCAGATCATCGTCATCTACCTTGGCCCCGGCCTGCTGGGTATGACCAACCCCTGGCCCTCCGGCTCTTCGGGCCGTCTGGTGGCGGCGGTGGTGGCTTTCGCCATCAACTACGCCTGCTACTTCTCTGAGATCTACCGCGGCGGCATCGAGGATGTGCCGAAAGGCCAGACTGAGGCCGGTCAGGTGCTGGGCATGACCAAGAGCCAGATCTTTTTCAAGGTCACGCTCCTGCAGGTCGTCAAGCGCATCCTGCCCCCGATGGGCAACGAGGTCATCACGCTGGTGAAGGATACCTCGCTGGCGAATGTCATCGCCAACAAGGAGATCATCATGATGGCGAAGGAGTACAGCGCCAAGGGCCTTATCTGGCCGCTGTTCTCCACCGCGATTTTCTTCCTCGTCTTTGTCGGCGCACTCACCCTGCTGCTGGACTGGGCCGAGAAAAAGATGGACTATTTCCGCTGCTAAGGAGGATACTGAATTATGGCATTACTCGAAGCCTCTGGCATCGGGAAGAATTTCGGCGAGACGAAAGTTCTCAAGGACATCTCGCTCACACTGGAACAGGGCGAGGCGCTGGCGATCATCGGCTCGTCCGGCTCAGGAAAGACGACGCTGCTGCGCTGCCTGAACTTCCTTGAGCGTCCCGACACCGGCGTCATCAGGGTGAACGGCGAGACCATGTGGGACGCCGCCGACCCTGCCACCCAGCGGGAGAGCGAGGTGCGGAAAAAGCGCCTCCACTTCGGCCTCGTGTTCCAGAACTTCAACCTCTTCCCCCAGTACACCGCGCTGGAAAACGTGATGCTGGCGGGGGAGCTTCTGGCAAAGGAGCAGCCCGACTACAAGGCCAACAAAAAGGCCATCCACGCCCAGCTGAAAGCACAGGCCCGTGACCTGCTGGCCCAGATGGGCCTGTCGGAGCGGGCAGGCCACTACCCCCACCAGCTCTCCGGCGGTCAGCAGCAGCGGGTGGCCATCGCCCGCGCCCTGGCGCTCCACCCGGACATCCTCTGCTTCGATGAGCCCACCAGCGCCCTTGACCCGGAGCTGACCGGCGAAGTCCTCCGTGTCCTGCGGGACCTCGCCGACCGAAAGACCACCATGATCATCGTCACCCATGAGATGCACTTCGCCCGCGACGTGGCCGACCGCATCCTATTCATGGACGGCGGCGTCGTGGTGGAGGAAGGCCCGGCCCGCCAGCTCATCGACCACCCCCAGGAGGAGCGCACCAAGCAGTTTTTGGCGCACTACTCTGAATAAGACAGACTATGGCCCTCCCCGCTCGGGAGGGCTTTTTTGCGCCATTCACGCCGAAAACACCACGATTCGCGCAGTTTTTATTTACATTCTCCGGATTTTTTGGTAAGCTTGTATCGAAAAAGGCTGATTTTTCAAAAGACGAACAGACCAAAGGAGGACAGACTATGAGACTGAAAAGCGCACTCCGGCGGGGCGTGGCCGCCGCCGTCATCGCGGGCATCGTGGTGAGCTCCGGCATCCCGGCCTATGCGAAAACATGGAACATCGCCGACGGCGACATTACGGTCAAAGGTGCGAGCGATGAAAGCGGAAACTATAACAATGTCAAGCAGGGTGAAAAGGATTTCGAGAAGGATGAGGGGGAGACCGTCATCACCGGCGAGTCGGATAAGAACACCGTCACCATCGACACCTCCGAGGGCAACGTGGACGTCACCTTCGACGACCTGAAAATTGACGTCAGCGGCAAGGCCGAGGGGGATGGCAGCGGCAAGACCGAGGGGGACGTCAGCGACGAGACCGAGGGGGATGGCAGCGATGACAGCCCAGTCGATGCGGGCAAAGCTGCTGTTCGGGTCGAGGGCGGCGGCGATGCCGCCATCGAGCTGGACGGCGCCAACGAGCTGAAGAGCGGCAGCAGCAATGCGGGTCTTGAGAAGAACGGCAATGAGTCCTCCGGCAAGCTGACCATCAAGGACGACAACGACACCAAAGGCTCCCTCACCGCCAAGGGCGGCGAAGGCGGCGGCGCAGGCATCGGCGGCGGCTACGAAAGCGGTGCCGGAAACATCGAGATCACCGGCGGCACGGTAGAAGCCGTGGGCGGCGAGGGTGCTGCCGGTATCGGCGGCGGTGTGTACGGCCCGGGCCGCGACATCGAGATTTCCGGCGGCAAGGTGTCGGCCACGGGCGGCAGCTACAGCGGCCTTGAAGAAGACCCCCGCCCCGGCGCGGCAGGCATTGGCGACGGCGCGGGTGCGTGGTCTGAGATAGCCCCGGATGCGCCGCCCAGCAATCCCAATCACATCTATATCTCCGGCGACGCCGAGGTGGAGGCCAAGGCAGGCGCAAGCACCGGCGGCAAAACTGCGGCCATCGGCGGCGGCATAGTCGGCGAGATCCCCAATGACGCCCTCTCTAACGACGACCACAAGGTGACGGGCGGCAGTCTGACCCGCTACGACCCCGACGGGAAGAAGATGGAGGACTACAGCTACGACCGGCGGACGCCCTCCCAACCGGAGCAGCCGGACAAGCCGGAACAGCCGGACAAGCCAGAGCAGCCGGACAAGCCGGAACAGCCCGATGATACCGAGAACGACGAGGACGACGACGAGGACGACGACGAGGACGACGCTCCAAGCGTGCAGACCGGCGAGGTGCCGGACCGTGTGAAGCAGATGTACGAGACCGTCGGCGTGATCACCCATCTGGATGGCACACAGGAGCTTGGTAATGTGGCCACGGCGGAGTATGACCCGGTCAACAAGGTCCTGAGCTTCGATGCCCACAGCACACTCTTTCGGATGACAGGCGACTCGCTGCGGGAGCTTGCAAAGGAAGTCCATGAGCTTCGCATCCGGTTCCTTGATGGGGAAGGGCGGGAAATGGAGGCCGTCATTCCGCTGGCCCGGATCAAAGATCTGGTCGGCGTGAATGGTGCATTCGAACTCGAGTTGTCCCATGAGGGGCGTTATCAATTCCATGTTGTCGGGCAGACGGGATATGATAGAAAAACATTCTCGGATGAGACCGCCCTGCGCCGAAACGGCAAGGAACTGGTCCTCGTGTACCGCGTTGGCGATGAGGAGCAGAAAGCGCAGGAGACTGCCCGGGTGGAAGAGGCGATCGCCCGCCGCAAGCAGGAGAAAAAGCAATGGGGAACGGTCCTCTCCGGTCGAGAAAGCAGCTCCCTGAGCGGACTGCCCGAGCTGACTCAGCCGGGAACGGGTACCGTCGGCGGCGTGACCGACTTCAGCGCAGCCCCGAAGGATCCCACCATCATCGACATGGGCTCCATCACGGTCCGTCCGTCCGAGCAGCCCGCCTCCAACCCGACGGTGTGGAAGACATTTACCGGTAACATCGTGAAGCTCGTGGGCGGGAAGCAGGACAGCAAGAAGGACGACCCGGCCCCCTCCGTCGGTGGCCTCAGCGGGCCGACGACTCTCTCGCCGGACAGCCTCACCACGGTCCAGCAGCCGGAAATAAGCACCCAGCAGCCGGAGACAAGCACCCAGCAGCCGGAAACAGGCGGATGGGTAACGGACAGTCAGGGTGACTGGGTGTGGAAGCCGGGCAAGGATGACAGTCAGCCGCCGGATTTGAGAGGAGATTGGGAGACAAGAAAATGGGTAAGGGTCAGTCAGTCGCCGGATCTTGCTTGGTGGAATTCCTTTTATGACTCCATACGGAAGTACGATTATGAAGGCTGAGAGGGAGTGCAGCAGGAGGGCCCTGCCGCTCCCCTGCGCACAATCACCAAAAACCACCGATAGAAAATAGCAATGTTGTACGAAGAAATCTGAGAAAAACCCCTTGCAAAATCACGATGAGCTGAGTATAATACCACTCATGAAACGCAAAACGTCCTGCCCCTCGTCCGGCAGGGCGTTTTTGTCGGTAAAAATTTGGCAAAGAAATGTTAAGTGACCGCCCGGGGAGGGGCTTTGTATGACAAAAGACATGACACAGGGCAGCCCGCTCAAGCTCATCCTTGCCTTTGCGGTGCCGCTGATGCTGGGCAGTCTGTTCCAGCAGTTCTACAATCTGGCCGATACCATCATCGTGGGCCGTTTCGTGGGCGTGGATGCGCTGGCGGCGGTGGGCAGCGTGGGCGGTCTGAACTATCTGGTGCTGGGCTTCGTCAACGGCATCGCCTGTGGCTTCTCCATCCCCATCTCGTGGACCTTCGGCGCGAAGGACTACAGAGAGATGCGGCGCTACACCGCCAATACCGTCTGGCTGAGCCTCTTTTTCGCCGTCGTGCTCACGGTGGTGACGGTGGCCCTGACCCGGGCGGTGCTGGTCTGGACCAACACCCCCGACAACATCATCGACATCGCGGACATCTACATCCGCACCATCTTCTGGGGCATCCCCTTCACCCTGCTGTACAACGTCACCAGCGCCCTCATGCGCGCGCTGGGCGACAGCAAGCGGCCTCTCTATTTCCTGCTGGTGGCCAGCGTGCTGAACATCGGCCTCGACCTGCTCTGTATCCTCATCTTCCGGATGGGGGCGTTCGGTGCGGCCTTCGCCACCGTGTTCAGTCAGGCGGTGGCGGGCATCGGCAGTCTCATCTACATCGGCCACCACTACCCGGAGCTGAAATGGAGCAGGGAAGAGGGCCGTCTGAGCGCCAGCCACTGCCTCAAGCTCTGCAACATGGGCATCCCTATGGGCCTGCAGTGCAGCATCACCGCCATCGGCAGCGTCGTGCTGCAGGGCGCGGTGAACGGTCTGGGCAGCAGCATCGTGGCCGCGCAGACCGCAGGCAGCAAGGCCGCCCAGTTCCTCAGCGTGCCGCTGGAGAGCATCGGCACCGCCATGACCACCTACGCCAGCCAGAACATGGGCGCTCACGACCTCAAGCGTGTGGACCGGGGCGTCAATACCGCGCTGGGCATTGGCTGCGTCTACAGCGTGGCATCCTTCCTCATCCTGCGTGTGCTGGATGTGCCGCTTATCAGCCTCTTCCTCGAGAGCAGCGAGGTGGAGATCATGGCGAATGCCCGCAGCTTCATCTTCTGGAACAGCGTGTTCTACATCCCGCTGGCCGTCCTCATCATCTACCGCTACACCATCCAGGGCCTGGGCTATTCCGGCCTTGCCATGTTCGCGGGCGTGGCCGAGATGGTCGCCCGTGCCATGGTGGGCTTCTGGTTCGTGCCGCTCTGGGGCTACTTTGCGGCCTGCATCGCCAACCCTGTGGCATGGTTCTTTGCCTGCTTCTTCCTCATCCCGGCGTACTTTGCAGTGCGCAATCGGCTGATGAAAGAAAATGCATATGGGGTGGGGGATTAACCCTCGCCTACAGCTCCCCTTCGGGGGAGCTTTTGTTGTATTTACAAATCCCCCCAAAACCGCTATACTATATATAGTTGTGTCAAAACGAGGAGGCGGGACGATGGAGCAGGAGCTGGAACGGCTGGAAGGCACGGTAGAGGACATCATCTACCTGAACGAGGACAACGGCTACACCGTGTTCGAGGTGTCGGGCGGCGGTGTCGTCACCGTTGTGTGCGGCGTGGTGGGAGAGCTCCACGCCGGTGAGAGCGTCGTCTGCCGGGGCAGGTACGAGAACCACGCTACCTATGGCCGACAGTTCCACGCACAGGAGTGCGAGACGGATATGCCCAAAGACCTCGAGGCCGTCTACGCCTTCCTCGCCAGCCGGTCGCTGCCCTACATCGGGGCTCGGACGGCGGATAAGATCATTGACAAATTCGGCGCGGCGGCGCTGGAAGTTATCGCCAACGACCCCGCCCAGCTCACCCTCATCCCGGGCATCTCGGCGGACAAGGCCGACCGCATCCAGCAGGAGTTCAAGCGGATGTTCGGAATGCGGGAGCTCATCGCCTATCTGGCTCAGTTCGAGATCAGCCCCCGCCGGGCGATGGAGGTCTTCCGCACCTTCGGGCCGGGGGCCATGCAGGCCATCCAGCAGAACCCCTACCTGCTCTGCGGCGAACCTTTGCAGCTGGACTTCCGCCACGCCGACAGCATCGCCCAGTATTACCAGATGGCAGGGGACTGCGCCCAGCGGCTGGAAGCCGCCCTTCTGCGCACCCTGCGTCACAACGCCGGCAATGGCCACACCTGTCTGCCCCGGGCGCAGCTGCTGGAAACAGCGTCGAACTTCATCCACCAGCCCCCCGAAAAGCTGGCGGCGGCGCTGGACAGCTGCATCCAGACCGGGAAACTGGCGGTGCGGATGTTCGACGGCACACCGTATATTTATCTGCCGGATCTGCTGGCCGCAGAGCAGGACATCGCCGACCGTCTGGCCATGCTGACCAGGCGCGGAAAGCAGACGGCCCACGGCCTCGACAAGAACATCCAGATTCTGGAACTGGCGCAGGGCTTTGCCTATGCGCCGCTCCAAAAGGAAGCCATCCGTAAGGCCATGACCGAGAACTGCCTTGTCCTCACCGGCGGCCCCGGCACCGGCAAGACCACCACGGTCAACGCCATCCTGCAGCTGCTCGAGAACGAGGCCGAACGGGTAGCCCTCTGCGCTCCCACAGGCCGCGCCGCCAAGCGTCTGAGCGAGCTGACGGGCCGGAAAGCCTCCACCATCCACCGTCTGCTGGAAGTGGACTACACCGGCGGCGTGGTCAGCTTCATCCACAACGACAAGAACCTGCTCAAGTGCGACGTCGTTATCCTCGACGAGATGAGCATGGTGGACGTCAAGCTGTTCCAGGCCCTCATTGCGGCACTGCGGTACAGCTGCCGGATTATTATGGTAGGTGACGCCGACCAGCTGCCCAGCGTCGGCCCGGGCAATATCCTCGGCGAGACCATCCGCTCCGGGCTGGTGCCGACGGTCTGCCTCAACGAGATATTCCGGCAGGCCGCTCAGAGCCTCATTGTGGAGAACGCCCACCACATCATCTCGGGCGAACCGCTGAAAAAGGGCGGAAAGACAGACGATTTCTTCTTTCTCGAAGCCGACGGCGACGCGGCCCAGAAGCTGGTCTGCGACCTTGTGACCACCCGTCTGCCCCGCAGCTATCAGTTCGACCCGGTGAAGGATATTCAGGTGCTCTGCCCCACGAAGCTCGGCCCCACCGGCACTCAGGCCCTCAACGCGGAGTTACAGGCCATGCTCAACCCGCCCAGGAAGGGCAAGCCGGAGCTGCAGAGCGCGGCCCGGGTCTTCCGGGTGGGGGACAAAGTGATGCAGGTGCGCAATAACTACGAGATAACGTGGCAGCGTATCGGCGGGGAACAGGGTGTGGGCGCCTACAACGGCGACATCGGCATCGTGGAGTCCATCGACGTGCGCAGCCGCTCCATGGTGGTGCGGATGGACGACCGGCGGCTGGTCTACCCGGCGGAGAACCTCAACGAGCTGGAAATTGCGTATGCCATCACGGTACACAAAAGCCAGGGCAGCGAGTTCCCGGCGGTCATCCTCCCGGCGGCGCAGGTGCCGCCCCGCCTGTGCTACCGCAACCTCTTCTATACCGGCGTCACCCGCGGGCGGAAGCTCTGCATCGTGGTGGGCCGGCGGGACGTGGTGAACCGGATGATGTCCAATATCCGCCAGAACCTGCGCTACAGCGGCCTGGCCGCCCTGCTGGCCCAGGCTCTGCCCCCGGAGCAGGAGAACCTTTAAGGGTTTCTTTTTGGATACACCTGTGTTATACTATAATGTGTTTTGATGACCCGCGCCCGGAGATGGGCGATAGAAATAGAGAATGGGCAGCAGAGAAAGGAAATATCACGACTATGGCACAGAATGACATCGGTATCGATCTTGGTACGACGACCATCATCATCGCGCAGGAGGGGCAGGGCGTCGTGCTCAACCAGCCCAGCGTGGTGGCGGTGGATACCCGCAAGAACTGCGTGCTTGAGGCCGGCGACAAGGCCCTTGCAATGGTGGGCCGCACGCCCAACTACATCTCCGCCATCTTCCCGCTGAAGGATGGCGTCATCAGCGACCACACCATGACCCGGGAGCTCATCTGCCGCTTCGTCAATCAGGTCTACAGCTCCCACATGGTCAAGCCCCGTGTGGCCGTCTGTGTGCCTGCCGCCATCACCGGCATCGAGAGCGACGCCGTGGTGGAGGCCGTCATGGCTGCCGGTGCGCGTCAGGTCTACCTCATTGATGAGCCTATCGCCGCAGCTCTCGGCTCCGGCATCGACATCACCGTGCCGGATGGCCGGATGATCATCGACATCGGCGGCGGCACTACCGACATCGCCGTGCTGAGCCTCGGCGGCAAGGTCAAGGCCACCAGCGTCCGCGTGGCCGGCAACCACTACGACGAAGAGATCCTGAAGTTCGTGCGCAACAAGTTCAGCATCGCCATCGGCCAGCGCACCGCTGAGAACCTGAAAAAGAACGTGGCCTGCTGCCCCCAGAAGGCAGATTTCAACGAGACCATGGAGATCAAGGGCCGCAGCCTGCTCACCGGCCTGCCCGTGCGCGTCAATGTCTCCACCGCCGACCTCTACGAGCCGGTCATGCGCCTGAGCGAGCAGATCGGCACCGCCGCCCATCAGGTGCTGGAGAAGACTCCTCCGGAGCTGGCCGGCGACATCTACCGCAATGGCGTCGTCCTCACCGGCGGCGGCGCACAGCTCCACGGCCTGCCTGAGTACCTCAGCCAGGAGCTGAAGGTGGAAGTGACCGTCTCGCCTGACCCCGTCAACTGTGTCGCGCTGGGTACGGCCATGAGCCTGCGTCTGGGTGACAAGCTGGAGACCGGCTTCATGGACGCCACCCCCCGCATGGGCCGCCGCTGAGAGGAAAGCGCTGTTCACAGAACCGTGAAAAACAATATGATTTTTGTTCATAGTTGTTGAATCGACCCGGAAAATATTGTATAATATCTTCAAATCGCTTTTTGCCGCCCGCCCCCCGGGCGGCAAAGAAAAAAGTAAATAGGAGGAAGACCATGGATTTAGGTTATGATGTGATCGTTACCATAACCGGTATTGTGCTGGTGTTTCTGATCCTCGTCCTGCTGATGGCTATCATCACGCTGGAGGGTAAAATCTTTGACGCCATGAACGGCAAGAAGGCAGCTGCTAAGGCTGCTTCTGTTGCAAAACCGGCTGCTCCTGTGAAACAGGCCGCTGCGCCCGCTCCTGCAAAGGCTGCTGCCCCGCAGGTCGAGGCCGGCATCCCCGGCGACGTTGTGGCAGCCATCATGGCAGCCATCTACTCTATGGGCAACGGCAAGTATGTGCTGAAGGCAGTCCGCCGCGGCAAGAATGGCTGGGGCAAGGCTGGCGTCAACGACACCACCGCACCCTTTTAACACAGGAGGAAAAACATGACTCAGTTTATTGAGACTCTGGTCGGTATTTTCCAGAGTTCCGGTTTTGCCAAGTTCGGTGAGCCGGGCGGCTGGCTGTATGCAGTGATGATCTGCGTAGGCTGCTTCCTGCTCTACCTCGCTATCGTCAAAGAGTTCGAGCCTCTGATCCTGCTGCCCATGGCTTTCGGCATGATCCTGGCCAACCTCCCCGGCAGCGGCGTCATCCATATGCAGTACTTCGTCGGTGACGGCCTCGAGCACCCGATGTGGGTCGAGATCCTGAACAACGGCGGTCTGGCCGATATGCTCTACATGGGCGTCAAGCTGGGCATCTACCCGCCGCTGATCTT
>OGKT01000807.1_pt1 | contig 10954 bp, 8 predicted proteins | sample 1572581 | NCBI WGS metagenome assembly OGKT01 (sample SAMEA2581881, study PRJEB24529) | metagenome | biome: Human gut stool | place: China | collected 2011 | reverse complement strand
TTGGAGATGAAACAAAAGAGGCCATCTCAACTCTATTTTGAGACAGCCTCTTTTTTTTGTATACGCACGTGTGAAATGTGACCTCTACTATTGCTCATCTCCCAATTATGGATTACTTTTGCCCATAACCTAAAAATAATACGTCAATGGATACATTATTACCATTTGCATTACTATGCTTTACTTCTTTTTTCACATTAACCAACCCGTTGGGAACCATGCCTGTATTTTTGACTATGACTAAAGGAATGGATGATGAAGAACGGCGTCATATTGTGAAACGTGCTACTATCATTTCCTTTATTACACTTCTGGCTTTTACTTTTTCCGGGCAATTTTTATTCAAATTCTTTGGAATATCGACCAATGGCTTTCGTATTGCTGCCGGTTTTATTATTTTGAAGATTGGGTATGATATGTTGCAGGCACGTTTTACTAATACGAAGTTGAAAGATGAAGAAATTAAAACGTATGCCAATGATATTTCAATTACCCCGTTATCTATTCCTATGCTTTGCGGTCCCGGTGCTATAGCTAACGGAATAATGTTAATGGATGATGCAAATACTTGGACCATGAAGGGAATTCTGATCGGAATAATTGGTTTGATTTATTTTATCACCTATCTTATATTGCGGGCTTCTACCCGGTTGGTTTCTATTCTTGGTGAAACTGGAAATAACGTGATGATGCGCTTGATGGGACTTATTCTGATGGTAATAGCAGTAGAGTGTTTCGTTAGCGGGTTCCGTCCGATATTAATTGATATTATCCAATCAAGTAGGATTTAATCAAAAAAGAGAATGTGCTCGAAGTAGAAAACGATCACTTTGAGCACATTTTGGGTAATTGTATAGATGTGGTTAGTCAAATTCGACTAGTATACGGAATACTTTTCCGGGAGCTGCCGCCCATTCTTTCATGGCCTGTATTGCTGCTTCGGGCTTGACTACTTTGCTGATCAATTCATTTTTTGGGCAAGTACCTTGTTCCATGTAGCGGATAACTGCTCTGAAATCTGTGGGCAATGCATTACGTGATCCGCGGATATCAAGTTCTTTTTGGACAAAATATTTAGTTTGAAAAGAAACTTCTGATTTTGCATACCCTATACATACCACTCTCCCGGTAAATCCGACTTCATTGACGGCCATAACATAGGTTGCAGGACTGCCGACAGCTTCAATGACTACATCAGGACCGAGTCCTTCCGTAATCTTTGTCAGGCATTCATGTACATTTTCTGTCATGGAATTGATGGTATGGTGAGCACCTATCCGTTTGGCAAGTTCCAATTTCTCGTCGTCCAGGTCTACAGCGATAACGGTAGCTCCGCGAAGAGCTGAACGTACAATAGCTCCCATACCGATCATTCCGCAACCAATGACCATCACTATATCAATATCTGTAACTTGTGCCCTGGAAACCGCATGAAAGCCTACGCTCATCGGTTCGATCAGTGCACAGTCACGAGGAGGAATTCGATGGGCCGGGATTATTTTACTCCAAGGCAATGCGATATATTCACACATGGCTCCGTTGCGCTGAACCCCTAAAGTTTCATTATGTTCACAGGCATTTACTCTGCCGTTACGACAGGAAGCACATTTACCGCAATTGGTATAGGGATTAACTGTAACGCTCATGCCGGGTTTTAAAGAATCCGGCACATCCTTGCCCACAGCTTCTATGACAGCTCCTACTTCATGTCCAGGAATAACGGGCAACTTTACCATTGGGTTACGGCCTAAGAATGTATTCAAGTCCGAGCCGCAAAAACCGACGTATTTAATTTTCACAAGAACTTCTCCCGGTTCCAAGACCGGTTTCTCGATGTCTACTACCTTCATTTCGGAAGGAGCGGTAATTTGAATTGCTTTCATTTTTTATTTATTTTTAATCAGTTTAATCAATCACTTTGTATCCTTTCCAGCCATAATAGGCGCAAAACAGGAAACAAATCATAGGGATAGTATAGGCTATATGATAGATATGTTCGTTCAGATGCATCATATAAGCTGTGAGTTGGGGTAAGCAAGCATTTCCAACGATGGCCATAACTAGAAATGCCGAGCCACTTTTGGTGTTGTTGCCTAAATCAGTCAAAGCGAGCGAGAACTGAGTGGGATACATGATAGACATGAAAAAAGAGATGCCCAGCATGGCATAAAGACCTGTCCAACCGCCAAAACAAACCACAACAATACATAGCAAGACATTAATCAGCGCATATACCAATAGCATGTCTTGTGGACGGAATTTTACCATGAGTAGTGTGCCTGTCCATCTTCCTGCCAAAAAAGCCAGCATATAAAGACCGAAAAAGGTGGTGGCTGTATTTTCAGGTAGTTCTGCATAGGTACAACAGTAGACTAGAAATAAACTGTTAATGGCTGTCTGACCACCATTGTAGAAGAATTGTGCAATAACTCCCCAACGAAGATGAGAACGTTTTAAGACTCCGAAATCAATTAATTTTTCTCCTTTATATTCTACTCCTTCCATCGTATTTCCTTCTTTGATTTTAGGTAATTTGGAGAAGATAAAGATGATGGCAATAACAATGAGTAGCATAGCTAGCAGCAGATAAGGAAGTTTCATGGCGTCTGTTTCTGTTTGAATGTAACCTTCCCAGCCACCGGGAAAAGAAGTGGGCAGGGTGTCGCGGGTATAGTGGTTGCCACTCAGAATCAGTTTGCTGAGAAACATGGCAGCTATAAAAGCTCCCAGCCCATTGAATGATTGTGCCAGATTCAATCGACGGGGCGCACTTTTCGGATCTCCCAAAGCGGTTACATAAGGATTGGCTGCCGTTTCTAAAAAACACATTCCGGTGGCAATGATAAAGAATATGCATAGATATGCCCAATATTCTTTCAGCATGGCAGCGGGGAAGAACAGTAACCCACCACATGCCGCCAGTAATAACCCGAAAATAATTCCCGATTTGTAGCTGTATTTTTTCATGAACATAGCGATGGGAATGGGACAGATGAAATAGGCAAGCCAGTAGGCTGTTTCTGTGAATGATGCTTCGAAAGCGTTTAACTCACAGGTTTTCATCAGCTGTCTTATCATAGTAGGTAGCAGATTGCTGCTGATAGCCCATAGGAAAAACAGGCAGAATATGAGCATCAATGGTACATAATAGTTCTTATTTTTCATGGTATGGATTTATAAGTGTCAGTTGATTATTCTGACATGTTTTTTATGTAAGGAAGAGATATGAGATTTTTGAAACCATAAAATCTTTCGGCGTTTTTACCTAAAAAAAGTGCTTTCTCTTCTTGTGTCATTTCAGTCGTTTTAAGGATGAAATCGTAAGACATCTTGTAAGTAATGGCCGTAATGGTCCGAGGGTAATCCGATCCCCACATCAGTTTGTCCATACCTACCAGATCTGCTGCTTCTTTAATGGCTTTGACCGCTCTGTGAAACGGATAGAATTCACTGTTGAACAACCAGGTGATCCCCCCGGATTCTATCATGACATTTTTATGGCGGGCCAACTTTATTTGTTCTTGCCAATGAGGTGTGGTGACCATACCGAAATGTCCGATAGCGATTCGAAGCTGCGGATATTCCTGAATGATTTCTTTCATTTCCTGTACTTGTGTATCCCCATCGGCTAAATCAATGGAAAGGATAATGTCTTTTTCTTGCATGTAATGGAACATTTCCATCATTTCGTCACTGTTCAGCATGACTCTTCCTTCTTTTAGAAAAAGGCGGTGTGCCGGGATTTTTATTGCTTTGAAACCGGAACTTATTAATTCCTTGGCCTGTTGCAGATAACCGGGTTTACGAAATTCGCACATACCGCATACAAAGAAACGGTCTGGGTATTTATGGGACACTTTTGCGAGGTATTCATTTTGGATGCCATCAATAAATTCCTGAGTGACTACGGCAGCCGATACTTGTGCATAGTCCATGTTCGAGAGAAAAACCTCGGCACTATTCCGCCCGTCAATCATAAAGGGCGGAACCATCTGACGTTCTTCCCCCATAAATAACGAACGTCCGTTGGTTAAAGTACGGATAGGCAATCCGTTGACTTCCGTATCTTGCCGTAGCCAAAGATGGGAGTGTGCATCTATTATGTTAAAATCCATCATTATTTTCCTTTGTATTATGAATTAGCCCAACTGACACGCATTTGTTCTCCGATAATTTCTTGCACTTCCTTTACAAGGTTCCAATCAATGGGTTCTTCGGCATATGTTATATTTTTCAATACATTATCCGGATTGGCCGAACTGAACAAAGTGGTGGCGATACGTGGATTGCTGACAGAATATTGAATAGCCAGTTTCTCTATAGGATAATTTTTGGACAGGCAGTGTTGAACAGCTTTCCGACAGGCTTCTACCAGTGATTGGGGGGCCGGATGCCATGCAGGAACCCCACGTTGGGAGAGTAAGCCCATTGAAAGGGGGGAGGCATTGATAATGCCGATATTCTTTGATTCAAAATAATCCAGATAATCAGTCAGTTTCTCGTCATTCAGACAATAATGGCAGAAGTTAAGTACGCTTTCTACTGTTCCCGGTTCCGAGTGATCAATGATCCATTTTAAGTTTTCTAATTGCAAGTCTGTGATACCTACATGTCCCACAATACCTTTCTTTTTAAGTTCTACCAGTGCAGGTAATGTTTCGTTGACTACCTGATTCATGTCTGAAAACTCTACATCGTGTACATTAATCAGATCGATATATTCAATGTGGAGTCTGTCCAAGCTTTCATACACACTTTCCGTTGCACGTTTTCCGGAATAATCCCATGTGTTGACTCCATCTTTTCCATAGCGTCCCACTTTGGTAGAGAGATAATATTTGTCACGTGGTATTTCTTTCAATGCTTTGCCTAATACGGTTTCGGCCTTGTAGTGCCCGTAGTAGGGAGATACATCAATAAAATTCATTCCATTCTCTACTGCTGTGTAAACAGCTTTGATACCCTCTGCTTCGCGGATATCATGAAAAACTCCTCCTAATGAAGATGCGCCGAAACTAAGATTGGAAACCCGCATACCGGTTTTCCCGATTTCATTGTAATTCATAGCTCTATTTATTTTTAGATTTATTTCCGGCATCAAAAATAGAGGAATAACCTTTAGGTATATGGTGGAAGAGGTTGAAAAAAGTACGTAAACCTTTGCGTAAAAATAATAAGACGGTTACTTTTTATATAGTTCCCTATATTGCTGTGGAGTAACGTCTGTGATTTTTTTGAATAGGCGGTTGAAATAAGAATGGTCTTCATAAGCAAGGAGATAGGCTATGTTTTTTACGGGAATATCCTCTGTAATCAGAATTAATTGGGCTTTCTCTATTTTTTTCTGATTAATATATTGTAGCGGTGTGGTACCGACTTCTTTTTTGAAAAGACGGATAAAATGATCTTTTGAGAGGCATGAGATTGCTGCCAATGAGTCTATATCTACTGTTTTATAGATATTTTTTCGGATGTGGGACAAAACTTTTTGGATACGGTTATCGTTGACTTCCACTTTAGGTTTGGCGTCTTTTAAAAAGCGGGCAATAAGTTGATATACTATACCTCTGGATTCGACTTTGTCACAGAAGGTACGCTGTTTATTTTTAATGATGTTTCTGATTAATGTGGGGTTGTTGTCATAGCTTGTCGGGTCGGATTGAGGAAGCTGCATGGTAGGATTTATTTCACATAACCTTTTAATAAGTGGTAATTCCAGGTTGCCCGCAGGTATTTCTATCGGGAAATTCCAATCTTCTAGAATGCCGGATTCCGATTGATGGTCTTCATATATATGGAGATAATAATGAGTGAAATGAGAATTGCACTGATAACTATGGGTAGTGAATGATGGCACCAGATATAGATGATGTGGTTTTAGTTCCTGCATTCCATCGGGAAATATTATTTGGGCGGTTCCTTCCATTATATAATAGAGTCGGGTAAAAGGGCTGCTTACGTTTTTCCAGTTCCAGTCTGCATTGTGAATGGCTAGTCCTACATTTAATATAAGTAAATGTAATTGGTCGATTGATTGTGTCATATTCCTTAAGGTATTAGAATGAAAGATTCAGTTTTGTACAAAGTAAGCAAAAGTATATATATAATCCAATGGGAAATCGATATTGTCATATCAAATCACCTGTTTTGGTATTTATTTTTGAATTATTTCAGGTAAAAGTCGATATTATCCTACATAATGGCGCATTTGGATAATATAAATTGGTTTCAACTCTGTATATTTGCACTATTGATAATTGAAAAACATATAAAGCAATTATACTATGAAAGCAAAACATTTTCTTTTGGCTTCGGCTTTGTTGCTTTGGACGGGAGTTTTGGAGGCTCAGACTTACCAGGTACCTGTTTCAGAGAAAAATGAAAAAATGCAGGAGGGAGAGTTCGAACCTACTTGGGAATCATTGCAGAACTATAAAGTTCCTGAATGGTTTAGAAATGCCAAATTTGGTATTTGGGCACATTGGGGACCGCAATGTGTGGAAGGGTCCGGCGACTGGATGGCGCGTTCTCTCTATTTGGAAGGTTCGCGCGAGTATAAGCACCATGTGGAACATTATGGCCATCCCTCTGAAGTGGGCTTCAAGGATATATTGCCTTTGTTTAAAGCCGAGAAATGGGATCCGGACAAATTGGTTTCCTTTTATAAGAAGATTGGTGCCCAGTATTTCTTCGCTTTAGGTAATCACCATGATAATTATGATTTATGGGATAGCCAATATCAGGAATGGAATTCCGTGAATATAGGCCCTAAGAAGGATATATTGGCGGGCTGGGCTGAAGCAGCTAAGAAAAACGGTCTTCCATTTGGTATCAGTTTCCATGCGGACCATGCGTGGAGCTGGTATGAACCGGCTCAACGATACGACCGTCATGGCGAGAAGGCAGGTGTACCCTACGATGGATGTTTGACTAAAGAAGATGGTAAGGGTAAGTGGTGGGAAGGCTACGATCCTCAAAAACTTTATGCACAGAATCACCCGTTAAGCGCTGGAAGTTGGGCTGACGGTATGATTCACCGTCAATGGGCATGGGGAAATGGTGTTTGTATTCCTACTCAAGAATATGTGACAAACTTTTATGATCGTACAGTCGATGCAATAAACCGTTATAATCCCGATTTGATTTATTTTGATGTGACTGGTGTACCGTTTTATCCTATCAGTGATGCGGGTTTGAAGATTGCCGCACATTTTTATAATCACAACATGGTTGTTCGTAAGGGGGATTTCAGTGCTGTTATGTTTGGTAAAATTCTTACCGATGAGCAACGTAAAGCTTTGGTATGGGATGTGGAAAGGGGATCTCCCAATAGTATTTATGAAGAGCCATGGCAGACTTGTTCTTGTTTAGGCGGTTGGCATTATGATACCAGATTGGCGGAGAACGGCTGGTATAAAAGTGCTTCCGATGTAGTGAAACTATTAGTGGATGTGGTCAGTAAGAACGGTAATTTGTTGCTTAGTGTTCCTCTTCGGGCTGACGGAACTTTCGATGAAAAGGAAGAAGCCATTTTAAATGAATTTGGTGACTGGATGAGTGTGAATAAAGAGGCTATTTATGATACACGCCCGTGGAAAGTCTTCGGAGAAGGTCCGATAGCCAATGCTGATATCAAGATTAATGCCCAAGGTTTCAATGAAGGTGCTTACACTAAAGCCACTGCATCTGAAATCCGTTTTACTCAAACCAAGAAATATCTCTATGCTACAGTCCTTGCATGGCCGGAAGAAAAGCAAGTTGTCATTCAATCGCTGGCAACGGGAAGTGAGTTGTATCCTGATAAAATTACTAAAATTGAATTGTTAGGTTATGGAAAGGTATCTTTTACTCGTACAGCGCAAGGGGTTGTTATTGATATGCCTGATGTACAGTTGAATAAGATTGCTCCCGTATTTAAGATAAAGAAGTGAATATAGCATAAAGTAGGTTTATTTATCGGCTTTTTTAGGTCGGTAAGCCCTTGTTATGTCTTGAAAATTAACCCAATAATCAATAGAATAATGAAAAACAGATTAGAATGTATGCAGCCAATAAGATTCTTGGTGGTCTTGTTGATGTGTTGCCTGAGCTATACTACTTGGGCACAGACACAGAGTAATGTCAATGGTTTGGTTACTGATTTTTCCGGTGAGCCGTTAATTGGGGTCAGTATCTTGGTTAAAGGTACTTCCAATGGAACTGTTACTGATTTGGATGGCAAATTTTCTCTGTCTGCTGAAATGGGAGACATGCTCCAGATAAGTTATGTAGGTTATATTTCGCAAGAAATAAAGGTTGAAAGTAACAAGTTACTTCGTATTATAATGGAAGAAGATACAAAAAAGTTGGAAGAAGTAGTTGTAGTTGGATATGGAACACAGAAAAAGGTGAATTTAACAGGAGCCGTATCTGCTGTTTCAGCTGAAGACTTGGCTAGTAAGCCTGTTATGAGTACTGCTCAAGCACTGGCAGGTTTGGCTCCAGGTTTAAGTGTATTGCAAACTTCAGGTCGTCCCGGACAAGGAGCAACTGTTAAAATTCGTGGAACTGGTACATTTTCAAAAGCTGGAACAGATCCATTGGTTTTGATTGATGGTTTATCAGGTAACATTGATGATGTAGATCCTAATGATATTCAGAGCATTTCTTTTTTGAAAGATGCAGCTTCTGCTTCTATTTATGGTAATCGTGCTGCTAATGGGGTGATCTTGATTGAAACAAAGAAGGGTGCACAAGGTAAAACGACTATTACATATAGTAATTCTTTTGGTTGGCAACGGCCTACGGAATTGCCTGATTTTTTACCATCATGGGAATATGCGGAATATTATAATATGGCTATGCGGAATATGGGTAAGCAGGAAGCTTATTTACCTGAACAGATTCAAAAGTATAGAGATGGATCTGATCCGGATAATTATCCGAATGTAAATCACTTAAAATGGCTGTTGGAATCTGGTTCTGGTTTTCAACACCAACATAATCTCAGCATACAAGGAGGAAATGCTACGACAAGTTATAATTTATCAGTAGGTTATAGAAATCAGGAAGGTATGACGGCAAAAACGTCTAATGAAAGAATGACTGCACTGTTTACTATGAAAAGTGAAATCGCCAAAGGGCTGATGCTTAATTTGAATATTAATGCTTATAATAATAAATATAATGCTCCTAATGGCGAACCACAAAGTATTGATGGAATGATAGGATATGCTGTTCGTCAGGGACCTATTTATGCCGGGCAAAAGTCGGATGGAAGTTTTGGATATCAGGATAATTATAGTCCGGAAGCGTGGGTGGCGAGTGAATCTTTTGTGCAGAATGTGAGTAGAAATATAAGTGCTTCCGGACAATTGACATGGAATACTCCTGTAGACGGACTTTCTTTTATAGGTAAAGCTGGGGTGAATTACTGGACTAAATATGATAAAGCGTACCGGGCTGATACTTATTTTGATGATAGTAAGACAGTGGGGCCCGCTACTTTAAATGTATGGACTGCAAATAATACGTATACTACCTTTGAAGCATTAGCTACTTATGAAAAACAAATTAAAAATCATACTTTTAAGTTATTGGCGGGTACTTCTGTGGAGCAATCTAATAATAAAGGTTTGGAAGGTTATAGAAATACGTTTCCTAATAATTATTTGTATGAATTAGGTTCTGGAGATAAATCAACAGCTACTAATGATAGTTCATTGGAAGAATATGCGTTGCTTTCTTTTTTCGGGCGTATAAATTATGCATGGAAAGATCGTTATTTATTAGAGGCTAATTTGCGCTATGATGGATCGTCACGTTTTGCGGACGGTCATCGTTGGGGACTTTTCCCGTCAGTTTCTGCAGGGTGGAGAATTTCTGAGGAGGATTTTTGGAAGAATGCGGCAGTTTCAGCTGTAGTTGATAATTTGAAATTGCGTGCTTCCTATGGTGTACTTGGTAATCAAAATATAGGTGTTTATCCTTACCAACAGATTTATGAACTTGGACATGATTATCCTTTTGGAAATCCGGCAACTCTTCAGTCTGGGGCTTACATGAAAACCTATAATAATCCGGAAATTACTTGGGAAAAGACGGCTATAACGGATATTGGTTTAGATTTTAGTTTATTGAATGGACGTTTTAGTGGAACATTGGATTATTTTTATAAATATACTTCGGACATTTTAGCACCAGTTGAGGTGTCTAGTATTATGGGACGTGAAGTCGGACAATCTAATGTTGGAGCTGTTTCGAACGAAGGAATTGAAATAAATCTGACTTATAACGGACAAATAGGACGTGATTTCCGGTTTAGTATTTCTCCTAATTTTACATGGGTAAAAAATGCAGTTGAGAAATTGGCGAACGGAGCTACCGAAGAAATTAATAATAACAGAATTGTAGGGCAACCGATAGGTATTATATATGGATATGAAACTGATGGACTGTTTGTAGACCAAGCGGAAATAGATGCGGCTCCTGAGCAATTGGTAAGTAAGTCAGGATTGAAACCTGGTTATGTGAAATACAAAGATATTAGTGGTCCTGACGGGGTTCCCGATGGTAAGGTGGATGCGCAATATGATCGTACCGTATTGGGAAGTACTACCCCGAAGTTTTATTATGGTTTGAATCTTTCCGCTTCTTATAAAGGTTTTGATTTTTCAGCTTTATTACAAGGTTTAGGAGGTCATAAGCGTTTGATAGGATCTTATATGGCTTATGCATTCTACAACGGTGGACAGATACAGAGATGGCAGGCTGAATCTTGTTGGAAGGAAGAAAATCCTGATAAATGGGCTGAATATCCTCGATTGGAAACTTTGAATATGAATGACACTAATCTTCAAACTTCTGATTATTGGGTCCGTAATGCTAGTTTCTTACGAGTCAAGAATATACAAACAGGATAACCAGACATTGCGAAGGTTCCGGTGATGATCGACTCTTCCAAATGGGACGTCAT
>OGKT01000796.1_pt1 | contig 11047 bp, 6 predicted proteins | sample 1572581 | NCBI WGS metagenome assembly OGKT01 (sample SAMEA2581881, study PRJEB24529) | metagenome | biome: Human gut stool | place: China | collected 2011 | reverse complement strand
TGGCAAAGAGTGACGACTGCGATTGTGTGGACATGATCTGCCTGCCCGAAGTGCCCTTCAATGTGGAACACTTCATTGAGAAGGTGCGCGTGATGCAGGAGAAGAAGCCCAGCATCGTGATCGCCGTTTCCGAAGGCGTGAAGCTGGAAGATGGCCGCTACGTCTGTGAGCTGGCCGACGATGTGCACGCAGTGGACGCTTTCGGCCATAAGGCCCTGACCGGCACCGCACGGTATCTGGCAAATGTGGTGGCCCGCAATCTGGACACAAAGACCCGCTGCATCGAGCTTTCCACCCTGCAGCGCTGCGCAGGCCATCTGACCAGCCGCACCGACATCACCGAAGCCTATCAGGTGGGCGGTGCTGCCGCCAAGGCGGCCTTTGAGGGCGTTACCGGCCAGATGGTGGCCCTGAAGCGCATCTCCAACAGCCCGTACCAGTGCACCACCGAGCTGCACCCCATCAGCGAGGTTGCAAATCTCGAAAAGAAGGTGCCGCTGAGCTGGATGAACGCCAACCACACCCAGATGACCGATGAGTTTCTGGCTTATGCCCGCCCGCTGATCCAGGCCGAGCTGACCCCGCTGTACATTGCCGGTCTGCCCCACCACATCTACATGAAGAATCAGAAGTGATCTCTCCTGCATTGATTTTTCTCAAGGCATGATGAAAGCCCGTCCGAGTTTTACGCCCGGACGGGCTTTTTGCATTTCGGTATTCTCCGCTTTAGAACATCAGACCGCTGCGCCGACTTTGGGTGCGCCGCCTGCGATCTCCTCTGCCGTCAGAGGCTTTGCCTCCACCGGGGCATTCAGGCGCTCTTTGGCCACTGCCAGCATCAGCTTGATGCGGTTCTCCTGATTGACCTTGGTGGCGCTGGGGTCGTAATCGATGGGGGTGATGTTGGCACTGGGGTACAGGGCGCGGATCTTGTTCACCATGCCCTTGCCCACGATGTGGTTGGGCAGGCAGCCGAAGGGCTGGGCACACACGATGTTGCCGTAGCCGCCCTGCACCAGCTCGATCATCTCGGCAGTCAGCAGCCAGCCCTCGCCCATCTTGGCACCCAGCGAGATGATGCCCTCTGGCTTTTCCACCAGCTCCTTGAAGGGGCCGGGGGCGTAGAAGCCGGCATCGGCCTCAGCCTTGAGCATGGCGCGCTCGATGCTGTCCAGCCAGTTCAGGAACTGGTCAATGCCGATCTTCACCGCCAGTTTGCCGCCGTACAGGACGTGGTCCTCGCCCATGTTAAAGGCGCAGTACTGCACAAAGCCCATCAGGCCCGGGAAGTTCACCTCGCAGTCCTGACTTTCCAGGAACTTCTGCAGGTCGTTGTTGCCCAGCGGGCTGTACTTGACGTAAATTTCGCCAACCACGCCCACCTTGACCTTGGGCACCCGGGTAACGGGGATGGCAGCAAAGTCCTTTGCGATGAGGGGGAAGGTGTGCTTCATCTCGCGGGAGGTGAAGCCCTTGCCCGCCAGCAGCACACGACCCAGACGCTCGACCCAGAGGTCTACCATCTTATCGGCAGCGCCTTTTTCGTTCTCATACGGAGCGACCTGATTGCGCAGGGCGCAGAGCATATCGCCGTAGAACACGCTGGCGATAGCCCGGCGGGCCAGAGGCAGAGTCATCTGGAAGCCGCTGTCCTTCTCGAGACCCGAGAAGTTCAGGCTGGCCACCGGGATGTTCGGATAGCCTGCCTTGACCAGCGCCTTGCGGAGCAGATGGATGTAGTTGGAGGCACGGCAGCCGCCGCCCGTCTGGGTGATGAGCAGGGCCGTGTGCTCGAGGTCGTACTTGCCGCTGTTCAGCGCGTCGAGGAACTGGCCGATGACCAGCAGTGCCGGATAGCAGGTGTCGTTGTGGACATATTTCAGGCCCAGCTGCGCCACAGCGCTGCCGCAGTTGCCAAGGATCTCGCACTTGTAGCCGTCGTAGCGCAGGGCGTATTCCAGCAGGCGGAACTGGGTGATGGCCATGTTGGGGATGAGGATGGTGTGAGTTTTCTTCATCTCCGGGGTGAATTTGGGGTAATTGTATTCCATAGGTTCCTCCTATGTTACTTCTTATCTTCGTCTCGCTCATCCAGCGCGGCGAACAGGCTGCGCAGGCGGATATTGACAGCGCCCAGGTTTGTGATCTCGTCAATTTTCAGCTGGGTGTAGAGCTTGCCGCCCTCCTGCAGGATCTCGCGGGTCTCATCGGTGGTGATGGCGTCCACGCCGCAGCCGAAGGACACCAGCTGCACCAGGTCCATATCGTTCTGGGTGGTGCAGTATTTGGCGGCGGCATACAGGCGGCTGTGGTAGGTCCACTGGTTCAGCACGCTGGTGGGGAACTTCTCCACGCGGTTGGAGATGCTGTCCTCGGTGACCACCGCCGCGCCGTGGCGGGTGATGAGGTGGTCGATGCCGTGGTTGATCTCCGGGTCCACATGGTAGGGGCGTCCGGCCAGCACGATGATGCGCCTGCCCTGACGGCGGGCCTCATCTATGATCTCGCTGCCCTTGACCCGGATCTGTGCCATGTGGGCTTCATACTCAGCGTAGGCAGCGTTGGCAGCCTCCTGCACTTCCTTCTCGGAGATGCCGCCGAAATACTTGGGCAGCACGTCCTTCGTCATCTTGTGGACGAAATCCTTCGGACGGTGGATGCCGACGTAGTCGTAGATGAACTTCTGGCCTTCCAGCTCGGGGCAGTTGCCGGCGAGGACTTCGGGATAGTAGGCCACGACGGGGCAGTTGTAGTGGTTGTCGCCCAGACCCTCGTCGATATTGTAGGTCAGGCAGGGGTAGAAGATGGCGTCCAGATGCATCTGGGTCAGGGCCTTGATGTGGCCGTGGCTGAGCTTGGCCGGGAAGCAGGCAGTGTCGCTGGGGATGGTAGCCTGACCGGCCAGATAGAGACCGCGGCTGGACACCGGGCTGGTGTGGACGGCAAAGCCGAGCTTGGTCCAGAAGGCGTACCAGAACGGCAGCAGCTCGTACATATTCAGGCAGAGCGGGATGCCGATGGAGCCGCGCTTTCCGGCCACGGGCTTGTAGCTGGCCAGAAGCTGCTGCTTGTAGGCGTAGAGGTTGAGGCTGTTGTCCTCGCTCTTTCCGGTGACGGGCTTGTCGCAGCGGTTGCCGGAAATGAACTTGCGGCCATCGGCGAAGGTGTTGACGGTGAGCTGGCAGTGGTTGCCGCAGCCGCCGCACTTGACGCTGACGACTTTCTGGTCGAAGTTCTCCAGCTCTTCCTCGCTCATCATGGCGGAGGTGGTCTGGCCGTTCTTGCGGCACTGGCGCAGACCGAAGAGGGCCGCACCGTAAGCGCCCATCAGACCGGCGATGTCGGGGCGGATGACCTCGACGCCCATCTCCTTCTCAAAGGCGCGGAGGACGGCCTCATTGTAGAACGTACCGCCCTGCACGACGATCTTCCGGCCCAGCTCTTCGGGGCTGGACGCACGGATGACCTTGTACAGTGCGTTCTTGACGACGCTGATGGACAGGCCCGCCGAGATATTCTCAATGGACGCGCCGTCCTTCTGGGCCTGCTTGACCGAGCTGTTCATAAAGACGGTGCAGCGGCTGCCCAGATCCACGGGGCGGTCGGCGAAGAGGCCGAGGGCCGCGAACTCCTTGACGTCGTAGCCCAGTGCCTGCGCGAAGGTCTGCAAAAAGCTGCCGCAGCCGGAAGAGCAGGCTTCGTTCAGGAAGATGTTGCTGATAGCACCATCTTCGATCTTGAAGCACTTCATATCCTGACCGCCGATGTCGATGATGAAGTCCACGTCCGGCATGAAGTATTTTGCTGCCGTGAAGTGGGCCACGGTCTCCACGAGCCCGAAGTCGCAGCGGAAGGCGTTCTTGACCAGTTCTTCGCCGTAGCCGGTGGTGGTCACGCTGGCCACCTTGAGGCCGGGGTGCTCTTTATAGATCTTCAGCAGCTGCTGCCGGATAAGGGGCAGCGGGTTGCCGAGGTTCGGTTGATAGTTGGTGTAGAGGATCTGGCTCTGCTCGTCCACGACCACCAGCTTGACGGTGGTGGAGCCGGAGTCGATGCCGATATGCACCGGGCCGAACTGAGCGCTGAACGCCACCCGCGGCACGCTGTGGGACATATGGCGGGCATGGAATGCCTCGTACTCTTCCTTGCTGGCGAAGAGGGGCGGCTCGCTGGCGTAGGTCGCCGTGGCGGCGTACTCATCCAGCGCAGCGGCCACGTCCGAGAGGACGAACTCCTTGTCGGCGTAGAGGGCAGCGCCCAGCGCGACGTAGAGCAGGCTGTTCTCGGGGCAGGTACCGGTGACGCCCAGCGCCTCGTCGAAGCTCTTGCGCAGCACGGTGCTGAAGGTCAGCGGACCGCCCAGATAGAGGATGTTGCCCTGGATGGGACGTCCCTGTGCCAGACCGGCGATGGTCTGGTTGACCACGGCCTTGTAGATGCTGGCCGCGATGTCCTCGGTCTTTGCGCCCTGATTGATGAGGGGCTGCACGTCGCTCTTGGCGAAAACGCCGCAGCGGGATGCAATGGTGTATGTACGGGTGGCCTGTTCGGCCGCCTTGTTCATCTCATCAGCACTCATCTTGAGCAGCGTCGCCATCTGGTCGATGAAAGCGCCCGTGCCGCCGGCGCAGCTGCCGTTCATGCGGACTTCGGTGCCGTTGGTCAGGAACAGGATCTTTGCATCCTCACCGCCCAGCTCGATGACGCAGTCCGTCGCAGGGACGAACTTTTTGACCGCCACGCGGGTGGAGAACACCTCCTGCACGAAAGGCACGCCGCAGCTGTCGGCCAAGCCCATGCCGGCGGAGCCGGAGATGCTGAGCAGCGCTTTCCGGCCATGCAGCTGCTCTGCGTCGATGCGGCGCAGCAGCTCCTGCGCCTTTTCCAGAATGTGGCTGTAGTGGCGCTCATACGTCGAATATAAAAGGGTATCGTTTTCATCCAGCACCACGCATTTGATGGTAGTGCTGCCGATGTCAAGACCTACTCTCACAGTTGTTTTTCCTCCTGAAGGACAATGCACTCTCCCTCTGCAGACAGGGCTCTCCGGCCCGGGCAGAAGTTGTTTGCTAACGAATCAAATTTCAGACTCGCATACATGGGTATTATAAACCAAATCCGGCTGACAATCAATCATTCGGGATTATTTTACACCTTAAAAACAGTAAAATCACCTTTCAAAGTTAAACATTTTGTTAATTTCGCAAACTTTTCTGTGAATTTTGGGCTGTTTCTACTAAGATTCTTTACCGCCTGTCATTTTTTCCGCTCTCTTCCCTGTCCCGCACAAAAATCAAAGGCATCTGCGCTGCGCCGTCCCGGCCGCATTGCAGATGCCTTTTTGTCTCGTTCAATATCTCCTCAGCAGAAGGATCTCCTGTGCCGCCCGGCTTGCGAACCGCGCTGCGCGGATGTCGTTCTCCTCGCTGGAGTGGAGTTCCATTTCCGGCGGGATGTCCTCGCAGGAGGCCAGCAGAAACACCACCTGCGCTCGGGTGCCGCCGCCCGGACGGGCCGTCAGCGTCAGCTTCCAGCCTGCACGGCGGCAGATGAGCTTGCAGATGCGGAGACCCAGCTTTGCGCCGCTGAGGAAGCGGCGGTTGTTCTCGATGGGGTCTTCCTCCATCAGGCCGCAGCCGTTGTCTTCTACCCGGAGCGCGACGCCCGTCTTTTTCTGTTTCAGGCTCACCCACACCCTGCCGCCTGCATCGCAGGCCCGCAGCGCGTTGGAGATGAGGTGGAGCAGCAGCTGTTCGGCCTCATCGGGGACGCCCATGACGGCGCAGTGCTCGATGCCCCCGCTCTCCGTCGTGAGCGTTATTTCCAGCGACCGCTGGATGTCCGGGGCCAGACGGCCCGCTTTTTCCAGCAGACTGCACAGGTCCAGAGGCTGCAGCTCGCTCAGCTCTTCATTTTCCAGCTGATAAAGCGTTATGGCATTGCGTATCGTGCGATCCAGCCGGGCAGACTCTATCTGGATGTCTGAAAGTGCCTGCCGGGTGGGCAGGTCGGCCGACGCCAGCAGATGCATCTGCAGATATTCCCGGTTCTGGTCGATGATGCCAAGGGCATGGAAGCACACATCCCCAAACTCCTCCTGAGGGGAGACTCCTGCTCCATCGTTTCGCCTGCGCATTCTGCTCTACCTCCGCGTCGTGTGGTCAGCACCTCACTGCTGACTCAGTTTACTTTCCAGCGCATAAAGCAGGCGGCCGATGGTCACCTTCCTGCGCTCTAAGCCATACTCTTTTCGAAAATCCCGCCATGTCTGGGTACCGGTCTCGTCCAGCGTCTCCAGCAGCCGCCGGAGGGCGCTGTCCACAGCCGCCACGGTGAGATTGTATTCCTCCGCCACCGGCCCTAATATCTCCTTGCGGATGGCCAGACGGTGGTCAGAGCCCATCATCATCCGAAGCGCACCGGTCAGGTAGCGCTTGTTGGCATCGTAGGTGCTCAGACCCCAGCTGCGATAGATGCGCTCGCAGCGCTTTTCCAGACTCTCCGCCGGGCGGTGGGCCGGAGCGCGCAGCTCCTGCAGCATATCTTCCAGTGTGGCCTGACGGATGAGGTAGCATGCGTCCTCCTGGCTCAGGCTCTCCACAGCCGACCTCTCGTTGCGTCCGTCGTCCCGCAGAAGCACCAGAGGCTTGCGGTCAAGGCTGCGTATCCTGGGCAGAAACTGGATGCTGTCCATGTCCTCCAGTCTGCCGCCCAGCACCAGAACGTCCACATCGCCCTGCTCGAGCCGTTCCAGCAGCGTCCGGCTGCTGCGGTAGCTCGTGCAGCGGATGGCCGGGTTGCGCTCCTCAAGATAGCGTGTCCATACCCGCATCTCTCTGGGGTCATAGCTGGCCAGAGCTACGCGCCATATGACGTCCTGTTCCTCATAACTCACACGACGCGCCCCCTTCCCGCAGGTTTTCTGCCTGCTCCGTCTGCGGATACCAGCAGGAAATAGCGTCCTGCCACAGCTCCGGCTGGACCGAGTTCTCATACAAAAACTGCAGCAGCCGCCCGCATTCCTCTTCCGGGGCCGGGACCCATGTACGGGCCGTGTCTGCTGGGTCGTCCGGAGCTTTTGTCCGGCTCACGGTCAGCCAGCAGCCCTGTCCCTCCGTCTCCAGAGAACAGGCAAGGGTATATGCCTCCTGATACGGTTCCAACGCCGAAAAATTCCTCACCAATGGGACATTCTGTTTCATTCTGCATCCTCCTCACCCCATCTGCCCGGCCCTTCCACTTATGCCGGACAAACTACTTCATACTATAAAATTGTATGGAGCGTCGAAAGGAGTTGCAACGACAAATTTGCGTCAGTTTTCGTCGAATTTTGAAACACTGAAAATATTAACATGGATATTGTCTCAAGAATACCATCAACCGCTCCAAAAATCAAGACACATCTGCCGCATCCTCCTGGTTTGGGACGCTTTTCCGCGCAGGATGCAACGCTTTTCCATCCTTCGGCAGAAAACACAGAACTTGGCACCCGTTACGACATAAATTGTTCATATTCTTCTGATAAAATCAAACAGATACTATGTTTCCCTCTCCGTCCACAAATGTCGGGCGGAATAGGCCAGCAGACACTCCCCCGTTCTGCTGCCGGAAAGGCAGGCCAATGCTTCAGCTTATCAATATCGAAAAGAAATACACCACCGGCGATCTGACACAGGCAGCGCTCAACGGGGTCAGCCTCAACCTGCGCGACAGCGAATTCGTCGCCATCCTCGGCCCCAGCGGCTCGGGCAAGACCACGCTGCTCAACATCATCGGCGGCCTCGACCGCTACGACAACGGCGAGCTCATCATCAACGGCATCTCCACCCGCCGCTACACCGACCGGGACTGGGACTCCTACCGCAACCACACCGTCGGCTTCGTGTTCCAGAGCTATAACCTCATCCCCCACCAGACCGTCCTCGCCAACGTCGAACTGGCCCTGACCATCTCGGGCGTGTCGGGCGCTGAGCGCCGCCGCCGTGCCGCCGAGGCGCTGCGGCAGGTGGGCCTCGGGGACCAGCTCCACAAGCGCCCCACCGAGATGTCGGGCGGCCAGATGCAGCGCGTGGCCATCGCCCGCGCCCTCGTCAACAACCCCGACATCCTGCTGGCCGACGAGCCCACCGGCGCACTGGACAGCGAGACGAGCATCCAGGTCATGGAGCTGCTGAAGGATGTGGCAAAAGACCGCCTCGTGGTCATGGTCACGCACAACCCCGAACTGGCGGAGCAGTATGCCAACCGCATCGTCCGCCTGCGGGACGGCGCTGTCACCGACGATACCCGCCCCTTCGAGCCGGACGACACAAAGCTTGCCCCTCCCGTCCATAAGAACATGGGCCGTTCGTCCATGTCGTGGCTCACCTCGCTGGCCCTGAGCTTCAACAACCTGCGCACCAAAAAGGCCCGCACCCTGCTCACAGCCTTCGCGGGCAGCATCGGCATCATCGGCATCGCCCTCATCATCTCGCTGTCCACCGGCGTCAACGCCTACATCGCCGACATGGAGCGCTCCACTCTGAGCGAATATCCGCTGCAGATCCTGAGCAGCGGGGTGGACATCACGAGCTTTCTGTCCTCGGGCAGCAGCGACGGCACCACAGCCACCGGCCTGCCCACCGACGAGGACGGCAAAAAGGACACCTCCGGCGGCATGGAGGGAATGGTCTCGGTCCGCCAGCTCATCACCAAGATGGTGTCGGGCCTGACGTCCAACGACCTCACTTCCTTAAAGAAATATCTCGACAGCGACGAGTCCACCATTGCGGATGACGCCACCTCCATTGAGTATTCCTACAGCGTCTCGCCCCAGATCTACCGGCAGGACGCCGACGGCAGTGTGCATCAGGTCAACCCAGACTCCACCCTCTCGATGCTGGGTCTGGGAAGCTCGGGTTCCGGCTCCACCTCCGTCACCAGCAGCCTGATGAACAGCGTGGGCAGCAACACCAGCGTTTTCTATCAGCTGCCCGCCAACAGTGACCTTTATAAGTCCCAGTACGAAGTCAAGGCCGGCCGCTGGCCCGAAAAGCCCACCGAATGTGTCGCCGTGCTGAGCAAATACGGCACTGTGACCGACTACGCCCTCTACTCCATGGGTCTGCGGGACTCCGCCGAGCTGGACAAGATGATACAGCAGTTTGCCCAGAACCAGAACGTCGATGTCCCCAGCGATTTCCGCACCTACAGCTACGACGAGCTGATGGGCCTGAAGTTCAAGCTGGTGAACAGCGCTGACACCTACGTCTACGACGACACCTACGGCATCTGGAAGAGCAAGGCCGACGACAAGGACTATATGCAGCAGCTGGTGGAGAACGGCGAGGACATCACCATCGTGGGCATCGTCCAGCCGGACTACACCGCCTCCGCTTCCATGCTCACCTCCGGCATCGCCTACCCCGCCTCCCTGACCGAGAAGGTCATGGAGGACGCTGCCGACAGCGTCATCGTGAAGCAGCAGATGGCTGACCCCGCCACCAACGTCCTCACCGGCGAGAGCTTCGGCAAGGCTGAGAGCCTCCGCGACTTCGATTTGACCAGCCTCTTCTCCATTGACACCAATGCACTGAAGGATGCGTTCCAGTTCGACGCCTCTGCCCTCGACTTCGACCTCAATGGGGCTTTCGACCTCAGCAGCGGCAGCTTCGACCTGAGCAGCCTGCTGGACTTCTCCGACTTCTCCCTCAACATCGACGAGCTGCCCGACATCGACCTCAGCGACGCCTTTGCAGAGCTGGACCTCTCCGTCTCGCCGGAGGCCCTGCAGGACCTCGTGCAGAAGGTGTTCAAGGACTATAAGAAATATATCATCGGCAACGGCATCCTCAACTTCAAGAAGTGGAGCTTCTCTGCCTACCTCAAGACCGAGCGGTTTCAGAAGCTGATGGCCGAGTCCATGAAAGACCTCGTTGACCCGGACAAGCTGCAGGGCCAGCTCTCGAGCGCTCTGCAGACCACCATCCAGACCGTGATGGAGACCTACTCCGACCAAATCACGGAGGTGCTGAAAAGTCAGCTGGACGCTGCCATCCAGAAGGGCATCGTCACCTTCCAGGACCAGATACAGTCCCAGCTCAAGACGGCCATCCAGCAGAACATCGGCAAGCTGAGCAGCCAGATGGAGAGCGCCATCAAAATCGACGCGTCGGCTTTCCAGAAGGCCATCCAGCTCAACATGACCGCCTCCGAGCTGACCGAGCTGATGCGCTCCACCCTCCGCTCCTCTTCCGCCACCTATGAAGCCAACCTGACGGCCTTCGGCTACGCGGACGAGGCCGCCCCCAGCCAGATCAAGATCTATCCGAAGGACTTCGCCAGCAAGGCCGTCATCCTGGAAAAGCTGGACGCCTACAACGCCGGGATGTCTGCAAAGGGTGAAGACGAAAAGATGGTGCAGTACACCGACCTCGTGGGTACCCTGATGACCAGCGTGACCGAGATCGTGAACATGATAAGCAGTATGATGGTGGCCTTCGTCTCCATCTCGCTGGCAGTCTCCTCCATCATGATCGGCGTCATCACCTATATCAGCGTCCTCGAGCGCCGGAAGGAGATCGGCATCCTGCGCGCCATCGGCGCTTCCAAGCGGAACGTCTCCGAGGTGTTCAACGCAGAGACCTTTATCATCGGCCTCTGCTCCGGCGTCATGGGCATCGTCCTCAGCGAGATACTGCTCATCCCCGGAAACATCATCATCCAGAAAGTCTCCGGCACTTCGACCCTCGTTGCTTCCCTGCCCGTAGACGCAGCCCTCTTCCTCGTGGCACTGGCTACCCTGCTCACCATTCTGGCCGGCATCATCCCGGCCCGCGGCGCAGCCAAGTGCAACCCCGTCAAAGCCCTGCGCGCTGAGTAAACCCCAAAGATCTCATTCCCGGTATCCTTTCCGCTCCGGCGGCAGGGATACCGGGATTTTTTCGGCTTATTTTTGCTCCGGCCCGTCGGTTCAGCTTGTATCCATCCTGCATGAGAACGCCTTTTTTTGCTCTATCGCAATTTTCAAAAATAGTGCCGGTCAAAACGGCATCTTTGCGATATGCAG
>OGKT01000791.1_pt1 | contig 11064 bp, 9 predicted proteins | sample 1572581 | NCBI WGS metagenome assembly OGKT01 (sample SAMEA2581881, study PRJEB24529) | metagenome | biome: Human gut stool | place: China | collected 2011 | reverse complement strand
GGCTGTGGTATTGGTTCGGAGTACAGCCCAGCTATATGGGGTGATAGAGCGTCAGCTGCAAGTGTGGATAGGACGTCTTGTAATTCAAGTTATCAAATGGACAGACGATTAATCGGAAGAAGTTGATATTCATAAAATTAGTATTTAATAGGTCTATAATAAAAGCACTTCCAACGTTCGCTTACGGAGGAAGTGCTTTACACAAAAACTAAACTAGACTTAACTAAACTATTCTATTGGGGGAGTTTCACAACTCCTATCTGTTCGCGGCAAAGGTAAAAAAACATCTTTTAATATGCAATAGGATATTATTAGAAATAGCCCGATTTCAATAAAATATAAACCTATAAGGGTATTTTTAACTCCTTTTATTAAGAAAATCTTGGAATATTTGTTTATAACTGTCACTGACGGGGATATAGTTCTTGCCAAAGACAATACGTCCACGGTCGATGATACGTATTTTGTCTTTTTGGACGATATAGGAACGATGCACGCGTATGAAGCGTGAAGCAGGCAGAAGTTCTTCTATGGACTTCATGCTCATGAGCGAGAGAATGGGTTTGGGAGAGTTCTCCTCATAGATTTTGATATAATCTTTCAAGCCTTCGATGTAAAGAATATTTTTGAGCTCCACTTGTATCAGTTTGTAATCACTTTTTACGAAGATGCTTTCAATTTCCTCTTGGGGCTGTTGCAGCAGTTCGAACCACTTCACTGCTTTATTGGCGGCTTGCAGAAAGTCTGCATACGAGATGGGTTTCAGCAGATAATCGAGGGCGTTGACCCTATACCCGTCTATGGCATATTGGTCGAAGGCGGTGGTGAAAACGATACGGGTATGTGTATCTACCATTCTGGAGAATTCCAGGCCGTTGAGTTCGGGCATTTGGATATCGAGAAAAAGAAGGTCGACACGTTTGTCCGGCAGGTCGCTCATCGCTTGCACTGCACTGGAGTATTTGCCGGTAAGCTCCAGAAACGGGGTTTTGTTGACGTAGCTCTCCAAAAGGTTCAGGGCCAGCGGTTCGTCATCTACGATTGCGCACTTCAGATTCATGTTGTCAGTAATTGATTGTTAAAACCGATTTATATTCTTTTCCGTCCTCACTTATGCCGTGCTTCCATTCGTACCGGCCGGGATAGGTCAGTTCCAGACGCTTGCCTACTTGTTCCAGTCCGATGCCGCTGCCGCTTTTGTCGGCTTCGCTCTTGGGGTGGTAGCTGTTGGTGATTTCGCAACGTACTTCATGCACATTCTCGCTGAAATATATACGGATATGGCTGGGCTCGGTGGGAGAGATGCCATGTTTGAAAGCATTCTCTATGAGGGAGATGAATATCAGCGGGGCAATCTCCGTAGGGCTGTCGGGACGAATATCGAAACGCGTTTCAACAGTGACGTTGGACGAGAGGCGGATGCGCATCAAGGCGATGTAGTTCTTGATGAAATCCATTTCCTTGCCTAAGGTTACGAAGTTCTGCTGATTGTCGTAAAGGACATGGCGCAATAAACGGCTCAGTTCCTGTACGGCTGTTTGTGCCTTATCCGTATCAAAGGCAATGAGTGCGTAGATATTGTTCAGCGTGTTGAGCAGGAAATGCGGGTTGAGCTGGTTGCGGAGGTTCTTTAATTCGGCTTCCGTGCGACTTTTCTCGGCTTCGCGGCGGGCGGCTTCCACCTGCACCCAACGTCCGCTGAGGCGAATGGCCGCACTCAACCCTACGGTAAGTATCATGGAAAAGAAATCGCGCATGATGAACATCCACTTCGGCGGACCGATGTGCCTTTGGCCCTCACCATCGGCTTTTGCGTAGGTGTGGAATGCGTACTCCTGCCAAAAGTGTACACCGGCTGTAACGCAAGCTATCAGCAGTATGTTCAGCAGGAGATACTGCCGTATGCGCCCCTCGAACAGATAACGGGGAATGAGGAAGCAGTAATTGCAGTAGAATACGATAAGAAAAGATAGCGGAACAATGCTGCCATGACGCAGGTATTCCATCCATGTAATGGTGAAACCGCTGCGTGTCATCATCACGAAAGGAAAAGCAAATACAATTCCCCAGCCGATGATATGAATCAGGGCTTCGATGATGCGCGACCGTGAGTAGAGAATTTGTTTCATACAAATGCAAAGATAGTTTTTTTTAGCGATAAGCGATTATCACTCGTATCGTATTGCTTCTATCGGGTCTAAGTCTGCTGCTTTCTTTGCAGGATACCATCCGAAGAACACTCCTGTCACCGTACAGACGGCAAAGCTGAGGAATACGCTCCATGCCTGTATATAAATAGGCCAATGGGCTGCGCTCTTCACAATCCAGCTTGCGCCGCAGCCGATGATGACGCCGATGAGGCCGCCGGTGATGCTGATGAGGATGGCCTCGATGAGGAATTGCGACAGGATGTCCACTCCTCTGGCACCCACACTCATGCGCAGACCGATTTCGCGGGTGCGCTCCGTTACGGATACATACATGATGTTCATGATGCCGATGCCGCCTACCACCAGCGATATGCCGGCGATGCAGGCGAGGAGAGTGGTCATCAGGTCGGTGGTGGTGTTCAGCATCGAGCTGAGCTCCTGCTGGCTGCGTATGGTGAAATCATCGTCGTCGCTGTCCTTCAGTTTATGGTTCCGGCGCAGAATTCCGGTGATTTCTTCGGTGGCGTTGTCCGTCATGTCCTCGGTGAGTGCGGATGCGAAGATACCTTGCAGATAGGTCTGTGCAAGCAGGCGTTTCATTACGGTGGTGTAGGGGGCAAGTACAACGTCGTCCTGGTCCATGCCCATACTGTTGTATCCTTTGGCTTTCAGTACGCCCGTCACACGGAAAGGCACTTGGTTGAAGCGGATAATGCATCCTACGGGGTCTTCTCCGTTGGGGAAAAGATTATCCTGTATTGTCTTGCCGATGACACATACTTTGGCGGAAGTCTGTATGTCGGTTTCCGTAAACATCGTGCCGTTCTCCACCGTAAGCTGGCGGATTTCAAGGTAGTCCGTGCCTACGCCGCTTACGGACGAGGGGTAGTTGTTATTGCCTGCAATGAGCTGTCCCGATGAGGATACGTTGGGGCTGACGGCAGCCAGGAAGTTCGTTTCGTTGCGCAATGCCTCGTAGTCGGTGAGCTTCAGCGTCTGCATGGCGCTGGGGTCTTGGCGGACGCCGTCGCGCATATCCGCTCCCGGATGAATCATTATCATATTCGAGCCCATTTCGGAGATTTGCGCCTGAATGCTCTTTTTTGAACCTTGTCCGATAGCGAGCATCGTGATGACAGACGCCACGCCGATGATGATGCCCAACATCGTGAGGAAGGCACGCAGTTTATTGTTGGCAAGTGCCCGAAAGGCTATTTTGAAAAGGTTGGTTCCATTCATTGATTTGTAGTTTTATGATATTGTTTTTCTTTTTTCATCCTGCAATAAAGTAATTTACGTACTGCGTCAGTCATCCTCCTGCTTGGGCAGTGCTGCCAGTGTTTCGGCGGCATTCAGAATGTTTCGGTTGGGCTTGTCGTCCTTCACTTGTCCGTCGCGCAATACGATGTTGCGGCTGCTGTATTGGGCTATTTCCGGATTGTGCGTTACGAAAATGATGGTGCGTCCTTCGGCATGCAGTTTCTGGAAGAGCACCAGGATTTCGAATGAGGTACGGGTATCCAGATTACCGGTGGCTTCGTCCGCCAGGATTACGGCAGGGTTGTTTACCAATGCACGGGCGATGGCTACGCGTTGCATCTGTCCGCCGGACATCTGGTTGGACTTGTGCTCCAGCCGGTCGCCCAGCCCTACGGCTTTCAGCGCTTCAATGGCGCGTTTCCGGCGTTCGGCTGCCGATACGGACGAGTTGTACATCAGCGGCAGTTCCACATTTTCCACGGCTGTGGTTTTTGCCAGCAGGTTATAGTTCTGGAACACGAAGCCGATTTTATGGTTGCGGAGTACGGCACGCTGGGACTTGCTCATGGTGCGTACGGAGATGCCGTCCAGCAGATACTCTCCTACGGTGGGCGTATCCAGGCAGCCGAGTATGTTCAACAGCGTTGATTTGCCCGAACCGGACGTACCCATGATGGTGACGAACTCTCCCTCGCCGATAGAGAATGATACGCCGCGCAGTGCATGCACCGTTTCGTCTCCCACCTGGAAGTTCCGCTTTATGTTTTGAAGTTCAATTACGGTTTTGCTCATGATTAATGATGTATGGTTTACTTTGTACTGTACTTTTATACTCAGTCTCTGTACGCTGTTTCATCGGCCGTTGTTTTTCTTCTTGCTTCCCGGAGGGCCCGGCATGAACGGGCTTTTCTCACCGCTTGGTTCCTGCGGCATGTCCGCCGTTGGGCCTTCGCCCGGCAGGCGCCCTATGGTGGCTTCGGTCACTACTGTCGCACCTTCATCGATGCCGCTTACAATCTCCGTATTCACACCGTTGGAGATACCTACCGTTACCGGATGCGCGATGAATGTATTGCCCTCGCGTGTCCAGAGTTTGTGTTCGCTTTCGCAATCTTTCACAATGTCATTCTCGCCGATAAGCGGCTTTTCGGGTGTGAAGCGGAGCGCACGTGCCGGAACGGAAAGCACATTCTTGCGGTCGAGTGTGTAAATCGTGACGTTGGCCGTCAGGCGCGGTTTCAGTTTCAGGTCGGGGTTGGGAGCGGATATGACAACTTCGTAGGTGACGACCGTACCGGATGTGCCGCTGCTGCCGGAACTTGTAGAGCTGTCCTCTCCCAAGCGGATTTGTGTTACTACGCCCTCAAACGTGTCATTGGGATAGGCGTCTACGCTAAACGTCACGCGTTGCCCGTCTTTCACGCCGCCTATGTCGGCTTCATCCACATCGGCCACAACCTGCATCTGCGTCAGGTCGGCAGCGATGGTGAACAGGGTAGGAGTCTCGAAACCGGATGCCACCGTTTGCCCTTCCTCTACCGCACGGTTGATGACCACGCCGTCGATGGGCGAAGTGATGGTGGCGTACGACAGGTTGCGCTCCGCTTTTGCCAGCGATGCCTGACTGCTTTCGTAGCTGCTTTTCGCTTTCTCGTAATTGTAGACGGACTGCTCGTAGTCGGTATCGCTGATAAGCTGCTTTTCGTGCAGTCCCCGGTTGCGTTCGTAGTTCTTCCGCTGATATTCGTATTCGGCTTTCGCACCGTTGTAGGCGGCGCGTTGGGATGCCACTTCGCTTTGCAGGGTCACACGGTCCATTTCGGCTATGAGCTGGCCTTTGGTAACTACGGAATTGTAGTCGGCATATATCTTGTCGATGATGCCGCTTACCTGCGTGCCGACTTCCACTTCCGTCACCGGTTCGATGGTGCCGGTGGCGGTTATGGATTCCGATATCTCGCCTTTGATTACGGTGGCTGTCTCGTAGGTCACTTTATGCTTGGCCGTGGAGCCGCCGAAAAGCCGGATGCTTATGCCGGCTACCGCCACAACGGCTACGGCGATAAGGATAATCTTTTTCTTGTTCATATTCTGTATATCATTATTGGGTTTTAAGTAGCGTTGGTCTATACCGCAAGAGATAGTTGCGTATGGGGGTTATTATATTGAATAGGTCAAAGCGTAATCTGTTCTCCCTGGTAGAATTTCAGCAGTTGCGTGTTCAGTATTGCCATGTATTTGGCTTGCAGGGTTTCCTGTTGCGCGTTGAGCAGGTTGTTTTTCTCGGTCAGCAGTTCCACGGTATTCTTCATGCCGAGGTTGAATTGCTCTTGGATGAGGTCGTAGCTGGTCTGTGTGCTTCGCAGCTTCTCTATGGCGGCAACGTAGCGTTGCTGTGCGCTGTTGGCATCCAGCCATAACCCTTCGATGGTCTTGTACAGGTTTTTCTGATTGTCCAGCAAGTCCAGTTCGCTGTTCTGCTTCTGTATCTTGGCTTTCTGTACGGCGCTCTTGGTCTGCCGGTTGTTGAAGATGGGTACGCTTACGGTTACTCCCAAGGAGTTGTTCCAGTTCTGCTTGATTTGTTCGCCGAAGGTGAAGTCATTGCCGTTGGTGTTCGTGCTCCCTATGCCTGCACTGAGGCTGATGGTGGGGATGTAACCGGAGCGGGCGATGTCGATGTCGAGTTCCGAGGCTTTGACATTCAGCCGGCCTGCTTCGATTTCCGGGCGCAGGGTGAGGGCGGAGCGGTAGACATCGGTCTTTGAGGGCAGCGGCGACAACACATTCTCATCGCCGAGTGTGGGGATGTAAAGCGTCATCTCCTTTTCGCCGTCCAGTTCGAGGAGTTGTTTCAGTTGCAGTTTGTAATCTTGCAGGGTAGCTTGTGCCGTTACCAATTGATATTTGTCGGTGCTGACCTGCGCTTCCAGTTGGGCGAGGTCGCTCCTGGCGATGCTTCCCGCTGCAAGCAGGGCGCGTGCCCGTTCGCATTCCGCCCGGCTGACGTCGAGGGTTGCTTCATTTACCTTGACGGCTTCGGCTGCATAGAGAATCTGTACGTAAATCTGCGTAATGCTCTCTTCGATGGTGTTCTCGCTTTCCGCCACGCCCAGTTCGGCAATGCGGTTGTTCATCCGCTGCTGTTTCAAGGTATTCAGCCGTTTGCTGCCGTTGTAAAGCGTCCAGTTGGCATCGATACCATAGCTGCCGTTGTAGCTGGTCTTGCTTTGGCTGCTGGTGATGTTGTCGCCGTCTATTATCGTATTGGTCTGGCTGTTGGGCCGGTTTACGATACGTTGGCTTACGGATGCCGTGAGGCTGGGGAAGAGGGCTGCCCTGGCGGTCTTTACGTCCACTTCGGCGCTCTTGGCGTTGAGACGGTTCTTGCGTATCGTGATGTTTTGCTGCAAAGCATAGTCGATGCAGGCTTGCAGGTTCCATTGTGCGGGAAGCGTCTGCGTGCTGTCCTGCTGTTGCGTACCGATAGCGGTTTCCTGTGTTTGCGGCATTGCGTTGCCGACACAGGTGCTTGCCGCACAGAGCGATATTACGGTCAATCTTTTTACATTTATCATATTACCTTGTTTCTATGGTTTTACCATTGCAAAAGTATGCGCAGCCTCTTGAAACGGCAAAAACAATAGACCATTGCCGGGATTGTGCCGACGGATTACTTTTTCCTGCCGATAATTAAGAGTTTGCTTTGCTGTTTTTATGAGGTGTCAAAATACACTTGCTGATTTCTATTAGGTACGGATTTCACGGAAAACACAGGTTTTCTTTATTCTTTTTTATCGTGAAAATCCGTGAAATCCGTGCCTAATAGAAACCAATAGTAAGCGAATTTTAGTTTTGACCCCGTAAAGACAGTAGATATCTTCCCAAAGAACTTCTTTATAGAATACCGGACAAAAATCAAGCTGGCTATAACTTTTCAGTTTTTTATTTGTTATTTATATAAAAGTATTTTATATTTGTAATGATTATAATTTGAACTTTATGAAAAACCTTGTTACCAGTATCTGGCAATTTTATGTCGATGGCTTCCGAAGCATGACATTGGGGCGTACCTTGTGGCTGATAATTGCAATCAAATTGTTTATCATGTTTTTTATTCTTCGTCTTTTCTTCTTTCCGAACTATCTGAATGAAGCTGCCGGAGAAGGCGATAAAGAAGATTACGTTAGCAGTGAACTGATTATGCGGGCGGGAAGATAGGAGATAGTGATAAGCGGTTAGTGATTAGCGATTAAAGGGGGGGAGTGAGGTATTCCTTTTCCTTATTTATACCTTATACTTTATATTTTATACTTTAATTTCATACTTAATATTTATTCTCATGCTTGAAAACATTGACACTTCTCTGATTGATTGGTCGAGAGCGCAATTTGCCTTGACCGCTATCTATCACTGGATTTTTGTGCCGCTTACTTTAGGATTGGCGGTAATTATGGGCATCATGGAAACGGTGTACTACCGTACGGGTGACAAGTTCTGGAAACATACTGCCAAGTTCTGGATGAAACTCTTCGGCATCAACTTTGCCATAGGTGTGGCAACGGGACTGATTCTGGAGTTTGAATTCGGTACGAACTGGAGTAATTACAGTTGGTTCGTGGGCGACATCTTCGGTGCGCCGCTTGCTATCGAAGGTATTCTGGCATTCTTTATGGAAGCCACGTTCATTGCTGTGATGTTCTTCGGTTGGGACAAGGTAAGCAAACGTTTCCACCTGGCTTCTACCTGGCTTACGGGACTTGGTGCTACTATCTCCGCCTGGTGGATTCTGGTGGCGAATGCCTGGATGCAGAATCCGGTAGGTATGGAGTTCAATCCCGATACAGCCCGTAACGAGATGGTTGACTTCTGGGCGGTAGCCACTTCGCCGATGGCAGTCAATAAGTTCTTCCACAGCGTGCTGTCCGGCTGGGTACTGGCTGCGGTGTTCGTGGTAGGTGTGAGTTGCTGGTATCTGTGGAAAAACCGTGAGAAGAAGTTTGCTTTGGCAAGCATAAAGATAGCTGCCTGGGTAGGACTGTGCGCCGCTGTGCTTTCCGCGTGGACGGGCGACGGTTCCGGTTATCAGGTGGCACAGAAACAACCCATGAAGCTCGCTGCCATGGAGGGTTACTATCAGGGGCAGGAAGGAGCCGGACTGGTGGCTTTCGGCATTCTCAATCCCGACAAGAAGACGGCCGATGACGGTAAGGATGCTTTCCTCTTCCGCATGGAGATTCCCAAGTTCCTTTCATTGCTTGCCAAGCGCGATTCAAAGGCTTTCGTACCGGGCATCAACGACCTGCTGAAAGGTGGCTATCCCTTGAAAGACGGTACAACCGCGCTCTCCGCTCAGGAGAAGATTGAAAAGGGAAAGACGGCTATCGGGGCTTTCTCCGCTTATCGTGCCGCCAAAGCTGCGGGCAACGATGCCGAGGCGCAGGTGGCTGCCAAAGTGTTGAAAGAGAATGTGGCGTATTTCGGTTACGGTTATATCAAGGATGTGAACGAACTGGTTCCCAACGTGCCGCTCACTTTCTATATGTTCCGTGTCATGGTGATACTGGGCGGGTACTTCATCCTCTTCTTCATCGTGGTTCTCGTTCTTGCCTACAAGAAGGATTTGTCGCAGATGCGCTGGATGCATTGGGTGGCAATGCTGACCATTCCGCTGGGCTATCTTGCCGGGCAGGCCGGTTGGGTGGTTGCCGAATGCGGACGTCAGCCGTGGGCCATTCAGGATATGTTGCCCACAAGTGCCGCCATTTCCAAACTGGATGTCGGCTCCGTGCAGACCACATTCTTCATTTTCCTTGTACTGTTCACCGTTATGCTGATTGCCGAAGTAGGCATTATGCTGAAAGCCATACGGAAAGGACCGGAAAAAGAACTTTCTCATCAATCATAACTTATAACTCATAACTCATTACATGAATACCTATATATTTCTTCAACATTATTGGTGGTTTATAGTATCCCTGTTGGGAGCCATCCTTGTATTCCTGCTGTTTGTGCAGGGCGGTAACTCGCTGATATTCTGTCTGGGCAAGACGGAAGAGCAGCGCAAGATGATAATAAACTCTACGGGGCGCAAGTGGGAGTTTACGTTAACTACGCTCGTAACGTTCGGCGGTGCGTTCTTTGCATCGTTCCCGTTGTTCTACAGTACGAGCTTCGGCGGTGCGTACTGGTTGTGGATGATTATCTTGTTTACTTTCGTGTTGCAGGCTGTAAGCTACGAGTTTCAGTCGAAAGCGGGCAATCTGTTGGGCAAGACGACGTATCGCGCTTTTCTGGTGATAAACGGAGTGGTAGGGCCGGTGCTGCTGGGCGGTGCGGTGGCAACGTTCTTTACGGGTTCGGAGTTCTATATCAACAAAGGTAATATTGCCGATACGGTGATGCCGGTTATCAGCAGTTGGGCCAATGCAGGGCACGGGTTGGATGCGTTGCTCAATCCGTGGAATGTAGTGTTGGGACTGGCTGTGTTCTTCCTAGCGCGTATTCTCGGTGCGCTTTACTTCATTAACAATATCGGCGATGCGGATTTGGTGAAACGTTGCCGTCGTGCGCTGTGGGGCAATACGGGTCTGTTTCTGGTGTTCTTCCTTGCATTCGTTATCCGTACGCTGCTTGCTGAAGGCTACGCGGTAAATCCGGAAACCGGAGAAGTATTTATGGAACCCTATAAGTATCTGACAAACTTTATCGAAATGCCCGTGGTGCTGCTCGTATTCCTTATCGGTGTGCTTGCCGTGCTTTGGGGAATTGTCCGCACAGTGTGGAAACCGTCTTTCGACAAGGGTATATGGTTTGCAGGCGCAGGCACTGTGCTCACGGTATTGGCGCTGCTGCTGGTGGCGGGTTATAACAATACTGCCTATTATCCCTCTACCGCCGACCTGCAAAGTTCGCTTACGCTGGCAAACAGTTGTTCCAGCCAGTTTACGTTGCGGGTAATGGCCTACGTATCTGTCCTGGTTCCTTTTGTGCTTGCCTACATTTTCTACGCATGGCGCAGCATCGACAGGAAGAAGATAGATGCCGCAGAGATGCAGGATGAAAAAGGACACGCCTATTGATTTTATAACTCCGGGGATTTGCTCCCGGTTTCCCTGGAGTTTCTTTGAAAATGCCGGGGGATATAAGAGAAAACTCCTCACGTTTGCAACCCAAACGTGAGGAGTTTTCTCTTATGGTTCCGGATATTCCGGACTCTGTAATCTCTTTTGTCTGGCAGATTTTTCTGCCTTATGTATTCTATTATTTATGTGCTTTTGTGCAAATGTAGTGCATATTCCTTTTTCTTACATAGGAAAAAGCCGTTTATGTCTTTCTCTGTTTAGATGCGTAAGGTTTTTCCGGTGGAAATTTCGGTACAAGTTTCATTAGCCGCAGTATCTGTCCCTGCCTTTTCCGGATATAACTTGAGGGGTTTGCAGAGTCGAAGCGTAGAGGGTTGGGCAGAGTGGCTGCAATCAGCGCGCATTGTCCGGCAGTGAGCTTGGCGGCGGTGGTATGGAATTTATACCGGGCTACGGCTTGCGCCCCGTAAATGCCTTTGCCCATTTCTATGGAGTTGAGGTAGACCGTCATAATCCGCTTTTTGGACCAGAACAGTTCTATCATCCATGTGAAGTAAACTTCAAAGCCA
>OGKT01000789.1_pt1 | contig 11072 bp, 6 predicted proteins | sample 1572581 | NCBI WGS metagenome assembly OGKT01 (sample SAMEA2581881, study PRJEB24529) | metagenome | biome: Human gut stool | place: China | collected 2011 | reverse complement strand
TACGCACTATTCAGGGTACTATTTTTAGGCACGGATTACGCGGATTACACGGATTTATTTTATTCTTTTTCCGTGTAATCCGCGTAATCCGTGCCTAAAAAACATCAATCACTTCCCAACACACCTCTCCTATAGATTAGGATTCGCATTCGTCTCCTTTTCCGGAATGGCATACAAATAATACACACTGTTCGGCACAAACTTCGTTCCGTCGGGAAAGGAAGTAAACCAATGACCTTCGGGGTTATATTCCCTATAAGTATCTCCCTGCTGCCAGCAATCGTACGTTTTCTCCGCTTCCTCTTTCGTCAACGGCATGCGTTCTACCGAACGTTGCGTACGAAGAATATCGGTTATGCCGAATCCCTCACCCCACAATTCGCGGCGACGTTCCAGCAGAATATCATCGACAAGCCGTTCCTGCGTCTTGCCTGCCAGGTCATAATCGGCAAGTCCGCGGGCATTACGCAATGTGTTCAACGGATTCACGGCTTCCTCCAACCGTCCTTCACGAGCCAGTGCTTCCGCAGCTATCAGATACATCTCGGCGGAACGCATCACGACGATATCACCGGTCTGGTCGGCACGGATGCGGAACTTGCGATAACCCAAATAGCCTTCGCGCATCCACTGGAACAACTCCAAACGGATATCCCCCGTTTCGAAAATGTCCTTAAAATGCGGGTCGGCCATAAAACTGTTATACGCATCAGGAGTCACCACATCAATATAATAGAAATTATAACTGGCGTCGGACTGACTCACAGATTGGGGATGCCCCCACATCCACTCAGTATTGGATATGTCGTTAAAGCCCATATACGTTTTGGCATCCGTCATCAAAGTATATCCTTCAGCCGCCTCAAGTGCAGCCCCGGCGGCTTCATTCCATTGTCCGGTAAGCAAATAGGCACGTGCCAGCAATCCGTTGACAACGCTTACATCCGGCTTGAACTTGGATTTGTCGTCCGGACGGACATACCCTTCAAGAAGCTCCTTAGCCTTATTCAGGTCTTTGAATATCTGCGTATATATCTCTTCCAGGGTAGCCTTCCCTTTGGGCTCTGTCGTAGAGGCGGTAGGTTCCGTATAAAGAGGAACAGCCGGTGCGGAAGGATCTTTCAGGTAAGTAAACTGGTAGTGCTGAGCCAGATGCAGGTAACAGAAAGCCCGCAAAGCGTAGGCTTGCCCCTGGGAATGGCGGAAATCGGCCGTATTATCATCACCGGTCGCGGTAATGGAAATGGCGGTATTGCAATTGTCGATAGTCTTGTACATCAGATACCAGGCAAATGCGGTACGGTTGTTGGCCGGCATCCCCACATCGTTAAACTGGTAGGATGAGTTGAAACCATACATCGGACGCGACACCACATCGTCCGCCATCATGTCGTCCTGCAACATCAGGGCACGATAGCCGATATTGGCATACGTACTGCTGTACTCAAACAAGTTATACCATGCACCGTTGAAGATACGTCCGGCATTGGAAGGTACGGGGACGATACCCGAATCTACGGCGTCCGTAGGTTTGTTGTCGAGAAAGTCTCCGCTGCACGAGGACAAGACTGATAATAATCCCACTGCGAGGATTGCTGTATTTTTAAGGAAAGTATTCATTGTTAACAGTGATTTAGAATGAAACATTAAGCCCGCCCGAAATGGAACGCATGGCAGGATAACGGTAATAGGTCAGTCCTGTGATGCCCTGCTCCGGGTCCAGTCCCTGATTCTTGGAGAAAGTCAGCAGGTTGTCCGCCTGCACAAAGAGTTGCAGGCTGTTCAGGCTGATTTTCTTTATCAACGGCTGCGGGAAGTTGTAGGACAGCGTGATGTTCTTCATCCGCAGATACGAATTGTTGAACAGATTGCGGGTGGAGTTGGAGTTCCAGTTATTGGACACTGTTTTCAGGGCCGGTACGTCCGTGTAGCGGTTTTCCGGCGTCCAGCGTTTCAGTATCTCGGTAGACCAGGCACGTCCCGGATTGCTTCCGTTGCTCCACAGCATCGTAATGTCACGGTCTACGATATAACCGCCTATGCTGTAGGCAAAGATGGCGGACAACTCAAAGCCCTTGTATGAGAAAGCGGTGTTGAACCCGCCATACACCTTAGGGAGCGAGGATTTGTCCACATAGTAATAATCAGCCTGAGCATAGTCATTGGTGGTGGTGCGTCCGGTGATATTGCCCTGCTCATCCTTCACGTTCTTATACCACAGCGGGTCGCCGTTGTCCGGGTCTACCCCTACCCATTCGCGCAGATAGAAGTCATAGACCGAACGCCCTTCCTTCAGGCGGGTAACTCCGGTAACGGGCATGTCTTTCAGCGGAAGGTCGGTCACCACGTTCTTGTAGTGCGTAAGGTTAACACCCATACGCCACATAAAGTCACGGGTGTGTATAAGCGTTCCCTTGAGGTCTATCTCAAAACCCGTATTCTTTAAAGCACCTATATTCTCGTCCATAGAAGTATAACCCAGGGAAGTTGCCAACGGACGGGAATACAGCAGGTCTTTGGAACGGCGCTGGAAGAAATCGAACGAACCGGAGAAACGGTTATCGAACAATGAAAAGTCGATACCTACATTGAGGTTGAGGTTAGTCTCCCATTTCAAATCGGGCGTTGCAAGACGGTCGGACACCAAAGCATTCTCACCTGCCTGTGAAACGATAGAATACAGTCCGCTGCTGGCATAATACGTACCCAGGTTGTCATTGCCCTGCGCGCCATAACTGGCCTTTAAGGTCAGGGCGGAAAGCCAGTCGGCGGTATTCTGCATGAACGCTTCGCGGTCTATGCGCCACGAAGCTCCCAACGACCAGAAATTGCCCCAGCGTGTACCCGGTGCGAAACGCGAGGAACCGTCGCGGCGGTAGGAAGCGGAGAAGAAATACTTGCTCCGGTAGTCATATTGGGCATTGATAAGATAGCCTAACAGTGAATAATCGATGCGATAGCCCGTGCCTGCGGTTACAAGCGAACCGACAGCCAGTTCCGGCATATCGGGCACAGCCATGTTGCTTCGTGCCGCCTGCAACACATCGTAACGGTAAGAGTAAGCCTCTTGTCCGGCAAGGATATTGAAGTGGTGCTCGCCGAAAGTCTTATCGTAGGTCACGATATTATTCCATGTCCAGGAGAAGGTACGGGTATATTCGCGGCTTGCTCCACCGCCCGTATTAACGGCAGGGCCAATTTTGGGATTGGTATAATCCAGCGTATTGTAGTCTATCAGGTCGAAGTTGAAGCTGGTCTTGAATTTCAACCCTTCAAGGAAAGTGACCTCAAGGAAAGTACGTCCGGAGAACTCGTCCCGCATACGCTCGGATTTATCATTGGGTAAGGTTGCAGGCAGGTTCCAGTTGGCTGTAGCGCCCGACGGCCGGTAGGAACCGAAGTCGTAAATCCGCTTTCCTTCCGAGTCGAGTTTGTATGTACCGTCGGCATTCATCTCATACACAGGATAAAAATCGGGCATTAAACGTCCGGCGTTAATGACATTGCTCGTCTTGGCATCGGACGAAACCGGATAGTTTTGTATGGAGTGGGCATAACTCATATTCACACCGCCGCGCAACCAACGGGTTATCTCGCTCGAAATGTTGGAACGCAAGTTGAAGCGTTGGTAGCCGGACTCAAGGGCAATACCCTTGTCGTTCAGATAGCCGGCCGAGAAATAGTACTGGTTGGTCTTTCCGCCACCGGAAACATTCAATCCGACTTCCGTACGCAATGCCTGTTGTTCCATTTCCTTCTGCCAGTCCACATTCCAAAGCGGAGTAGCGCCGGCAAGCAGTTTGCCGTCCGTACCTACAGGTTGCGGATAGTTGGGTCCGTAGGGATTAAGGCCGCCGCCCATCAGCTTGCCTACCAGGTCTTTCGAGGCTTGGGCAGCTGCGGTCTGCGGAGTATATTTATCCGAATTCAGAGCATATTGGTTGCGCAAAGCTTCCCAATAGAGTTCGAAGTACTGATTGGTTCCGACACGGTCGTAATCGCGGATAGCCCGGTTGGAACCACCGAAGCTGGCATTGATGCTGACCGTGGTTTTCGAGTCGGTATGTCCCTGCTTGGTAGTTATGATAATGACACCGTTGGCTCCCCGCGAACCGTAGAGAGCAGCCGAAGCGGCATCTTTCAGTACCGTCAGCGAAGCTATATCTTCCGGATTAATGGAGTTGATACTACCGTCGAAAGGGACGCCGTCCACCACATAAAGCGGGGCGCTCGACGCATTGATAGAGCCGATACCGCGAATACGTATTTCAGCATCCGTACCCGGCTGGCCGCTGGGTGCACTTGCCTGAAGTCCGGAAACCGTACCTTCGAGCGCACGCGACACATTGGCCACCTGCATCTTGGCAATCTCGCTCCCCTTTACCGTGGAAGCCGCTCCCGTAAAACTATACTTCTTGGCAGTGGCATAAGCCACCACCATCACCTCATCCAGTTGTTCGCTGTCCGGAAGCAATTCCGCATTGACAACTGTGCGTCCATTGACTTTCTGTTCTGTAGTTTTCAGTCCGATAAAGCTAAAGACCAGCGTACCGTCCGCCGGTACGGTAAGGGTATATTTCCCGTCAACGTCAGTTACCGTTCCGTTGTGAGTACCTTTCACCAATACCGATGCTCCCGGCAAAGGTTCTCCTTCCGACATCACAACGCCCGATACACGGATATCACCGTCTGCAGAAGCCTGTAATGCTGCCACGAAGAATATAAACAGTGATATTAACAAAAAGCGCAGTTTACTATTCATTCCGTTAAATTTTGGTTAGACTTCATTAACAGAAGAATAGAAATTTTGTTCAGAACCTGCTTAATTTTTGTTCAGCATTCTTTTGAGAATTCTTTGTGAGGATGTTTTTCTGTCTTTATGAGGAGTATAGCAAGCTATATAACTCTTTAATCAAAATATAAACAAACCCTAAGATACAGTTATCTTTTCATTGCGGAAAGCCTACCATTCCAGTCGGGGAAGGTAACTGCTCAAGCAGTTGCGCAAGGTGCTCAATGTAATGGGCTTTACCAATACTTCCGAAGCACCGCTCTTTATGGCATTTTCACGGTCGGTAGAGAAAGCATAGGCCGTTTGCATGATAACAGGCAATGTTCCGCCTTCCCGGCGTATAATTTGTGTAGCTTCCAAACCATTCATTACAGGCATCTTAATATCCATCAGTATTGCATCCGCCCTGTCACGGTATTCACGAAACAAAGAGACAATCTCCTCACCGTTCTTCGCCCACATTATCTCACACTTTCTCCCTATAATAGCCTTTATCAACTTAAAGTTACTATCATCGTCTTCCGCAACAAGGATGAGCGGACGGTAATCTACCGATTGATTATCGATTTCCATAACCTGTATTATTGTTTGTCCGAGACAAAGGTATAAAAAATAATATATTTGCATTATCTTTGCACCTTATTTTTAAAAACGACATAATGATTTCTATTGACGGACTCGCCGTAGAATTCGGCGGCACAACCTTATTCAGTGACATATCCTTCGTAATCAACGAAAAAGACCGTATCGCCCTCATGGGAAAGAACGGAGCCGGAAAAAGTACATTACTCAAAATACTCGCCGGAGTGCGGCAGCCCACCCGCGGCAAAATCTCCGCACCGAAAGATTGTGTCATCGCCTATCTGCCCCAGCATCTGATGACGGAAGACGGACGTACCGTCTTTCAGGAAACGGCACAGGCCTTTGCCCACCTGCACGAGATGGAAGCCGAGATAGACCGCATGAACAAGGAACTGGAGACCCGTACCGACTACGAAAGCGACAGTTACATGGAGCTTATCGAACAGGTGTCTGCCCTAAGCGAGAAGTTTTATGCCATCGACGCCACCAATTACGAAGAGGACGTTGAAAAGGCATTGCTCGGCCTCGGATTCACCAGAGAGGACTTCAACCGCCAGACAAGCGATTTCAGCGGTGGCTGGCGCATGCGCATCGAGCTTGCCAAACTGCTGCTGCAAAAACCTGACGTACTGCTGCTGGACGAGCCTACCAACCACCTCGACATCGAGTCCATCCAATGGCTGGAAGAGTTTCTTATCAACAACGGGAAAGCCGTCATCGTCATCAGCCACGACCGCAAATTTGTAGACAACATCACGACCCGTACCATTGAAGTGACCATGGGACGAATCTACGACTATAAAGTAAACTACTCCAAATACCTGGAGCTCCGCAAAGAGCGGCGCGAACAGCAACAAAAGGCATACGACGACCAACAGAAGTTCATCGCCGAAACCAAAGAATTCATCGAGCGCTTCAAGGGAACCTATTCCAAAACCCTGCAAGTGCAGAGCCGCGTCTAGATGTTGGAAAAGCTGGTGCTTCTGGAAGTGGACGAAGAAGATACTTCGGCATTGCGGCTGAAATTCCCGCCCTCGCCGCGCTCCGGCAATTATCCGGTGATTATGGAGAACGTAGGAAAGACATACGGCGACCATGTCGTGTTCAAGAATGCCAACCTCACTATAGAGAGAGGCGACAAAGTGGCTTTCGTAGGCAAGAACGGCGAAGGTAAGTCCACATTGGTAAAATGTATTATGGGAGAAATAGAACACGAAGGAACGCTTACCATTGGACACAATGTACAAATAGGCTATTTCGCCCAAAACCAGGCATCCTTGCTGGATGAGAACCTGACCGTATTCCAAACCATCGACGACGTAGCCAAAGGAGAAATCCGCAACAAGATTCGCGACCTGCTGGGAGCTTTCATGTTCGGCGGACCGGAAGAGTCCATGAAGAAAGTGAAAGTGCTGTCCGGTGGCGAGCGCACACGCCTTGCCATGATTAAGCTGCTGCTGGAACCCGTAAACCTGCTAATTCTGGACGAGCCTACCAACCACCTGGACATGAAGACCAAAGATATTCTGAAACAGGCACTCATGGACTTCGACGGTACACTGATACTTGTGAGCCACGACCGTGACTTCCTGGACGGACTGGTGAGCAAAGTGTACGAGTTCGGCAACAAGCGGGTGACCGAGCACCTGAGCTGCATCTATGAATTCCTCGAAAAGAAGAAAATGGATTCGCTTCGCGAACTGGAACGGTAAACTTTCATTAACTTACTTCCCGCAACAAACAAACAGTTCCTATTGTTTCATTGCCACAAATTCCTAATTACGAATGAAATGAAACAATATGACGCTATCATCATAGGGTTCGGCAAAGGCGGAAAACTGCTGGCTGCCGAACTTGCCAACCGCAACTGGAAAGTGGCAATCATCGAACGTTCTCCGCAGATGTACGGGGGAACATGTGTGAATGTAGGGTGTATACCCACCAAAGCGCTGATTTACGAATCGGAACAGGCCGAACGGCTCTACCGAGACGACTACAGCAATCAGGCCAAATATTATGCACTCGCCATAAGGCGGAAAAACAAGCTCGTATCATTCTTGCGGGACAAGAATCACGAGCGTATCAAGGAGCACCCCAATATTACGTTGTATGACGGTACGGCATCTTTTGTATCTGACGATACGGTAAAGGTCGTCTCGCACAATAAAAAGGAAATTCTCCTTAAAGGAAAGGAAGTTTTTATCAATACGGGAGCTACCCCTATCCTGCCCGCCGTGAAAGGAATCGACGCAAGCAAGCATGTATTCACCAGCGAAACGCTACTCCAACAGAGCAAACTTCCCGGGCACCTGCTCATTCTCGGCGCCGGCGCTATCGGAATGGAGTTTGCCACCATGTATGCGGGGTTTGGAAGCAAAGTCACGTTACTGGAAACGGGCAGCCGCTTTATGCCCAAAGCTGACCGGGACATTGCGGAATCCATGCTGGAATCTCTGAAAAGGAAAGGCATCGAGATACGTTTGAACGCCTATGCCCTGTCCGTATACGACACTGCCGATGGCATAACATTGACCTATACGGACAATTCCGACGATTCCCCCTATTTTTGGGAAGGAAACGCACTGCTGCTTGCCACCGGACGCAGACCGATGACCAACGGCCTCAACCTGCACGCAGCCGGCATACGGACCGACACCCGGGGAGCTGTCATCGTCAATGAACATCTTCAGACCACCGCCCCGCATATATGGGCTATGGGAGACGTAAGAGGCGGAGCCTTGTATGACTATTTATCCCTGGATGATTTCCGCATTATCACCAACCGGTTGTTCGGCAATAAAAAGCGAAAAACCGATGACAGGATTCCGGTTCCATATGTCATTTTTACAGATCCGCCGTTGGCGCATATCGGCATGACCGAAGAGGAAGCCGTAAAACGCGGTTATTCGCTTCAAGTGTCCCGGTTGCCGGCTGCCGCCATACCGCGTGCCCGTACCTTGCAGCAGATAGACGGTATGATGAAAGCCATTGTCAACGCACATACGGGACGCATAATAGGCTGCACCCTGTTTTGTATCGATGCGCCCGAAGTCATTAATTTAGTATCGCTTGCCATGAAGAATGATTTGCATTACAGCATTCTGCGGGATTTCATCTTTACGCATCCCAGTATGAGCGAAGGATTAAATGATTTATTCAAGGCTTTTTAGCATCTTGGGTTTGGCAGTTAAGTGATTAACTTCTATCTTTGCGACCAATCAAAGAGAGAGGGATGAAAACGAAAAGGTACATTGCATACTTTCTGTTCTTCATCAGCATGATTATGCTGATAGTACCTGTCATTCCCCATCATCACCACGAAGACGGCATAATCTGCATGAAAAACGACCTGCCGTCCGACAGGTGCTGCCAGCATCAGAGCCCTTGCAGCGAACATTGCTGCTGCGACACCGGATGTATGACCACCCATTTTTTCCAACAGACACCCAACTCGGACAACAGTAACCTACATCCGTGTTTCGTGTGGGTGAACACATTATTTACCGAACCGCTTCTCAAACTCCTGGCTCTGCCCGAGGAAACGGGTATCAGGCAAGAGTTTGTCTACCTGGAATTTCTTCACGGCACGTTCATCACACGTGCCACAGGGCTTCGTGCGCCCCCTTCCGTCCTTGCTTGACCGATAGTTGCCGGAAACGGTTATCCTGCCGGCATAGGAATGTATGCAACCCGGTTGCACCGACCATTCCCTAATTTTGCATTTCCAAACAAGTAAGGACAAAAACAATTATCATGAAGAAAATTCTATTCATGGGAGTCATAGGATTATTCCTGTTAGGCTCCTGCAACAGCAAGTCCGGTGAAGGACACAATCACGAAACGGAAGAACACGCCCATGCGGGACATGACCACGAAGGGCACGACCATAAAAACGAAGGCCCCGGCCACCACCATGACGACGGACACCACCACGGTGAGGAAGCCGTTGCCGCACATAGCGACGAAATCATATTGCCCCCGGCCAAAGCGCAGGCTGCCGGAGTAGCCGTAAGCACCATCGAACCGGACGTTTTCAATCAGGTGATTAAAACCAGCGGGCAGGTTATGGCCGCACAAGGCGACGAAAGCGTTGCCGTAGCTACCGTGGCAGGTGTCGTTTCTTTTCACGGAAAAGTCATAGAGGGCATGAGTGTCGGCAAAGGTACTCCCCTCGTGGTACTTTCGTCCAAGAATATGGCGGACGGCGACCCCGTACAAAGAGCGCGCATCGCTTACGAAACAGCCCGAAAAGAGTATGAACGGATGAAAGAACTTCTCCCCAATAAAATCGTTTCGGAGAAAGACTTTGCTCAAGCCCGACAGACGTATGAGAATGCCCGTATCAGCTATGAAGCCGTTGCCAAGAACCATTCGGCCCAAGGGCAGGCGGTAACCTCTCCCATCAGCGGATACGTGAAAAACCTGTTGGTAAAGGAAGGCGATTATGTAACCGTGGGACAGCCGCTCGTAAGCATCACTCAAAACCGCAGACTGTTCCTGCGCGCCGATGTTTCGGAAAAATATTATCCGTATCTCCGCACCATCGGTTCCGCCAACTTCTGCACTCCCTACAACAATAAGGTATATGCTCTGAAAGACCTGAACGGTCGCCTGCTCTCTTACGGAAAGGCATCGGACGATAACGGTTATTATGTGCCCGTCACTTTTGAATTCGACAACAAAGGAGATATCATTCCCGGCTCATTTGTCGAGATATTCCTGCTCTCCTCGCCTATGGAGAACGTTATTTCACTCCCTCATACGGCTCTGACCGAGGAACAAGGCAGCTTCTTCGTATACCTGCAAGTGGATGAGGAAGGATACAAGAAACAACTGGTCACTCTTGGAGCCGATAACGGCGAACGGGTACAAATCCTTTCCGGAGTCAAGGCAGGCGACAAAGTGGTGACTCAAGGCGCTTATCAAGTGAAACTTGCAGGCGCTACCAATGCAATTCCGGCACATAGCCACGAACACTAAACAGTACAGTCATGTTAAACAAGATAATACATTTCTCTCTTCAGAACCGCATACTGGTGCTGGTGGCATCGGTACTGCTGCTGATAGGCGGTACGTATACCGCAATGCACACGGAAGTGGATGTGTTTCCCGACCTGAATGCGCCAACCGTGGTTATCATGACCGAAGCCAACGGTATGGCAGCCGAGGAAGTGGAACAGCTCGTCACCTTCCCCGTCGAAACAGCTGTAAACGGGGCTACCGGCGTGCGCCGTGTCCGTTCTTCTTCGACCAACGGTTTCTCCGTTGTCTGGGTAGAATTCGACTGGGGCACAGATATATACCTCGCCCGTCAGATCGTCAGCGAAAAGCTCGCCGTAGTCAGCGAGTCACTTCCCGTCAACGTGGGCAAGCCGACTCTCGGCCCCCAATCGTCCATCTTGGGCGAAATGCTCATCGTCGGTCTGACCGCCGACTCCACCTCCATGCTCGATCTGCGGACGATTGCCGACTGGACGATCCGCCCGCGCCTGCTCTCCACCGGAGGCGTGGCACAGGTGGCAGTGCTCGGAGGCGACATCAAGGAATATCAGATTCAGTTGGACCCCGAACGGATGCGTCACTACGGCGTATCGATGGGAGAAGTGATGACCGTCACCCAAGACATGAACCTGAACGCCAACGGCGGCGTACTTTACGAATTTGGCAATGAATACATCGTGCGCGGAGTACTCTCTAC
>OGKT01000777.1_pt1 | contig 11184 bp, 7 predicted proteins | sample 1572581 | NCBI WGS metagenome assembly OGKT01 (sample SAMEA2581881, study PRJEB24529) | metagenome | biome: Human gut stool | place: China | collected 2011 | reverse complement strand
TTTCCGGCTTCTCCGCGATTGATGACGATTTCTATGAGGAGCTTGAGGAGACCCTGATCATGGGCGATATGGGGATCCAGACCACCATGGCGGTCATCGAGGACCTCAAGAAGAACGTAAAAGAACAGCATATCAAGGACCCGGAGCAGTGCCGGGAAGCCCTGATCGCCAGCATCCGCAGCAAGATGGACCTCGGTGAGAACGCATATGAATTCGAACACCGAAAATCCGTTGTTCTTGTCATCGGTGTCAACGGTGTCGGAAAGACCACATCCATCGGAAAGCTTGCGGACCAGTTAAAGGCAGAGGGAAAGAAAGTCGTCCTCGCCGCAGCTGATACCTTCCGTGCTGCAGCCATCGACCAGCTTGCCGAGTGGGCGAACCGCGCGGGCGTGGAGCTGATCGCCCAGAAAGAGGGATCCGATCCTGCTGCCGTGATCTACGACGCCATCTCCGCAGCAAAATCCAGAAATGCGGATGTGCTGATCTGCGATACGGCGGGAAGACTTCACAATAAGAAAAACCTCATGGAGGAGCTTAAGAAGATCAACCGCATCATCGATAAAGAATACCCGGAAGCTTACCGTGAGACTCTCGTAGTCCTCGACGGAACCACAGGACAGAACGCCCTGGTACAGGCCCGCCAGTTTATGGAAGCAGCTGATATCACCGGCATCATCCTCACAAAGCTTGACGGAACCGCAAAGGGCGGCATCGCCGTTGCGATCCAGTCCGAGCTCGGCATCCCGGTAAAATATGTGGGAGTCGGAGAGAAGATCGATGACTTACAGAAATTCAATTCCGAGGACTTTGTGAAGGCCCTGTTCGCGAAGCAGCCGGAATAACCCGAAAAATATGCCCTGTCAGATGCCTGCGTCAGACGCGGCTGTCCACGGCATTATACAGTAAATGACAGCGTAAGCTGTAACAATAAGGAGAATACAAATGGAAATGCAGGAACTCAGCCTCGAAAAATTTGAAGAAGCTTCCGAGATCGTAAAGAAAGTGACACAGGAGACAAAGCTGATCTACAGCGAATATTTCTCTGAGCGTTACGGAAACAAGATCTATTTTAAACCGGAGAACATGCAGCGTACCGGTGCTTACAAGGTACGCGGCGCTTACTATAAGATCAGCCAGCTCACACCGGAAGAGCGCTCCCGCGGTCTGATCACAGCATCTGCCGGAAACCATGCACAGGGCGTCGCTTACGCCGCAAAGCTTGCAGGCGTTAAGGCGACAGTCGTTATGCCGGTATCCACACCGCTCATCAAGGTAAACCGCACGAAATCCTACGGTGCTGAAGTTGTCCTTTACGGAAATGTCTTCGATGAGGCATGCGCCCACGCTTATGAGCTCGCTGATGAGCACGGATATACCTTTGTTCACCCGTTCAATGACTTAGAGGTGGCTACCGGTCAGGGCAGCATCGCCATGGAGATCATCAAGGAGCTCCCGACCGTAGACTATATCCTCGTTCCGGTTGGCGGCGGCGGACTCTGCACAGGCGTTTCCACCCTGGCAAAGCTCTTAAACCCGAAGATCAAGGTCATCGCCGTTGAACCGGCAGGAGCTGCCTGCTTAAAGGCATCCTTAGAGGCAGGAGAGGTGACAACGGTATCAAAGATCAATACCATCGCCGACGGTACCGCGGTACAGACACCTGGTGACAAGCTGTTCCCGTACCTTCAGGCAAACGTGGATCATGTGATCACCGTGGACGACTCTGAACTGACACTATCCTTCCTCGATATGGCCGAGAATCACAAGATGATCGTCGAGAACTCCGGACTTTTAACTGTAGCGGCCTTAAAGCATCTTGACTTTAAGGGTAAGAAAGTCGTATCCGTATTGAGCGGTGGAAACATGGACGTTCTCACCATGGCTACCGTTGTCCAGAATGGACTGATGCAGAGAGACCGTATCTTCACCGTAAGCGTTATGCTTCCGGATAAGCCGGGTCAGCTGGCAGCTGTTTCCTCACTGATTGCAAAGGAGCAGGGCAACGTGATCAAGCTGGAGCACAACGTATTTGCCAACGTAAACCGTACCGCAGGCGTAGAGCTCACGATCACTCTCGAGTCCTTCGGAACCGAGCATAAGGATCAGATCATCAAGGCTTTAGAGGCAGCAGGCTACTGCCCGGTGATCACTAAGACGAACGGAATCTATATGTAATATTCATTTATTGCCAGATGTCCAGGCAGACCCGGGCAAGATATGCCTGGATATCTGGCAATTTGTTACTTAATAAAGGGGAAAATGTATGTACAGAAGCGAAACTAAGACAGCGCTTCATAAGAATATCCTGTATTTTATCCGTTGGACCGCGATCTCCATCGTGATGGGAACCGTCTGTGGCCTTATCGGAACGGCGTTTGGATACGGGGTCATCTATGCCCAGCGGCTGTTTAAGACCCACAGCTTTATGCTGTACCTGATGCCTGTGGCCGGCGTCCTGATCGTCCTGCTTCACCAGATGTTCCATGAGCTCGGAAACAGGGGAACGAACCTGATCTTAGAGTCCATCTCCTCGGACGAGCGGATCCCGATGGCAACACTGCCCTGTATCTTTATCTCGACGATCTTAAGCCAGGCTGTAGGTGCTTCCGCCGGAAAAGAGGGAGCGGCCTTACAGATCGGCGGATGCATCGGAAATTATTTCGGCGATGTGTTCCATATGGATGAGAGAGATAAGAAAGTCATGATCATGAGCGGCATGAGCGGCTGCTTTGGTGCGATCTTCGGGACGCCGCTTGCGGCAGCCATGTTCGGAATTGAGGTCATCAGCATTGGTGTCGCCTACTACGCGGCTCTCGTTCCCTGCGTATTTGCTTCCTTTATCGGGGCGCAGATTTCAGGAGCTCTCGGTCTTCACGGCGAATCCTTCCTGATCCTTCATATTCCGAAGTTTTCTCTTGTTCCGGCGCTCTACACCGTTGGTCTTGGTCTTACCTGCGCTCTTTTAAGTGTCTGCTTCTGCATCCTGCTCCATGAGACCCAGCATCTCTATAAGAATAAGATCGGGAATGTCTATGTGCGGATCCTTGTTGCGGCAGGACTTTCCATCGCGCTGGCACTTATCTTCGAACGGGATTACTGCGGAGCCGGATTCAACCTTGTAGAGAAAGCGGTTGACGGGGAATCAGCATATCTTGGATTTTTGTTGAAAATGATCTTCACGGCAGTCGCCCTGGGCGGCGGATTTAAAGGCGGAGAGATTGTTCCAACACTGGCGGTGGGATCTTCCTTCGGATGCACCTTCGGACTGCTCACAGGCTTCGAACCGTCCCTCTGTGCGGCAGCAGGAATGCTCGCTACCTTTGTCGGTGTCACAAACTGCCCGATCGCGACCATGTTCCTGGGATTCGAGCTATTTGGCTTTGAGGCAATGCCGTACTTTGCGGTGGCGGTCGCCATCAGCTTTACGCTGTCGGGATATTATGGTCTCTACAGCGGACAGAAGTTTACATACTCCAAGACGAAGGCGGAGTTTATTAACCGGAAGGCGCACTAAAGGTATCAGACCGTGCTTTAGCACATCAGCAGTCAGGTATTACGGAAATACTCCTTGGGTTTCAAGGTTTTTCCGTGATATCCGATTGCTTTTTTATTGCGGGGATGTTATGATAATCGTTACAGGTCCATATACATGCGGTGCTGTCATGAACCACCGGGCTGTTGTTTTATCCATATGCCCAGGCGTCATGAGAGTTAAAAGGGAAACAGGTCAAAAGCCTGTGCGAGCCCGTCACTGTAGATCCGGAGTACATGAGCATTGTCCGTCACAAACGGACAGTCACTGGCAGTTTCTGCCGGGAAGGCGTCTCATGTGCGATGATGGATGAGCCAGGAAACCTGCCGGATGTCTGCTGGGAGAAAAAAGAACCAGGCTGGGACCTGAAAATTCATTTTTCAAGCGAGGAGAAGAGTAAATGAGAAAAGCAACCCTTTATGCCGTTATGACAGCGGCAGCCGTATCCATGGCAATCCTTTCCGGATGCTCCGGAAGTCAGACAGCAGCAACAACTGCTGCAGAGACTACTACAGTCGCAGAGACAACCGCGGAGGAAACTACAGCAGAAGCGACAGAGGCTGAAGAAGAGGACGAAGAGAATTACGATACAGGAGATGCTTCCATGGATAACACAAGAAATCAGGATGAGATCGGCGAGAATGAGCTTCTCGTAGTAAGCTTTGGTACAAGCTATAATGACAGCCGCAGACTGACGGTCGGCGCCATCGAGAACGCCATCGAGACCGCATTCCCGGACTATTCCGTCAGAAGAGGCTTCACTAGCCAGATCATCATTGACCATGTAAAGAAAAGAGACAATGTTGCGATCGATAACGTGGCAGAGGCTTTAAACCGTGCCATCGACAACGGTGTCAAGAATCTTGTTGTACAGCCGACCCACCTTATGAATGGTCTTGAGTACACAGATCTTGTAAATGAGTTAGCAGAAAACTCCGATGCCTTCGAGCATGTTGCTGTCGGCGAGCCGCTTTTAACTTCCGACGATGATTTCAAGGCTGTGATCTCCGCGATCACAGACGCAACAAAGGAGTATGATGACGGCGAGACAGCGATCTGCTTCATGGGGCACGGCACAGAGGCCGATTCCAACGCTGTTTACCAGAAAATGCAGGATATGTTAAAGGAAGAGGGCTTTGACAACTACTATGTAGGTACTGTTGAGGCAACTCCGTCCTGTGAGGATGTTATTGCACAGGTAAAAGAGGGCTCCTACAAGAAGGTCGTTTTAGAGCCGCTTATGATCGTAGCTGGTGACCATGCGAACAACGATATGGCCGGTGACGATGACGATTCCTGGAAGAGCCAGTTTAAGGCTGCAGGTTATGAGGTTACCTGCCTTGTAAGAGGACTCGGTGAACTCGAGCCGATCCAGCAGCTCTTTGTGCAGCATGCCCAGGCTGCCATTGACAGTTTCGCAAAATAAGATAGCTCACTATGGGCGGTCGATGATTCGACCGCCTTTTTCTGATACAGGAATGTAGTGATGCTGACTTATCTGAAGTAGCCAGAATGCTGATAACAGGCACTGCACTGATAATTTGAAGGGAGAGAAAAATTTTATGCATAAATTGAAACAGTTTACATTTGCGCTCGCGGCGGTCTGCGCCCTGTCCACAGCATGCGGACAGTCCGGCACGGCTGAGACAACATCTGCCTCTGCTGCAGAAACCAAGGCTGAAACTACGGTGGAGACGACTGCTGCCGTTGAATCAAAAGCCGCCGTTGCCTCCGGCAATGAGACCGCTGCGGAACAGACGATTGACACCGTGGGCCTCGTTCCGGTATCCGCAGCGGACCTGAAAGAGGGAACTTACGATATTTCCGTAGAGTCCAGTTCCTCCATGTTTAAGATCATATCCTGTGCCCTGACCGTCAAGGAAGGCGCGATGACCGCGCGAATGACCATGGGCGGAACCGGATATCTCTATGTCTACATGGGAACCGGCGAGGAGGCATCGAAGGTTCCGGAATCCGACCTGATCTCCTTTGAAGAGAATTCTGATGGGACCCACAGCTTTACGGTCCCGGTGGAGACATTAAATGAGGTGCTTCCGTGCACCGCGTTCAGCAAGAAGAAAGAGAAATGGTATGACAGAGAACTCGTCTTTGAGGCATCGGGAATTCCGGCAGATGCGTTTCTCAATACATCCTTAAAGACTGTGGAAGATCTCGGTCTCGCAGATGGAACCTATACTGTAGAAGCCGCTCTGACCGGCGGGTCCGGCCGTGCGTCTGTGGAATCCCCGGCGGTGGTCGAGGTAAAGGACGGAAAGGCAGAAGCGACGATCATCTGGAGCAGCTCCAACTACGACTATATGCGGGTGGACGAGGAGAAGTTTCTTCCGGTCAATACGGAGGGAAATTCCACCTTTGTGATCACGGTGACTGGTTTTGACAGCCCGCTGACTGTTTACGCCGACACGATGGCCATGAGCACTCCGCATGAGATCGAATACACGCTGACCTTTGATTCCAGCACGCTGGAAGAGCAGAAACAATAACACGGTATGGACAAGAACAGAATTCATTTATTCCGCAGAAGGCGGGAGACAGATAAGAGGTACAGGCGGTATGTCAGATGCCTCACCGTGATTCTTTTGAGTGTAGTCATGCTATGTGCTGGGTGCACCGGGAAAGACGCAGAGGGAAGCTCTGCCGGTGGCTCTGGGGAACAGACCGCTGCGGCAGACAGCCGGCAAAACGAAGCGGGCAGCAGCACTGAGGCAGCCCCAAAAACGGAGACAGCTGCTACAGTTTCCCGCAGCTGGAACAATATGTCCCCGGTAAGTTCCATGGATCTTCTCTATGCGGATCAGTTTTCCGTGGATTATTATGAGAATGACATCTCGCTCATCACCATCGGGGATACAGACCAGTTCCTTCTTCTGCCGGAAGGGATGTCCGCGCCGGCCGGACTGCCGGATTCCATCAAAATCCTCCAGAAACCGGTAAAAAATATCTATCTTGTGGCGACATCCGCTATGGATGATTTCATTCACCTGGACGCAATGGATTTGATTGCGCTCTCCGGCACAAAGGACACCGGATGGTATCTGCCGGAAGCAAAAACGGCAATGGAAGAGGGAAAAATTGCCTATGCAGGAAAGTACAGCGCTCCGGACTACGAGAAGATCTTAAGCAGTGACTGCGGTCTCGCCGTGGAGTCCACCATGATCTACCATACTCCCGAGGTAAAAGAACAGTTGGAACGCCTTGGGATCCCGGTTCTCGTGGAGCGGTCCAGCTATGAGGGCCATCCCCTGGGAAGAATGGAGTGGATCCGGCTCTACGGTGTCCTGACGGGAAAAGAGGCTGAGGCGGAACAGATATTTCGCGAAAATATGGACGCTCTGTCCGATGTTCTCGACATGGAACCATCCGGAAAAACGGCCGCTTTTTTCTATGTGACGAATTCCGGCAGCGTCAATGTCAGGAAGAACGGGGACTATATCGCAAAGATGATCGCCCTGGCAGGCGGAACCTATGTTCCCGGGAATGTCGGTTCCGACGAGAACGCGCTCTCCACAATGAACATGGATTTTGAGTCCTTCTACGCCGCCGCGAAGGATGCGGATGTGCTGATCTACAACAGTACCATCGACGGGGAGCTTACCACAGTCGATGAGCTTTGCGCAAAGAACCAGCTCTTTGCGGATTTCAAGGCAGTGAAAGAGGGAAACGTCTGGTGTACCGGGAAGAACATGTTCCAGGAGACCATGGGCCTGGGGGATATGATCCGGGATATGAACGCGGTGTTTGCCGACGATACCGAATATAGCTTTACATATCTTCATCAACTGAAGTGACACGCAGGTGACAGCTGATCAACAGCACGGGATCGTCACTGCGTTGAATTCACACCTGCTGATGAGAACACGAAAAAGTTTAAATTATAGTAACTGTTCAGTAGGTCTGCGCACTTGCTGCGCTGACCGTAAGAAAACATAGGCTGGAAGGCAAAAATCCCATCAGCGAAGCTGATCTGGAATGGATTTTTGCACGTAACTATGAAGGTACTGAATAGTTACAAATTATAAATGAAAGGGGGAAGAACGCCTATGTCAACCCAGTCTAAGCGGATCGTCCGGGCCTACCTGCTGTTATTTGTCCTGCTTGCAGCCTTAAGCTTTCTGAGCCTGGCCGTCGGCAGCGTGCGCGTATCGGCAGCAGATATTCTTGTGGCCCTGGGTGGAAAAGAGGGGACTGATATGACCCGTCATATTCTCTTTGATATCCGCCTCCCCAGAATGCTGGCGGCGTTGATCCTCGGCGGGGCGTTATCGGTGTCGGGCTTTCTGCTGCAGACATTTTTCTCGAATCCCATCGCCGGCCCCTTCGTCCTTGGAATCTCTTCCGGCGCGAAGCTCGCCGTTTCGATCTTCATGATCCTGTTTCTCGGACAGGGACTCATCATGAATTCCTGGGTCATGATCGGTGCGGCTTTTCTCGGTGCCATGGCCTCCATGGGCTTCGTGCTGGCGGTCTCAAAAAAGCTTCCTCAGATGTCCATGTTAGTGGTAAGCGGGATCATGATCGGATATATCTGTTCGGCGGCAACGGATTTTATCGTAACCTTCGCCGATGACTCCAATATCGTGAACCTCCACAACTGGTCCATGGGGAGTTTTTCCGGCATCTCCATTGATGGGGTAAAGATCTGTCTCCTTGTGACCGCAGCAGCTTTCTTTTGTTCCATGCTGCTCTCAAAAGCCATGGGTGCCTATCAGCTGGGGGAGGTCTACGCGAGAAACATGGGTGTCAATATCAAACGGTTCCGGATCGAGCTGATCCTGTTATCCAGCATTCTTTCCGCTACAGTGACAGCCTTTGCGGGCCCCGTCTCCTTCGTGGGGATCGCGGTGCCCCATATGATCAAACAGCTGTTTAAGACCGCGAAGCCCATCGTTGTGATCCCGGGATGTTTCCTTGGCGGTGCAGTATTCTGCCTGTTCAGCGATCTGCTGGCGAGAACGTTGTTTTCACCGACAGAACTTTCCATCAGTTCTGTGACGGCGGTGTTCGGAGCGCCGGTGGTGATTGCCATGATGATAAAAAGAGTGAAACGTTGATAGGAATAGTCTGAAAGGAGAGCCCATGCAGAACTACCTGACAGCAGACAATTTAACCGTCGGATACCGCGGAAAACCGATCCTGTCCGACATCTCCATGAACATCCGCCGCGGATCCATCGTCACGCTGATCGGACCGAACGGGGCTGGAAAATCCACGATCTTAAAGAGCATCATCCGGGAACTTTCCCCATTAGGCGGAAGTGTATTTCTTGACGGCACAGCCCTGGAGGATTACTCGGATCCTGATTTTGCGAAAAAGACCGCGGTGGTCATGACGGGTCGGCCGGATCCGGAGCTTATGACGTGTTTTGACGTGGCGGCAGCAGGAAGATATCCGTATACCGGGCGGTTCGGGATCCTGTCCAAAGAAGACAAGAAAAAGGTCATGGATGCCCTCGAAATGGTCCGGTGCGAAAGCCTTGCGGATGTCCTGTTCCAGAACACCAGCGACGGACAGAAACAGCGGATCCTCTTAGCCCGGGCGATCTGCCAGGAACCGGAGCTTCTCGTTCTCGACGAGCCCACATCCTTTCTCGATATCCGGCACAAACTGGAGCTTCTCGATATCTTGAAGAAACTGGTCCATGAGCGCAATGTGGCAGTCCTCATGTCGCTTCACGAGCTGGATCTTGCGGAGAGGATCTCTGACTATGTGCTCTGCGCGGAAAACGGGACCATCGGGAGAACAGGGACGCCCCAGGAGGTGTTTGAGGGAGACTATATCGCAAAGCTCTACGGAATCGAACACGGGAGCTATCTGACGTCCCTTGGATTTCCGGAACTCCCGAGAACAGACGGAGCGCCGGGGGTCTTTGTCATCGGCGGCATGGGGAGCGGGATTCCTGTGTACCATGCCTTAAACCGGGCGGGGATCCCCTTTGCGGCGGGCGTGATCCATGAAAACGATATGGAGTACCAGACAGCGAGAGTGCTGGCAGCAGAAGTGATCCGGGAAGCGGCCTTCGAACCGGTGGGAGAGCAGGCGTTTCTTAGGGCGAAGAAAGTGCTAGAGTCCTGTGAGGCCGTTTTCTGCCCGTTAAACGTCTTCGGAACTATGAATAAAAAAAACCGGGAACTTCTCCGGATCGGAACGGAACTCGGAAAATTACGGCAAATTCATCTTGACAAATCTGATTCCGGTGATATACTAAATGACAAGTGAAAAAACAACACGTTGACAGGAAGAGTACGTTCGGAAACTGCTCAGAGAGGGATACATTTGGTGAGAGTTATCCTGCACGGAACGAGCTGAAGACCACCCTGGAGTGTCCCTTAATCGGGAACGGTGATTCCGTTATCATCAAATGAAGTGGTATAGAAATTCTATACAAGCAGGGTGGAACCACGGGTAATCTCGTCCCTTGATTATGTGAAAACGCATAATCAAGGGACTTTTTTATTTACGCGAACAACGAGCCAAAGTCCGCGCTTGCGCGAGACCTTGGCGACTGCCGCGATAACAAGGGGAAACTCGCGAAGCGTGTTTTCACTTGTTTGCGCGAGTGACAAAACAGAGACTGTGTTCACACAGGAAACTGAAAACGCGGTATTACAAGCCACGGCTCGCGTGAGATTTTCACTGAGAAAAAGCAGCTGTAAAATATCTCGGCTGCACGAAATTTTTCCAAGAGAAAAAGGAGAATGAACATGAAAGTAACATTAAAAGACGGCTCTTTTAAAGAGTATGCACAGCCGATGGCTGTCATCGACATCGCAAAAGACATCAGCGAAGGTCTTGCAAGAATGGCCTGTGTCGCAGAGATCGACGGAGAAGTAAAGGATCTGCGCACGATCGTTGACAAGGACTGCACTTTAAATATCTTCACAGCAAAGGATCCAGAAGGACTTGCAGCACTCCGCCACACAGCAAGCCATGTAATGGCTCAGGCGATCAAGCGAATCTGGCCGGAGACAAAGCTTGCCATCGGTCCGTCCATTGCTGACGGTTTCTACTACGATATCGACCGTGATGAGCCGGTAACATCCGACGACCTCGCAAAGATCGAGGCTGAGATGAAGAAGATCATCAAGGAAGCTCTCCCGTTAGAGCGTTTTGAGCTTCCGAGAGCAGAGGCGATCGCCCTTATGAAAGAGAAGAACGAGCCGTACAAGGTAGAGCTCATTGAGGATCTTCCGGAAGATTCCATCATCAGCTTCTACAAGCAGGGTGAGTTCACCGACCTCTGTGCAGGTCCGCACCTCATGAACACAAAGGAAGTCGGCAAGGCATTCAAGCTCATGAACATCGCAGGCGCTTACTGGCGCGGAAGCGAGAAGAACAAGATGCTGACCCGTATCTACGCAACAGCCTTTGCGAAAAAAGAGGACTTAGACGCTTACGTTACCATGATGGAAGAGGCGAAGAAGCGTGACCACAGAAAGCTCGGCAAAGAGCTCGGTCTCTTCATGATGAGCGATGCAGGCCCAGGATTCCCGTTCTTCCTTCCAAAGGGAATGGTCTTAAAGAACACACTGCTTGACTACTGGCGCGAGATCCACAAAAAAGCAGGTTATGTAGAAATCTCCACACCGATCATCTTAAACAGAAGCCTGTGGGAGACCTCCGGCCACTGG
>OGKT01000775.1_pt1 | contig 11191 bp, 10 predicted proteins | sample 1572581 | NCBI WGS metagenome assembly OGKT01 (sample SAMEA2581881, study PRJEB24529) | metagenome | biome: Human gut stool | place: China | collected 2011 | reverse complement strand
GGGAGCCGAGCTGGAACTCTAAATAAATATGTTATATTAAATTGTTGGGATAGATTACCACATAAATCGAGCTGTGTCAACGTGAACTTGTCGGGGCAAGGCCCCTCCATCTTGCTACGCAAGACCGTTCTGTCGCTTAAAAGCCCCACTGGGGCTTTCATTGCTCCGCTCCGCTACGCAAACGCGAACTTTTGAGAACACGCCACTTTCGGCGGTTTGCAAGAAAACGCAAAAGTAACTTTGGTAAAAAGAGAGAACTGGACAGCTCGTTTTACTTATTTGTTTTTTACCAACAGAGCCTGATAGGGTTCCAGTTCCACATCCGCCAGCCAGACGGAAGCTCCATCTGCGGTCTGATACTCGCCGCCCAGAGCGTCCAGACTTGCCCCTGCCGGGTACTCGGTAAAGTTGAACAGTCCCACCAGCGTCTCCTCACCACGCTTGCGCACCAGTGCCAGCACGCCGGGGTTATGGCTGTCCCATGTGGTCACCCACGCATCCGGGGCAAAGCAGGGGTCTGCACGCATTTTGCGCAGCTGCTCCATGCCCTGCCACAGCTGGTTTTGCAGCGTGCCCTTCCGGGTGCGCTGCTTTGCATCCTCCCAGTTGAATTTTGTGCGGTGCAGGTTGCGGCTGTCCTCCACACGGTCAGGGTCGTTTTTGTAGTCCCAGCCGTTGAGCTGGGCGATCTCATCGCCACAGTTCAGCATGGGGAAGCCCTGCAAAAACGCCATGGCAGTATGTAGCAGCAGATCACGCTTCACGGCGTAGTCCAGTGCGGTTTTATCGTTCTTTTCCAGTGCCTGTTCGATACCGCACAGGCTGGCGGTGGTGCCGCAGCTGCGGGCATCGCCGGTGGCAGGGTCGTAATTGTACAGTTCGCCTTTTGCCCAGCTTCCGGGGAAATTGCCCTCGTAGAAGTGGTAGAGATATTCCTTATGTTTCTGCGGGTCGATGCCGAGCCGGTTTTCCACCGCCTCGTCCAGCCCCCAGCCGATGTCGTCGTGGCAGCGCAGATAGTTCACGAACCAACAGTTGTCCGGCAGGGCGTGCAGAGCATCCAACTGCGCTTTCAGCAGCCGGGTGTCCCTGCTGGCAAGGGCGCTCCACAGGTTGACCATGGTGGACACGTTGTAGAGCATGTGGCATTCTGGCTTTTCAGGTGTGCCGAAGTATGCCGCCAGTTCTTTCGGAGCCATGACCACTTCGCCCTTGAGGATGACCGCCGGGCAGACACATTCCAGCACCATGCGGAGCATCCGCACGATGGTGTGCACCTGCGGCAGATTGCGGCAGGTGGTGCCCAGCTGCTTCCAGATGTAGGGCACGGCATCAATGCGGAACACCTCTACGCCCAGATTTGCCAGATGCAGAATGCTCTTGGTCATGTCCACGAACACTGCCGGGTTTGCGTAGTTCAGATCCCACTGGTAGTCGTGGAAGGTGGTCAGCACCCACTTGTGCATCTCCTCGCACCAGGTAAAGTTGCCGGGCGCGGTGTTGGGGAACACCTGGGGCACAGTCTGCTCGTACTGGTCGGGGATGGTGCGGTCATCATAGAGGTGGTAATAGGCCTGAAACCACGGGTCGCCTGCCTTTGCTGCCATCGCCCAGCGGTGGGTGCTGGCGGTGTGGTTCATGACAAAATCCAGACACAGGCTGATGCCTGCCTTGCGCAGCTCCCGGGTCAGGTTTTCGAGGTCTTTGTTTGTGCCAAGGGCAGGGTCTACGGTATCGAAATCCTCCACCGCGTAGCCGCCATCGTTGTGGGGGTGGGGCATCTGCAGCAGGGGCATCAGGTGCAGATAGGTCAGCTTCTGCTCCTTGAGGTAGGGCAGCTTCTTTGCCAACTCTTTCAGATTTCCGGCAAAGAGGTCGGTGTACATGGTCATGCCGAACATATTGCCCCGCTTGTACCACTCCGGGTCGGCAGAGCGTGCCTTGTCCAGTGCTTTCAGCTCAGCGCTGCGGGCGTTGTAGGCTTCTGCCATCTCCCGCTCCAGAACTTCCAGCCCTTCCCGGTTGTGGTACAGCTCCATGAACAGCCATTCCAGTTCGTCCTTGTGTTTGGCAAATCGGGACGCAAATTCCTGTTTTGCTGCCATGGTTCAGCCCTCCACTTCCGCAAGGGTGGGCATGGCGGGGATAGCACCGTGGCGGCTGGTGGTGATGCTGGCCGCTTTGTTAGCAAAGGCCAGAATGCCTTCCAGCTTGTCCACCGTCAGGGTGTCCAGCTTCTCCTTGCAGAGCTTGGACAGGGCAGCCCCAAAGAAGGTATCGCCTGCGCCGTTGGTATCACCCACCTTGCAGGGGACGCCAGCCACATGGCCGGTCTTGTCCCCAAAGCGGTAGAACACGCCGTTTGCACCCAAGGTGACAAAAATCAGCCGGATGCCGTTCTGGGCAAGCTGTGCTGTGCCGCTTTCACAGTCGGTGGTGCCGGTAAGCAGGGGCAGCTCCTCATCGGACACTTTCAGGATATCCACCAGCGGCAGGGGAGCTTTCATCTGAGCAATGGCGTCCTCTTTGTTCTTCCAGAGGTTGGCACGGTAATTGGGGTCGTAGGTGATGGTAGCACCCAGCTTTTTGGCGCGGGCGGCAGCATCCAGCGTGGCAGTGCGGGAGGGGTCAGCGGTCAGGCTGACAGAGCCGAAGTGGACGATTTTGGCAGCTTTCAAAGCCTCGTCCGAAATATCCTCCTTGCACAGCATCACGTCAGCGTTGGCGCTGCGGTAGAAGCTGAAATCCCGCTCACCGGTGGCATCTACCGAGACCACCGCCATGGTGGTGGGGTGGTCTGCATCCACAGCCATGCCGGAAACATCCACCTTGTTTTCTGCCAGAACCTCTTTCAGGTAGCGGCCAAAGGCGTCTGCACCCACCTTGCCGATAAAGGCGGTCTGTGTCCCCAGCCGGGCAGCAGCCACCGCCAGATTTGCCGGGGCACCGCCGGGGTTTGCGGCAAACTGCGGAATGCCGCGCGCATCCTTGCCGGTCTGGGTCAGGTCGATCAAAACTTCACCAATCGTTAAAATGTCCATGATACTTCTCCTTATTCTTGATGTGAAACCCAACGATCACCGCTGGAACAGATAATGAATGTAAGCGGCTGCACGCTCCGGGTGCGGTGCATTCTGCACCACCCCAAGATAGACCTTGCCAGAAAAACCTGCCTGCCTGACAAACGGCGTGTCCGAAATATCCAGCACGGTCCCACCGGCGTTCAGACCCGACAGTGCATGGAAAGACGCATCCAGTGTCCGCAGATCGAGAAAATAATCATCTGCCAACAGTCGATCCCGTGCATATTCGTCCATCAGAACAACATCTAACCGCTGGGCACTGACTGCACCCAGCAGCTTCATCTCCGAAGCATATACATACTGCTCCTCTGCGCGTTCGCTTTCACTGAGCAGCAAGCCGGACAGCAGATCGACCTGTTGCTTTTTGGTCAGACCCTGCGCCTCGGCAAAGCCGGTGGTAAGCTGTTCCGTCAGATCAGACCCGGCAGTGATATTTACCAGACCAAGGTAAAGCACATCCTCTTTTTTCGTCACATGACGGTAGGCTGTATACCCGAGGATATAGACGACGATGAGCACGATCGCAATGGGCAGCTTGTAATATGCCCAGATGTGCTCCCACTTTTTGCGCCCATGGAGGGAGCGGAGCGTATCCCGGTCAGTTTTTGTCATGGTCGTATTCCTCGTGTACTGCATCAGGGTCTCCACCGATCAGATAGAGGATCCGAAGCATCAGAAAGGAGCAGAGCATGGCGCAGAAACCCATGCCCAGCAGGAATGCAGGCGTGAACACAAACACAATGACGTACCCCATGATGCCATAGATCGCCGCCATCAGCAGGGTGCAAAACAGATACCGGACACCCACGAGAAACGCTGTTTTCAGGATGCCGAAGGTGGTGTTTTCAAACCGTGCCAGCAGAGGAAAGGCATACAGCAGAACGATGCCGTACAGAACTGCCGCACCAATAAGCGTTGCAGTGAGCAGCGTCCAGAAAATGTTTTCGCTCCACATTCGGCGCAGCACAAAGCCATCCGCAACGAGGAAACTGCCGACTGTCAGCAGGATCAGCCAGAGTTTTGTGGCAGGCTTAAAATTTTCCCGGAACGCCTTAAAAAACATCCGGGTCAGACCATCGTCCCGATCTTCCGCCATTTTGAGCGTGACGTAGAACAATGCGGTCGTAGAAGCTCCTATGGTAACGATGGGCAGGCTGCACACGAGCCATAAGATGTTCAGGTAAGCACTGTAAGTCAATTTCGTCAGCACAGCAAACAGCGGCTTGTCCGTATTGCACAGGTCACGCATGGGGGTTCTCCTTTCGCTCAATCTCCTGTGGATTCGCGCAGGATCAGGTTGGTTTCCGTATAGACGGTGCGATAGTTCAGCGATGGCTCTTCGATGCGGGTCATAAGCAGATTGGCAGCGGTGTAGCCCATGATCTGTTCATGGATATGGATCGAAGTCAGACGGGGGACAAAGTAGAAAGCCTCCTGACTGTCATCGAAGCCGCAGACCCAGATATCATCGGGAACCGAATACCCCAGCTCATTCAATGCCTTGACCAGATCCATGGCAACAAAGTCATTGGCGCAGACAAAGGCATCCGGCATCGTTTTGAACCGACGTATGGTTTCGTACAGGGATGCCGGATAGTTCTGCTGTCCAGATGGCATCGCACAGGTGCTCAGGCCTTCTGTCAGACCAAAGTACTCCACTGCATCCTTATAAGCCATATAACGCTCAAAGAAGGACTGACAGTGGTTTTTATCCCCCGCAAAGCTGATGCGTTTTTTGCCGCGCTGGACCATGTGGGCCACCACATTCTGGATCTCAATGCGGTTTTCCATATAAAGGCGGTCAGCTTTAAGAGGAGGACGCATCTCCATCACAGGGGTGTCTACAAACAGCAGCGGAACATCCAGATCGCACAGCATCTGTGCGTAGTCATAGTCGAATACTTCAATGCAGATGATGCCGGCTGTGCGCTGGATGTTGAGAGAAGATGGAAGCTTTTTCTCTTTCAGCTCTATGGGAGAAATGCGATGAATGGTCGTACAGCTATGCAGATGCTCGATTTCCGACTGGAAACGATCCAGCATCATGGAGGAAAAGTGAGAGCTGCTCAGAAACTGGGTCGTCAGCATGGCGATCTCCCGTTTGTCACTCGGCAGAATGGAATGCTCTGCTGCTTTTGCAGTGTCTTCCTGAAACAGCGGCAGATAGGCAAACTGCTTATAGCCCATTTCGGCGGCTTTGCGCAGGATCTTCTCCCGTGTGGCATCTGCCAGCACACCGGTGTTGTTGATGGCCTTTGAAACTGTGTTGCGGGAAAGCTGCAGTTCGTTTGCAATATCCTGAATGGTGACTTTGGTTGCCATAAGTCATCCTCTTTCTTTATAAATAGGAGCGGGTGTTCTTTCTTTTATAGATAAAGTCCGGTGACGGATCTTATTCTTTGCGACTCCAGTATAGTGCAAATGCACAAATTAGTCAAATGCAAAAATGCAAATCATCATTTTGCATATTTGCGCACTTTTGAATTTGTGCATCTGTACAAATCCACAATAATTTTTGATGTATACCATGAATTATCGTTGACATTCGCTTGCGTGAGTGGTATAAATGAATTACAGAGTTTTACATTTGCACAATCGAAGTGAAGAAAACGTAAAATTCAAAGGTGCAAACGTAAAACACGAGTCGAACGGCAAGCAAATCAAAAAGGAGGAGAATGATTCATGAAAGCAAAGACGGCCTCGCCGGAAACGGCTGTGCTGACAGCAGAACGCAAGCTGCACAACACATGGGTCTACATCAAACGGCATTGGCAGCTTTACCTGTTGTTCCTGCTGCCTGCCGTGGCGCTGACGCTGGTGTTCAAGTACGCTCCCATGGGCGGTGTTCTGATCGCGTTCCAGAAGTACAATCCCTTCAAGGGCATCTGGGGCAGCGAGTGGGTAGGCTTCAAAAACTTTACCCGCTTCATGTCCTCGCCGGACTTCCAGCGCTATCTGATCAACACCCTGAAGCTGAGCGTCTACGGTCTGCTGTGGGGCTTCCCGATCCCCATCCTGCTGGCATTCCTGCTCAACCGTATCGAGAGCAAGAAGATCAAGCAGAAGGTGCAGCTGGTGCTGTATATGCCCAACTTCATCTCGGTCATCGTGCTGTGCGGCATCGTCCGGGTGCTGCTGAGTGTCACCGGTCCGGTGAACGGCCTGCTTCACACCAGCATCAACTTCATGACGCTGCCGGAAGCGTTCCGCCCCATCTACATCATCAGCGGCATCTGGCAGGGTGCCGGCTGGGCATCCATCATGTACACCGCATCCCTTTCTAACGCCAGCAAAGATCTGAAGGAAGCTGCTATGATCGACGGCGCAAACCTGATCCAGCAGATCATGACAGTGGAGTGGCCCGCCATTAAGGATATGGTCGTTATTCAGTTCATCCTGCAGGCAGGCAACATCATGAGCATCGGTTTTGAAAAGGCCTATGCCCTGCAAACTGACCTGAACCTGAACACTGCCGAGATCATTGCAACGTACGTTTATAAAAAGGGCCTGTTGGACGGCGATTACAGCTTCTCCACGGCAGTCGGTCTGTTCAACACCGTTGTCAACGTCATCCTGCTGATCGCAGTGAACAAGGTCGTTGCCAAAATGAACGATGGCAAGGGCTTGTAAGGAGGGGTTTACCATGGCAAAACAGAAAAAATCAAAAATGGCCCTCTACACCAGACAAGATAAGATCATCCTGTACTGCGGCTACGCACTTCTGGGCTTGTTCCTGCTGGCGATCATCGTTCCGATGATCTACATCGTCATCGCGTCCTTTATGGACCCGGTCACTCTGCAAAATAAGGGCATCTCCTTTGATTTCAGCAAGTGGAGTCTGGATGCTTACCAGCGTGTCGTTTCGGACAAGCAGATCTGGGTCGGCTTCAGGAACGCGGTGCTTTACTCGATCATCTTCACCATCATCTCGGTAGCTGTGACGATGCTTGCCGCTTATCCCATGTCGCTGCCGGACTTCAAAGGCAAAAAGATCTTCAACACCTTGTTTGTGATCACGATGTTTTTCAGCGGCGGTCTGATCCCCACCTACCTGCTCATCAACAATCTGGGTCTGCTGGATTCCATGTGGGCGGTCATTCTGCCGGGAGCATTCAGCGTGTGGAACATGATCATTGCCCGTACCTATTATCAAGGCATCCCGCGTGAGCTGCGTGAAGCTGCGGATGTGGATGGAGCCAGCGAGATGCTTTACTTCTTCAAGATCCTGCTGCCCGTCTGTATGCCGGTGGTGGCAGTTCTGGCCCTGTGGCAGTTCGTGGCCATGTGGAACAGCTACTTTGACGCCATGATCTACCTGAACAGCGCATCGAAGCAGCCGCTGCAGCTGGTGCTGCGTTCCATCCTGATCCAGAGCCAGCCGGAATCCGGCATGATCGCAGATATCCAGAGCACTGCCGAACGTGCCAAGATGGCAGAGCTGCTCAAATATGCAACCATTATTATTTCCAGTCTGCCGCTGCTGGTGATGTATCCCTTCTTCCAGAAGTATTTTGATGCCGGCATCATGGCTGGTTCCATTAAAGGCTGAGGATATTCCAGAATTTTATAAGCGGGTACGCTCATCTGTTACACGAAAAAAGAAACATAAAAAAGGAGAAAATACCATGAAAAAGCTGATCTCTCGCCGCAACTTCCTCAAGGTCTGCGCTCTGGCGGGTTCTGCCGCTGCTCTGTCTGCCTGTGGCGGCGGCAAATCCACCGGCAGCAGCAATTCTGCTGCCGCAGCTGTGGACGTGACCGGTGCCGTTACATTTCCGCTGTCCGAAAAGGTCACCTTTACCGGTATGACCAGCTTCCCTGTGGGCAGCGAACCCGAGCCGAACAACCGCACCATCTTCAAGCGTCTGGAAAAGCAGACCAATGTGCACATCGACTGGACCGCCATCCAGTCCGACCAGTGGAGCGATAAGATCACCCTGAATATGTCCAACCCCAACACCTTGACGGATTTTGTTTTTACTGCTGATTTTACCGACAGCAATCTGCTGCGCTACGCAGATCAGGGTGTCATCCTCAATCTGGAAGACTACATTGACAACAATATGCCTTATCTCCAGAAGGTCTTTGAGCAGTACCCGGAGTACCGCACCATGTGTACCGACAGCGATGGCCACATCTGGGCACTGCCCTGGATCGAGCAGCTCGGCTCAGAAAAGACCGCCATCCAGACCATTGGCAACATGAGCTTCATCAATACCAAGTGGCTGAACTTCCTCGGTCTGTCGATGCCCACCACAGTGGACGAGTTTGAGCAGGTGCTGATGGCATTCCGTGATAACGCCGCTTCTATCAAGGCAGAGTATGGCATTGACGGCGACATCATCCCCATGTCCTGCATCGTCAACAACGGCGATCAGGACCCCAGCATCCTCATCAATGGCTTTGGCGAAGGCTACGGCGATGCAGACAAAGACCGCCATATCGCCGTTACCAACGACCGGAAAGTCATCTGTGCCGCCACCCAGCAGGGCTACCGTGATGGTCTGGACTGGCTGCACAAGCTGTATGCCGAGAAGCTCATCGACCCGGAGTGCTTCACGCAGGAGTGGTCCACCTATGTTTCCAAGGGCAAGGCTGGCCGCTATGGTGTCTGCTTCAGCTGGGATGTTGCCAACATTGACAACCTGACCGACTGGGAGCCGCTGCCTGCCCTGACCGCCGATACCCGGAATATCACTCCGCAGAACGGTTCTTTCACCAGCGGCTTTGCCCGCGGCAGATGCGTTGTCACCGCAAAGGCGACTAATCCTGCACTGGTTTGTGCATGGCTGGATCAGATGTACGCACCCCTCCAGTCTCCGCAGAACAACTGGGGTACTTACGGTGATGCGGAAGGCTTTAATATTTTTGAACTGTCCACCAACGATAAGGGCGAGCCCATGCTGAAGCACGCTCCTCTGGGCGATGCTTCTCCCGTGGAAGTCCGTGAAGCGCAGTGTGTCAGTGGACCTCTGGCGGTTCTGGATGATTACTATGGTGTATACGTTACCTGCCCGGACGATGCACAGTATCGTCTGGACTGGATCAAGGAAATCTACACCCCGGATATGAACAACGATTATGTCTATCCCAATGTCTTTATGAGCAGCGAGGACACCGAGCAGGTCTCTAACCTGCAGGCAGATCTGCAGACCTACATGAATACGCAGAAGGCGAACTGGATCATGAACGGCACTACGGATGCAGAGTGGAACGAATATCTGAGCAAGCTGGAAGCCTACGGCCTGTCCGACTATCTGGGCATTATGCAGAAATATCTGGATGCTTACTACGCATAAGAATTCTTTCCTTTGGAGGATTCCATGAACGATTTGACTTTACAAAAAGCCCGCGCCTACGAGGCCGAGCACGGCGCTGCCATTTCCCCGGCGGAACGCCCTGCTTACCACATGACTCCTTATGTGGGCTGGCTCAACGACCCCAACGGCTTCTCTTATTATAAAGGGAAGTATCACCAGTTCTATCAGTATAACCCCTACGATGTGCGGTGGGCGCCCATGCACTGGGGTCACGCGGTCAGCACCGACCTGCTGCACTGGGAGTATCTGCCCTGTGCGCTTGCCCCGGATTCCCCGGCGGACAACGGCCCCGGCTGCTTCTCCGGTTCTGCTACCGAGATGGATGACGGCAAGCAGCTGCTGATGTACACCAGCGTGGTGGCAGAAAAGCAGCCCAATGGGGAGATGCGGGATATCCAGACCCAGAGCATCGCCATTGGTGACGGTCTCAACTACGAAAAGCCTGCCTGCAACCCGGTGCTGACCCAGAAAGACCTGCCGGAAGGCTTCAGCAAGTTCGACTTCCGGGACCCCAAGATCTGGCGGGAGGCTGACGGCACCTACTCTGCCGTCACCGTCTGCCTGGCCGAGGACGGCAGCGGCGCAGCGGTACTGTTCCAGAGCAAGGACGGCTTCGACTGGCACTTTGTCACGGTGCTGGAACGCTGCAACAATCAGTACGGCAAAATGTGGGAGTGCCCGGACTTCTTCCCGCTGGACGGCAAGCAGGTCTTGATGCTCGGCCCCATGGAGATGCTGCCCAAGGGCGAGTTCCACAACGGCCACAACGTCATTGCCTTCATCGGCAGCTACGACGAAGCCACCCACACCTTCACCAGGGAAAACGTGCAGCAGATGGACGGCGGCATCGACTTCTACGCCACCCAGACCACTCTTGCCCCGGATGGCCGCCGGCTCATGACCGCATGGCTGCAGACCTGGTCGGACACCGAGGATAAGCCTCAGGGCTGCAAGTGGTTCGGACAGACCATCTGCCCGCGCGAGCTGCACATCAAGGACGGACGCATTCTTCAGACCCCGGTGCGGGAGCTGGATGCCGTCCACGGTAAGCGCACCCTGCACGAAAACGTGACGGTGCAAAGCGAAACAACGCTGGAGGGCATCAAGGGCCGTGTGGCCGACCTGGCCGTCAGGGTGCAGCCCGGCGAATACCGCTCCTTTACCCTGAAGCTCGCCGCCGATGCAGACCATCACACCAGCCTGACCTACGACCCCTACACCTCCGAGCTGACGCTGGACCGCAGCCATGCCGGTTCCCGTGCAGACATCGTTCACAGCCGCAGCTGCAAGGTCCGCAGCCAGAACGGTGCGCTCAAGCTCCGCATCCTGCTGGATAAAAACAGCGTAGAGGTCTTTGTCAACGATGGTGAGCAAACCATGACCGCATGGATCTACACCCCGCAGTCTGCCGATGGCATCACCTTTGCTGCCGATGGCAAAGCAACTGTTACGGTGGAGCAGTTTGAACTGGACCTGTAATCTGATATTCCCTTCATTTCTCCTTCATTGAATACAGCCCCGTTCTGGATTCCTTCACCAGAACGGGGCTGTGTTTGTTATGTCATTGTTCTTCCAGCCTGCCGTGGTCACAGCTGAGGGAGAGATAATGCTCGATTTCCCCACCCAACACAAGCTGCGCATACTCCAACGGCTTATTGTACAGCAGCCAGTCCAGTTCTGCCCGCTGTGCCGGGGTGTTGCCGTACTCGTCCTCGACGGCAATGCAGTCGAGGGCAAGGATGGTGCCATCCTCGAACCGGGCTTCCACCCGGTTGGAGGATGGCACCA
>OGKT01000759.1_pt1 | contig 11328 bp, 11 predicted proteins | sample 1572581 | NCBI WGS metagenome assembly OGKT01 (sample SAMEA2581881, study PRJEB24529) | metagenome | biome: Human gut stool | place: China | collected 2011 | reverse complement strand
TGCTGGTTAATCAGAATCTGAAATGATATATAGAAAAGATATGAACAGAGGTAATATTACAAAAAACAAGAATGTCTAAAGGCAACATTATTGTTCAAAATCAAATAGACGCAATGAACGAAGAATTAAAAGAATTTGAAAATCTCTTTGAAGAGGCTAAAATGATAATGTTGAAATGGGATGAAAGTTCTATGATAAAACTCAAAGAATTAAAAGAATGTTTGAATAAAGCAGTTCTTCAACTTTATCGTCTTAGATGAAAGAGGGATTTTGTTGGAATAACCTTTTGAATCCCAATGCACGATTATTGAAAGTAAAATTAAAGGGCGAATCTGTAAATGACGTAGGTTCTATGTCGCTATACACTACCAATATTCTTTCAAACAAGTATATTGTTGCATTGCTTAATTCTAATATATTATTTGATTATTACCGAGAGTTCATAAACTGCTCCGTTAACGTACAAATAAATGATATTAAGCAACTTCCAATAATTATTCCAACGAAAAGTCTTGCTTCTTCGATAGAACTTTGGGCAGATAAGGCGATTAAAAAGAAACAAGAATCTGCAAATGAAAATTTGGAACCTATTGAAGTGGAGATAGAGGATTTAATAAAAATCCTCTACTCCATATAATGAACGAACCAATCTATCAAGTTCATACTGCTTTTCTCCCATAAGGAAATTATCCGTGGTTGTAGCTTTCTTGAGGCTGATGCAACCAGTAACTAATTTTTGCAATGACTCAAATGTTTCCTTTTGGGGGATTATTATTGGGAGTTGTCTAGCATCATTTATCTGAAAATGAGAAGTGTTGTTGATGAAATTGTCAACATATAGGCTAATAAATTCTGAATTTATTAGGGCTACATAGTACAAATCAGGAAGGTTTGTCATTGTGAATAGGCTCATACTCAAAACATCAAAAACGCCATTTGCTTTAATTCTGGCTTTAAGGTATGTAGAGTTGACATCTATCCAACAAAAACCCTCCCTAAAGTAGAACGTATAACCTTGGTAACGAGCTTTCGGGTCTGTCTTCAAAAAACGGACGGTTAATAGATACCACGCTCCCATCTGCCATTCCTTGATTTTGTTGGAGTTCTCAATCCGGTATATGCCAAATATCGATATAGTGTACCCCTTGCAATTTTCAATTTCTTAGCTATCTGCGGAACGCTTATCCCTTTTGTCATTTGACCCTCTATGTATTTGTGCTTTGCCACACATTTTGCGTTCAACTGCTTATTGCGTTGACCTTGACCTCTACCGACTTGATGTCCTTCCTTTTTTAACCGAGCAAGGGCTTCTTTTGTCCGCTGAGAAATCAAGTTACGTTCTATTTCTGCGGATAGCCCGAAAGCAAAAGCAAGTACTTTGCTTTGAATGTCATCGCCAAGACGGTAATTATCTTTAATCGTCCAAACGCGACTCTCTTTTGTCATACAGATATTGAGTATTTCCATAATCATAAAGAGGTTGCGTCCAAGACGAGATAACTCTGTACAGATTATCAAATCATCTTTGACAATTCGGTTTAGAAGCTTGCCGAGTGCCCGTTTAGAATAGTTCTTTGTACCAGAGATAGTTTCTTCTATCCAGCCATCTATCGTCAATCCTTCTTTTTTGCAGAAACGCTCTATCTCAAAACGTTGGTTTTCCACCGTCTGCTTGTCGGTGGAAACGCGGATGTAGCCATATACCATTTTTTAGGTATATGATACCTCTTTTATTTTGAAGAACAAAGGTTTTAGAGATATTATTTTTCGATACTAGCCTGCTTTTTATACAAATTGATGTTCTCGTAGGTACTACTTTTTATAAAACTCCATACCTTACCTGTTTTTTTTATCATCGTCTTGTGGTTGTTTGTTTATTGGAGTATTTATCTTTATCATTCCAAGGAAGTTCAGAAGACGAGCCACCGGAACCTGTTCCGACATGTACTTGTGCCTGACCACCTGCTACAAGTTCAAAGGCTGCTCCAAGAAGATTAGCTTGTGCTTCATTGACCTGTTCCTGTGGCTCAAATACTTCATTGATGAGCTCGTAAACGGTAGCTTCGTCCTTGCTAAACCGTTCCCATATATCACTGAAATATTCTATATAAGTCCTTGTATCATATTCCTCATTGCCAACTCTCGTCCAAATATGGATGGACGGATTCCTCATATTTGGAATGTTGTAATGTACAAGTTCCGCTCCTGATGAGAGTTGGTATCTGTGAGGATTTGCTTTACGGTCAAGTTGGTCTATGCGTTGATTTTGCCTATTTATAACAGAATCCTTTTCTTTGGACTGCCGTTCTGTCGTTTCTGCCCTATGAATGGCCTTGTCAATCTCTTTTTGATAACCATTCCGTAATTGTTCTATATCCGCTTTATGTTTTTCTTGTAACTGGGACTTTTCTGCCATGAGTATTTTAATCTGATTTTTGAGTTTGGCAATCTGCTCGTCCTTATTCGCAAGTTCTTTCTTAGCTTTTGCCAAATCACCTTTACCAAACCATGACAGGACTGTACTTCTACCTTCTTTTGCTTGCTCAATATCAGCCTGTAATTTGGCAATGTCTTCCTCATACCTATTCATCTGTTGCTTGTAGTATTCCGAGTTCGCCTGATGCTTGGCGGTAGAGCCGACAATTCCACGCTGTAACCCAAACGGTTTCATGGCCTTGGCATAGTTGTTCTGGTATTCATGTAATTTGGAACGACGCATCACATCGTCCGCCGACAAACGGGGTCCGGACTTCGTTTCATATTTCTTTTCGCCCTCCCGCTTCCTGCGGATACGCTCTCCGGTTACAATGGGCACGACTGTGGCGTGCAGGTGTGGGGTCTTCTCATCCATGTGCAGTACACATGAAACAAGATTTTCACTGCCGAAGGTCTCCCGAAGCCATTTCAGGTTGGCATCTATCCAATTTCCCAGTTTCCCTTCTAGGGCAATCTTCATCATCTGTTCATGTGTTCCGGTCAGAATAATGCGGATGGCTTTTGTCTGGTTCTTGGCCACTTTGCGGTGCAGTCCAGCAGTGTCGATGCGGTATTGGATTGCTTCCGTGCGATTGGCTACTCCATTTGGAAACGTAAGCAGTTCCCGGTTCTGTGATGTCCGGTTCGCATCGGCATTGGTCGGAACATATACCTTGCCTTTGGCATCCTTTCTTTCTATATGGCATGACATGCCGGAGTCATTACCGCTGCCACGTTGCAGGTGACATACTGCATATTGTGTATTACTCATTTCTATTTCGTTTATGCTGTTATAACTTTGATTATAGGTTTGTAAAATCCCGTCATTTGTGCCACAGGCAAAACTGGGTGTCGAGAGGGCATCCCTCCGCTTATGGACTTTTTGACTGCCACTCGTAGAGTGATTGCAGGGAAAATGCCCTAATAAGCTACGGGATTTTACAAACCCTTTTTCAAGGACAGCGAGCTGTCCAATCCATCCAATTATCATATCTGTTCTGCATCCACCAATTCCAACCCAAGTTCGTCAATCAATGTCTGCAAGACGGGGTTACGGTCAATCATCCGTTGAAGTATCATCTGAGGGGTGTCCTCCATCAGAAGGAAGTCCGCAATGTCCAATCCTCGGGCACGTTGTTCATCGGTTGCCATATCTTCTAGTACCGTACTGACCGATACGGACCGGCAGACATTAGCAAGCATGGAAGTCTTCTGCTTCCACTGCTCCGTTGCACCAAGGTCTGGCATCAGTACCACATCCCGATGCGCCAGTACACGAACGGCCTTTTCGTTGAAACAGCCGTTCTTTCCTCCAGTCGCCAGCCACAAGCCGTCCGGCATGAAGTGGGCTGCGATGAGTGCCGTCTTCTCGCTTTCCACGATGAAAACTGTCTTGTCGGAGTAGCGGACAAGAAGATGTTCGCCAAAGAAACACTGGCATAGGTTGAAGCCGGACAGACGCAACTCGGTATGCACCCAGCACACGTGCGGATGAGGAACTTTCAGCCGATGCCCGGTCTTGGCGTCATATCCCATAATCTTACCTGCATGTACCTGTCCGTTGGAATCCACCTGCCAGAATACAGCTGAACCGTTCCATTTTTTGGAAGTCCCGACCTGGTAAAGTTTGAAGAGCCTTTCAGCATTGCTTCTGCCAATCGTATCGGACAGGAATGTGCACAACGGGTTGATGTCATAGTGTGACAGGGAACGCTGCATGACTGCCGAATCCATAAAAGACGGAGGACTGACTGGCTCTGTTGGAGTTACGGCTTGCGGTTTCCACTCCCGCCTGAATTGTTCCGATTCATCAGGATGTTCCCGAAAGAAGTCCTTTGGTGTGTAATGGTAGCCGCAACTGTGCTCGTGGTCGCATTTGCCGACATGGGAAGGGAAGTCAATCTCTCCCGACTCGTCGATATAACGGGTGAAACAAGCCTTGCGCCTGCATTCGGGACATGCCTTCTTGCTGCCCCGATAATACTTTTCAAGATGAAATCTATAGTTGTCCATGATAATTTCTGAAATTGATTTGCAGTAATTTCAGTCTTCAGTCCTTTCAGTTTTGCAGGAGCTGACGGTATGCTCCATCCCGAAACTGAAAAACTGAACATCCTGAAAGCTGCAAACGGGGGTTACACATTGCAGTTTTCATCCTCTGTCTGTTTCATGGGGGTATATGATACTTTATCGTAGACTCCCTGCCTGATCTTGTGGATGAGCCTGTTTTTTGCAAGTTCTTTAAGATAGTTCATCACCGTGCGCTCCGTTACCATAAGTTGTCTTCCGGCATCAAGGGCTTCGGCTGTGGTAAATGTATCTTTAAGTAGGGCGAGCAATTCCAGCGACGGCTCGTCACAGGCATCGTTTGCCACATATTCGCGTATGCGCCTGTAAGAACCTTCGAAATAGTCATTCAGTCGGATAGCACCTTCAATGGCGGTCGTTGTCACGAATTGCAGATGGCTCTCGCCGCAGGCATAAGACAGGACTTGGAGAACCAGTGCCAGACGCGCCACCTGTACCGGACTTTTCATGGGACGCGATTCCACAAGAGCTTCATCCCTGATGGCATTGATGCGTTCGATCGTATTGTTGTGCCAGTTGAAGAAACCCCTTTTCGCTTCCGCTTCCATGCCTATCAGATGAGGGATATTTTCTTCATCATTCACTTCATAGTCAAGGGAGAATACCTTTTCCATGATTGCCTCCCATGTCCTCCATGCAGATGCCGGATTGCTCCCGGTATCCTCCTCTTCGCTTTCCGTCCACCGTGCCACCAGATACGACTTGGGCATCACGAACAGGATGCGGTCAAGCAGCCCGTTATCCTCGTATCCCTTTTTGAGCAGCTCATGCACACGCCTGGTCTGTGTCGTGCCGACCATGTTGATGCAGGGATTCTCAATGTGTATGGGAATGGGATTGCTGACACGGGTCACATCTATGGCACTGTTGCTCCATGCGGACAGAAGCTGCTCTATCAACTGCCCGTTGTTGTAACGGTTGGCGGAATTGAACATGCCCATAATCTCGTCCGCAAGTATGGTTATGCCACGGGGACAGTTGTGATGGGCAAGCATCAGGGCTTCTGGCGTGAAATCGGACACGATGGTTCTTCTCAATACAGGTCTGTCCGTACCGTTGTTGCCCTTGCTCTCTTTCATTGTATTCTGATATGCGGCCATTTCAGCCTTGAATTTCTCCAGTGCCCGGCAATCCCTTTTGCGGAGCGGACGGAATACGGCTTCAAGCGGCGGTGTCTTGCCGAGTCCCGGCCGCCCCACCATGATGATATAAAGAGCGGCATTGGTTGTCCATTGTCCCTTTACACGGATATTGTAGGTATTGCCCAACGCGGAAGCCGTAGCCGACAGTATGGCTGCGGCAAGATACTCCACCTTGAAGTTCTCGTGGCGCACCATGCCAAGGATGACGGACTGGACTTTGGCAGGGAAAGCGTCAATCGGGAAATCCGACTCCGCTATGCCCTGCGCCTGTGCCATCACCCTGTTGCATATATCCAGTTGTCTGATACCCATAATCACTTCTCCGTTCGTTTGCAATAGGATGCCACACTCTCCGACTTATTACCTGTCTGCACACGGCGTACATCGGATTTGGTATACATATTCTTGTTGCCGACTTTGACGGGAACGAGGTAGCCACGCTTCGCCCACAGGTTGAGCGTACCTTCGCATACGTTTAGCAACTCGCGGACTTGTTTTGTATTCAGGTATGTCTCTTCCGCTTCACGCTGAATCGCAGCCTGCCTTTCTTCCTGCTGCGCCACAATAGTGCGCTGGATGATTGATTCGGCAAACATCTTGAGGTCTGTGGGAGTGACTTCCAGTCTCACGTTCGCTCCCTGCTCAACCAGACTTTCTATGGTAATCATAAATATCAGTTTTGAATTTTGTGATGACCATCTTCAAAAGTTCCCTGATGCACCGCCTCCGATGGCTTATAAAAGCGAAGCACCGCCAAACCTCGGGAAAGGATTGACGGTGCAAAAGTATATAGGAGTTAAAAGTAATTGATACAGAATATCTTGTCTTAAATTGTCATGACAATGTAAGTCTATATGACAATGTAAAACGGCTGCATCTGACCTTATTTTGCGCCAATGTCTGTCGTATTGCTGGCTGTAATGTCAGTGATTGTCTGTACCAATTTTTGATACAGTTCCTGGTTTTCGTCACTTTCGATTAGCGGAGCCAACTGGTCTTTGCCCTCCTTGATGACATACTTGGCTGTTTTCAGGAATCCGACAGACTGCCGTATGGCACTCTCGCTTTTGAGCGACGGCAAATCCGGGAATTGTAAAGCCAGACCGACACTGTATTCTTTGGCAGTGTGCATACCTGCGACCAGCCGCAAGTCTTTCAGCACATAAAATGGCAATGCCTGATGGACAGCACTCGTATTTATGGAAATGAAATTGCGGATATGTCCTAAAACTTCCTCTTTGTTGTTGCAGTCAAGATAATCTATAAGAGGTCGTTCCAGTATCTTTTTCTTTCCGGCTGTACGGTGGATTTTTGATGTGGCATCACTGTCAGTATCGGTCAGCGTATTGGTTGTATCATTTACCATATCGCCATTGCCCCCATTTTCATTTATTACGGATTGCAATGCCCATTCTCCGATATTGCCCTTTTCAATGGCATCGTTCATGGAAAAGTATCTGTCCCAGTCAGATTGAGTACGGAAGCCATTCTTGATGGATACCTGTATTATCTGTTCGGCTACCCAAGAACAGCTCTGCCTGTCCATTCTGTCCGCTTTAGGATTGGCTGATTGTTTGCTGACCATACCGACCATTGCCTCGAAACTCTTTCCGTAATACAGCCAGCTCAGTACAAGCGGTGCGGAAAGGATAATGCCATGTCTTTTGGATTTGCTTCTAAAAAAGGATTTGACTTTGTTCCAAAAGGACGATGAAGTTCCGTCTGATGAATTATTCTCTTCCCTCTGCTTTTGGAATGCTTCAACAATCTGTTCCGGGACGGATTCTTCACTGAACAGCAGGCTTATGTTGTCAAAATTTTCCACACTGTCATCGCCCCAGCACAATTCCCATTCCGTCTTGACCTTGGGCAGCTGTTTGAAAATGGCACGGCAGATAGCGAGATAATGCCTCTCGTCCCCGTTTGTCATCAGACGCGCGAAGCGGTTGTATTCTTCCCTGTGGCTGTTCTTCCACTGGAGAATGTCAGCCTTGAACTGGTCGTATATCAATCGGGATTCAGGCATAGTGTTATCTGCAAGTAGTTGGATATAAATGGAACATAGGGATAGAATAAAATACAGCGGACAGGCGATTTTAATCCAGCAGGTTTACCAGTTCTTTCTTGATTTCGTCATCGATATGCCTGTAACGGGCAAAGGCACGGCTCCCTTCCGAATGCCCCGACATGGAGGCAATCAGGTTCGGGTCTTTGACCTGCTTGTAGAGGTTGCCGATAAAGGTCTTTCGTGCCGTGTGGGTGGTCGCCACTTCATATAACGGTCGTGCCACATCCTCGCGCGTTTTCGGATCGAGGACTCTAACCATGCGGTCAATACCCACATACTTAAGGATTTCCTTTATCTTCTTGTTATAGCCGAAGTGCGAGAACCGGGGAAGTAATGCGCCTTCCAAGTCCTTATATCTCTCCAATATGTCCAAAGCCTTTTGGTTGAGAGGGACACGGACTGTATTGGCGTGCTCCATTTTGGTTTTCTGCGGAATGTATTCTACGCAACCGTCCACGACATTGGCTTTGGTAAGTCTGTTCAGGTCGCTTACCCGGCAACCTATCAGACACTGGAACATGAAAATGTCACGATAGACCGGATAGGAATTGCCCAAACCGCTTAAATCGGCGTAATAGACTTTGTCCCTCTCTTCAAGGGTAAGGTAAAACGGGTCGCCGTACATAGGCTGGGCTATCTGGTACTGGTCAAAAGGATTGTTCCTTGTGAGCTTGCGTTTGATGCACCATTTGATGACGGTGCGGATGCGGTAGAGTGTACCCGACATGCTGTTCTCGGAGCGTTGCTGGGCGACATCACGTGGCAGCTCGTCTTTATAGAATACGGGATACATTTCCATATACCTGTACTCTTCCTGCATCCACAACTTGAAATCACGGATGTCATCAGTGGTAATGGAATCTATGCAAAGATGGAAGCCCCGCTGGTGCATGACCACCTGACGGAAACGCTCGTAACGCTGTACCTTTTTCAGATTGTCTCGATGGTGCTTCCAGCTTTCTGCGGCAAGGGGTGTCTCGTCCATGTACTTCTGTATCTGGTAAGATAGCAGATACTCGTCTGCCGGATTGCCGCCACGGAAGTTGATATTCGGGTGGTGGTATTCCTCAATAAGTCCTTTCAGCCAGTTGCCGTCCACTCCACGATGGTATTTCTCGGCAATAAGGTGCGTAATGTTTTGGATGTCTTTTTCAAAGCCCATCCGTTTATCTTCCGACACCAGTGCGACACGGGGCTTGTACCCCTGCCGTTCCGCACTCCAGTGGTTGGGGTTTATGGAGAGTTCGCTAGCAGCCTTGATGTCAACGCCTCCCGCGTCACGGACTCTGAAATAAACTCGTGCCTGGTCAGTGACATTATTCTTGGCGGCGGTCTTTCTTATAAATGCGGTAACTTTCATTATGCGTCCTCCTTAGTTTATCATTTCCACAAGTTTGCGTTTCATCTCATCGTCAATCGTGCGGTAGCGGTTGAATGCACGGCTGCCCTCCACATGTCCCGACATGGATGCTATCAGGTTGGGGTCGGGAACCTGTCTGTACAGATTGCCTACAAAAGTCTTCCGTGCCGTGTGGCTGGTGGCTACCTCGTATAATGGTTTCTGCACGGTATTGTAGCCATGTGTGTCAAGGATGGTTACCATTCTGTCTATACCGCAATGCTTCAACAGTTCCCGTATGCCGAGATTGTACTGGTGTATGGGCTTGAACGGTAACAGCTTGCCCGTACTTGATTCATAACGTTCCAGTATTTTCAATGCCTTGGGATGAAGCGGTACTCTGACTGTCTTCGCCTGACATTTCTTGGTCTTCTGCGGCATATACTCCAGAAATCCGTCCTTGATGTTGTCTCTCGTCATTCTGTACAAATCACCCACACGGCAGCCGATATAGCAATGGAACACGAATATATCCCTGATAACTGCCAGTTTAGGGCAGTCGTTCAAATCCGCATCGTACAGGATATTTCTTTCTTCAGATGTCAAATAGAACGGATCACCGTATGTCGGTTCCTTGCATCCGTAAAGCTCATATACCTCGTTGTCGGAATACTTCATTTTCTTGCACCAATGGAGAAAGGTACAGAAGAGGTTCATCGTGTTGATGATGGTCGTATTCGACAATGGTCTTGGAGCATGGTTGATTAACATACGCCCGGCATAGAAATCAGGATGCTGCTGGCGCAACAGGTATTCGTTGGTCACATAATCCCGGAAACCGTTCATCTGCTCCAATGTGACGGTTTCCACAAAGAGGGTGAAATCGGCATTACCTAATATCTCACGTTGATATTCATGGTAACGTATCATCTTGCGCTCGAAGCGGATAATATGTTCTTTGGTTCTGTCCGCACCGTCAAACTTTTCCAGATATTCATGGATGCGGCATATTAGATTCGGATGGTTGCGTTCGAAAGCCCGTGCCGGATGCAGTACATCCTCGATGGTCTGTTTAAGCCATGTGCTGTTTGCCTTGTCCGAAAAAGTCTTCTCCACTTTCTCGATGATGGAGGCAATCTGTTCGGGCAGCAGTTTCTGTTCAACGGCAGGTACGGCTGTCGTGCGCTTGTAACTGAGAGTGTCGGAATCCCAGTACTTGTCATGGACTACAAGAGGCGAAACAACCTTTATATCCACGTTCTTCTCACGGACACGGAAACAGATGCTCGAAGTCGAGGAACTGTTCTTTTTCAGATAGACGGAAACTTTCATCGGCAATGCGTTTTGGGATTACCTTGCAAAGGTAAATAAATTCCCGTATATGTTCCCATATATCCCGAAAAAACTTGTAGCGGATTAAGACAAATTAAAGAGTGCGTCCCGAAAGTGATACCACATAAAATGCTGTATATTAGTGATTATATTTTCTCTTGTTATGCTTTTCTTTTCATTTTCGACTTTCCCAATCCGTTGTCAAAACATATATTGCAGTTCCACACTTCTTTTTGCATCCGGGTCATCCTCACCGCAATCTATAAATTTCCGTTTTATATGTTGCAGGCACGGAATGCGTGTGATATGGGGATAAGCATCGCTTTCGAGCTTCCGGTAAGGTGAGTATCCGTCGCTTTGTATGATACCTTTGCAACCGCCTAATTCGTTAAGAATAACTTTTTCAGAGCGGGAGCCGTCATCATAGAGCAGGTATATCATCCTGGTGTTTATGCCCACAACCACCCAGAGGTATCCCTTGCGGACTCCTTTTCCCTTGCTGTTCTTTTCCGGGACGAGTATTTTGTAATAGGTTTCGTCGGCTGCCTTATAAGGATCACTCAAAGCTGTCTGCCGGATACACTTATAAAGATTTTCAAAGAGGCTTGAGGCTTTTTCCATCAACTTATGAGCCGTAGGTTTCTTCAGCGTAAAGCCATGACTTTCGAAGTAGTTGATGATTCTTTCAACCGGTAGCGATTGTATATAACGCAATTCCATCAGCCCGGCAATGAATGAGCCGTCATAGCTGGAATTCAAGAAAGCCGAGACCGGTGTTTTTCCCTCAAAGAGACGACCGTCTTGCGCGTAGGTGTGTATCTTGTAGACGTGCTTGATGAAGCGCATGGGTACACATTCATAGCGGACACATATTCTGGGAGCGG
>OGKT01000737.1_pt1 | contig 11548 bp, 7 predicted proteins | sample 1572581 | NCBI WGS metagenome assembly OGKT01 (sample SAMEA2581881, study PRJEB24529) | metagenome | biome: Human gut stool | place: China | collected 2011 | reverse complement strand
ACCGGTAAGACACTTCTCGCGAAGGCGGTTGCCGGTGAGGCCGGTGTCCCGTTCTTCTCCATCTCCGGATCGGACTTCGTAGAGATGTTCGTCGGTGTCGGCGCATCCCGTGTCCGCGACCTTTTCGAGGACGCAAAGAAGAACGCGCCGTGTATCGTCTTTATTGATGAGATCGATGCCGTTGCGAGACGCCGCGGTACCGGTATGGGCGGCGGACATGACGAGCGCGAGCAGACCTTAAACCAGCTCCTCGTTGAGATGGACGGTTTCGGCGTCAATGAAGGAATTATCGTTATGGCGGCGACAAACCGTGTAGATATTCTGGATCCGGCGATCTTGAGACCGGGCCGTTTTGACCGGAAGGTCGGAGTCGGAAAACCGGATATCCGCGGACGTGAGGAGATCTTAAAGGTCCACTCCAAAGAAAAGCCGCTGGGCGACGATGTAGATTTGACAAGAGTGGCACAGACCACAGCCGGATTTACCGGTGCGGATCTGGAAAACCTCTTAAATGAGGCGGCAATTCTCGCTGCAAAGCAGTCCCGCCGCTATATTCTCCAGGCTGATATCGATCAGGCATTCGTGAAGGTCGGAATCGGTGCGGAGAAGAAGAGCAAGGTGATCTCCGAGAAGGAGAAGAAGATCACGGCTTACCATGAGACGGGCCACGCGATCCTGTTCCATGAACTCCCGGATGTTGGTCCGGTCCACACGATCTCCATCATCCCGACCGGCATGGGCGCGGCTGGATACACGATGCCGCTTCCGGAGAAGGACGAGATGTTCAACACGAAGAACAAAATGCTGGAGACCATCATGGTTTCTCTCGGTGGACGGATCGCTGAGGAGATCATCTTCGGCGATGTGACCACCGGTGCCTCCCAGGACATCAAGCAGGCATCCGCGATCGCCCGGGCGATGGTGACCCAGTACGGTATGTCTGAGAAGCTTGGAATGATCAACTATGGCAGTGATGATGACGAGGTGTTCATCGGAAGAGATCTTGCGCATACGAGATCCTACGGCGAGCGTGTTGCCTCCGATATCGACAGCGAGGTAAAGCGGATCATCGACGAGTGCTATGCGAAGGCGAAACAGATCATTCTGGAGCATGAGGATATTCTCCATAAGTGTTCTGCGCTGCTGATCGAGAAAGAGAAGATCGGTCAGGCGGAGTTTGACCGTTTATTTACAGGTGCTGAGGAAAAGTCTGCAGCAACAGAATAAATTTCTGCGTCGGTGGTTCCCTGGGCAGCAGAAAAAGAAAGACTTAGAAATGCTTTGACGGGTCATTTTGAGTAAAACTTTAAAAACTTAAGCAGATCGACGTTTGTGCAAAAGAAATACAGCCAAACGTCGATTTTTTGCTTGAAATGATAAAAATGCATAAAGAAAAATGGACCAGTGGCAGAATGAACAAAAAATATTTTCATGTTTTTAAATGTTTGTGCACACTTATCCGGATTCCTATGCTATATTACTACACGTAACCCCCCAATACATTATATAGTTTTTGCTATACCCCATAAGAGACATAATACCTTTTCCGGAAGAAGGCCAGTGGTTCCCCCCGCTGGCTTTCTTTCTGTCCATTTTTAGACAAAAGACCTGAAATTTTTGCCGCAGTTCAGAGCGGCTGGTTTCAGGTCTTTCTATTTTCGGGTCTATCTATTTTCAGAAAAAAACGTGCAAACAGGTGTGCAATCCTGTATAATAACACTTGTGAGTGAAGTAAATGAAAACAGATATCAGTCATACGGCTGCGTGCTGACCGGGCAGCCGTTTCAGATCAGTAAGGGAGGCCATTCAAAATATGTTGAAGGCGGCACTTTTCAGTGATGGGACAAAAGAGTACCGCATCCCGGAAGAACCGGAGTGCGGGGAGCAGGTAACGATCAGGTTCCGGACTGAAGCCGGGGATGTGGATCGTGTGTATGCGGTGGTCCGGGATGCCGTAAGCCGGGAAGAGGGCAGGCGGCTGGAGCTTAAGAAAAAGGAATCCATCGGAAGATTTGATTTCTATGAGACAGAGATTTTAGTGGGGGAGACCCCGCTGCGATATGATTTTGAAGCGGTAAAGGGGAGCGAGGTCTGCCATTACAATCGTCTCGGCGTTCTGGAGGCCGGCGGCATGGATGCGCCTTTCGTGATCACACCGGGATTCCATGTACCGGAATGGGCGAAGGGTGCCCTGATGTACCAGATCTTCGTGGACCGGTTTAACAACGGCGATCCGACGAACGATGTTCTGGGGGACGAGTATGTCTACATCGGATTCCCGGTGACGAAGGTGGAAAAATGGGATGAGCGGCTTTCGGTTCTCGATGTGGATCGGTTTTACGGCGGTGATATTCAGGGGATCTGGGATAAGTTAGACTATCTTCAGAGTCTGAAGGTGGAGGTCCTCTATCTGAGTCCGGTGTTCGTGTCTCCGTCGAACCATAAGTACGACTGTCAGGATTACGAGCATATCGATCCGCATTACGGCGTGATCGTAAAGGATGAGGGCGGGCTTGTGACGGGAGACGCGTCAGACAACGGGAATGCGAAGCGGTATTCCGTGCGCACCTCTGACCGGGAAAATCTGGAGGCCAGCGATGAGTTTTTTGTCCGCTTTGTGCAGGAGGTCCATAAGAGGGGGATGCGGATTATCCTGGACGGCGTGTTCAACCACTGCGGTTCCTTCAATAAATGGATGGACCGGGAGAAGATCTATGAGAAGGACGGCGGGTATGAGCCGGGGGCTTACCTGACAGCGGACAGTCCGTACCGGGATTTCTTCCTGTTCGGAGATCAGGACGGATGGCCGGACAATGATTCCTACGAAGGCTGGTGGGGACATAATACGCTGCCGAAGTTAAATTACGAGGGATCCAAGAAGCTGTACCAGTATGTGCTGGACATCGCGAAACGCTGGCTCTCCCCGCCATACTCCATCGATGGCTGGAGACTTGACGTGGCGGCGGATCTCGGGCATTCACCGGAGATGAACCACCGGTTCTGGAGAGATTTCCGGAAGACGGTGAAGGAGGTGAACCCGGACGCGCTGATCCTGGCGGAACATTATGGGGACGCTTCAGACTGGCTTTCCGGGGATCAGTGGGACACGGTGATGAATTACGATGCGTTCATGGAGCCGATCTCCTGGTTCCTCACAGGCCTTGAGAAGCACAGCGAGCGGAAGGATGAGCATCTGCTCCACAACAGCCAGGCGTTTATGTGCTCCATGCTTTCCAATATGAGCCGGATGCAGACGGGATCGCTATACGCGGCGATGAATGAGCTTTCGAACCACGATCACTCGAGATTCCTTACGAGAACGAACCGCATGGTGGGACGGCTTTATAAGCCGGAGGACGCTGAGAACGCAGAAAAAGGCATCAATTACGGAACATTCCGCTCCGGCGCCCTGATCCAGATGACATGGCCGGGGGCTCCGACGATCTATTACGGGGATGAGGCCGGTGTCTGCGGCTGGACAGATCCGGACAACCGGAGAACGTTCCCGTGGGGAAAGGAAGATCTGGAGCTCACGGAATTCCACCGGTATCTGACGGGGATTCGGAACAGGACTCCTGCGTTCAGGCGGGGCGCGTTTAAGTCGCTGTTGGCGGAGAACGGCATGATCGCTTACGGAAGGTTCGACGCAGACGAGCAGGGAGTCGTCGTGGTGAACAGCGAGGACTATGCACAGAGAGTCCGGATCCCGGTATGGGAAGCGGAGGTGACCGCAGATGCCATGGTCCGTGTGATGCTCACGGACGCGAAGCGCTACAATGTAGGAAGCCTGAAATACCCGGTGGTGGATGGTGTGATGGAAGTGGAGCTTCCGGGAAATGGAGCGATGATCTTTATCGCGCGGAGTTCTGGGCAGGATGATGAAAAAACTGCTTGATTTTTGAATTAATGTATGGTATCATTTTGAATTGTCAGAATGATATGGGCGGATTCCCGAGTGGCCAAAGGGGACAGACTGTAAATCTGCTGCAACTTGCTTCGGTGGTTCGAATCCACCTCCGCCCATTAAATAGGTATTGATTTTTCGATATTTATTTTGTATAATTAAAAAGCATCGTCGCGGGGTGGAGCAGTCTGGAAGCTCGTCGGGCTCATAACCCGAAGGTCGTAGGTTCAAATCCTGCCCCCGCAATTATGCCCAGATAGCTCAGTTGGTAGAGCAGAGGACTGAAAATCCTCGTGTCGCTGGTTCGATTCCAGCTTTGGGCATTACAACTTCATAGTTGTATGGGATATTAGCTCAGTCGGTAGAGCACTTGACTTTTAATCAAGTTGTCCGGGGTTCGAATCCCCGATGTCTCATTAAGTTGCGGAAGCCGAGAGGTTTCCGCTTTTTAGTATTCTAAAGTTTGCTAAAAAAGAGGTTGCTGCACATTCACACAGCAACCTCTTTTTAGGTTAAAGTATATGTTGTTGAAAGTCGAAGATCAGTTTGATTTTGTCGGAATGAACTGTGCAATGCGTCCGGCGAAATCAGCGATATTCTGAGTCTGAAGGATCACACGGCCAGGACCGGTAAGCTTTGTGAGGAAGAGACCTTCGCCGCCGAAAAAGATGTTTCCAAGGCCTTTGATCGTCTCAACTTCATATTTTACGGTTTTCTCGAACGCAACGATATTTCCTGTATCAACTTTGATCACTTCGCCCGGTGCAAGCTGTTTCTCGACAACATCGCCGTCGATTTCGAGAAAGGCCATTCCGGAACCGGAGATGGATTCAAGGATGAAGCCTTCGCCGCCAAACAGTCCGGAAGTAAATTTCTTTGTGAAGGTGACATCAAGATTTACAGAATCCTGTGCGCAGAGGAATGCACCTTTCTGGCAGATCATGCCGCCGTTTTCTGCCGCGTCGATCGGAAGAACCTGACCAGGTACAGTTGACGCAAATGCGATCGTGGCACCCGGAGCATCCGCACGGTAGGTAGCCATAAACATGGATTCACCGGCAAACATGCGGCCAAGACCTTTCATAAATCCGCCGCGTGTGTTTGTGGACATGGAAATCCCTTCAGACATCCAGGACATTCCGCCGGACTGTGTATACATGGTTTCGCCTGGAGCATCAAATTTGATCTCAACTGCAGGGATAGTTGTGCCAATAATTCTGTATTTCATAGGATCCTCTCTTTCTGGCGTATTGAACGATGAAAATACGCTTGTATTGCTGTATCCAAAAGATACACAAGGGTGAACAAATATATTATATCATACTCTGCCGATAGTTACAGAAGAAATACTGGAATGAAATTTACATGAAATTTACAGTGAAAAATCCTGTTTATGAAAATAACAAAATGATAACATGTTTACAGTTTCCTTAAATATGGGGGTGCTCGCTTGTGTGAAAAAATTATGGATGATAGAATATCGGTAACAAGTTCAGTGACAGGCGAGTTCAGTTTTGGAAAAAGAAGGTGGCAAGGTGAAAAAGATTTGGATGATGACGGCAGCTTTAGGACTAGGAATCTGGCTGACAGGGTGTTCGCCGGCTTTTGTTCCGGTAGAAGATCCGAGTGAGCCACAGACAGAGGAACGAAATAGTCCTGAAACGGAAAAAGAAGATCAGAGGGAAAATCTGGCCTTTCAGCCACTTTCGAAGGAAGAACGTCGGTGGATCGTAACAGAATTGGAATCCTTTGATGGAGATCATAAATTTTCGGATATGGATCCGGAAAAGGCAGCATCCTGCGGCGGAGAGATCCGGGATGCGTATGATTTTGTTGGACGGGAGACGGAAAATGGTTACGGGTATGTCCTGGGATTTCGAAAAGGCAAGGAGGATCCGCTGAAAGATCTCAGCATTTACAGCATTGATGATGTGATCGAGGCTGAAAAGTGGAACGAGGACGAAAGTATTTTTGAAAAAGTATATACTTTCGAAAATGTTTATGAAATGTATTACACGGAAGCAAAGGATGTTCTGTTTTTTGTTCCGAGCGGAATAGAAGAACCGGAAGAACTCAGAAAAGCGTTTACATATAGCCTCTGTGACGGTGACGAGGGGGTCCGGTATCTGGAGACTGTAAAGAAGCGCGGCGTGCGGATGTCACCACCGGAGGACGGCGGATATCTTACCGTCCGAAGATTTGAAGATGCAGAGGTACTGGAGGAATATATTCCTTTGACTGAGGATCAAGAGAAAGAGATCACCGGCTCGGATGAGATCATTGATCCGGTCATGTATGGAATAGATGGGATCACATATGCGGCAAGCCAGGAAATTTATGAGTCAGAAAACCCGGATCCGGATGAGATCACGGTTCCGGCATTAAAAATTGCAGAGGAAAAATGTGAATTTCAGACGGTCGGAACGGAAGACATGAAAGAAATTACAAGTGCGGAACTTGAGGTGGTCCCGATTTCCAAAGAGCTGGAGAAAAACACCGATTTGGCGCGCAAAGATTCTGCTGACTCGGAGGTCGTAGGGATTTCCGAGATGCTGCAGGATCCGGAATTGTTAAAAAGGCTGGAGGAGATCCTGGCGGGGGCATCTTTTGATGAAGCGAAAGAATGTCCGTATAACGGGATCCTGACGCTGACAAAGGCGGATGGGACACAGGTAGTGGTGAGACTGGCATCGGACGGATGCGATTCGATGGTTTATGGCAGCTATAGCTTTTATCAGGCAGCCGGGGGTGAAGTCGCGGAAATTTGGGATATGTTTCCGGAGGTAAAAGCGGAGATTGTAAAGTAAGCCGGCGTTTGTAGTATTGACATTTCTTATGGAATACAGACAGATATTAGACTGGGTGAACAAAGAAGACTGGAGTGCATTATTGGATGTAGGACAGTCGCAGATTGAGAAACTTCTCTCGGAGCAAAAAGAAAAAAATATTTTATAACGAATGCGGATGCGAATTTGACGGACAACTCCCAGTTCATTTGCAGGCGGATGGGAAACAGGAGAATAAAAATTTTGAATTACAGAAAAGAAAAACAGCCGGGACTTTTAGAACGGCTGACAGAATATGCGGGCTCGGATGCGTATCCATTTCATATGCCGGGACATAAAAGACGGGAGATTACGGATGGGATCCCGGGGGGATTTCCGGACCCGTATGGGATCGATATCACGGAGATCGATGGGTTTGACAACCTGCATCATGCGGAAGGAATTTTGAAGGACGCCATGGATGAGGCGGCTGCGATCTACGGGACGGACCGGTCCTGGTATCTTGTGAATGGGAGTACCTGCGGGATTTTAAGTGCAGTTTTTGCGACTACGGAAAACGGCGGAAAGATCCTGACAGCGAGAAACTGTCATAAGGCGGTGTACCATGCGATCTGCCTGAACCGGCTGGAGGCGGAGTATCTGTATCCGGAGGAGATCACGGAATTCGGGATCAATGGAGGAATCCGTGCGGAGGATGTGAGAAAAGCGCTTGAAAAGGATGCGATGCACTGTGCGGGAAATTCGGGGGATGTGAGAGGAAAAATCACGAAAATCCAGGCAGTGCTCATCACATCCCCAACCTATGAAGGCGTGGTGTCGGATATCCGGGCGATCGCGGATGCGGCTCATGAATACGGGATCCCATTGATCGTCGATGAGGCGCATGGGGCACATCTGGAGTATGCAGATCAGTGTCACAGCTTTCCGAAATCGGCGTTGGAATACGGGGCTGATATCGTGATCCAGAGCCTTCATAAGACGTTGCCATGCTTTACACAGACGGCAATCCTGCATGTGAAGGGAAAGTTTGTGGATCAGGACAGAGTTTCGAGGTATTTGTCCATGTTTCAGACGTCCAGCCCGTCATACCTTTTTATGGCTGGGATGGAGCGGTGCATCCGGTATATGGATGGGGACGGAAGAAATGGGATGGTCCGGTATGAGAAAAGACTGGAGCGCTTTATGGAGCGGATGGAAGGACTTCAGGTACTTGAGGTTCTGGACCGGGAAATCTGTGGGAAATATCGGACTGTGGCCGGATGGGATCCGTCGAAGATCGTGGTTTCCACGATGCGCGCAGAGGATTTTCACGGGGAAGAGCTGGCGGAGACACTGCGGAGAAAATACCATCTTGAGATGGAGATGACAGCGCCGGAGTATGTGATCGCGATGACGTCGCTGATGGACACGGAAGAAGGATTTGAGCGGCTTGGAACGGCGCTGCTGGAGATTGACGGGGCGCTGAGACGCCGCACGGAGTCCGGACGAAAGGAGAAAGCAGCTAGTGAGACTCCAGAAGGCCTGGAATCTAAACTTTCGCACCCGGTCAGGAGAATGCTCATCTGCGAGGCAATGGATGCTGATACGGAGCGCACAGCGTTTCAGGATACGGTCGGAAAGGTATCTGCGGAGTTTGTGTATCTGTATCCGCCGGGAATCCCGATCATCGCGCCGGGAGAGGTCTTCACGGATGCGATCGTGGAGAAGATCATGGCGTACAAGGCAGCAGGACTTCTTGTCCAGGGACCGGCTGATCCGGATGCGGACGTGATCTTAACATTATCGAGCGAGGATGGAAACAACGGTTGCACGGGACCTCTGATTTTGATACAATGAAAAGATAGAACCTGAAAAGTGGTTGTAAAAGTTCGATCGAAAAGTCTTATCTGACAGGGATAAAAATTATAATACAGAAGGCTGAGAGAAACAAATGGGCAGGATATATTATCTTCTTGGAAAGAGCGCGACAGGAAAAGATACACTGTATAAGGAAATCCTGAAACGGAGACCAAAGCTGCGGACGGTGACGATGTATACAACAAGACCGATCCGGGAAGGCGAGACGGACGGAGTGGAATATTTCTTTACCGACCGCGAGGAGCTGGAGCGGCAGCTGGCTTCCGGAAAGGTGATCGAGTCGAGAACTTATCAGACGATCGCTGGTCCGTGGACTTACTATACGGTGGATGACGGGCAGTTTGATGTTGCCGACGACGAGTCCTGTCTTATGATCGGGACACTGGAATCTTACGAGAAGATGTGTACCTATTTTGAAGCGGGAAAGATGGTCCCGGTCTATATCGAGGTCCCGGACGGGATCCGGCTTCTCAGGGCCGTCAAACGCGAGGAAAACCAGAAAAAGCCGAATTATCGGGAAGTCTGCCGGAGATACCTTGCAGACGAAAAAGATTTTTCAGAGGAAAATCTGGAACGCCTGGGAATTACAAAGAGATATCAGAACACGGATATGGAAATGTGCGTGGAAGAAATCCTAAGGGATTTGGATAAATAACTTTTTATAGGCGTTATTTTGTGGTAAGATAAAATGGAAACACCGGTAGCGGGAACAGTTAAATGTTCTGTTCGAACCGGGAAGCTCCGGCGTAAAAAGCACTGCCGGAACCAACAGGATGAGGAGGGATGCGGCTATGTCAGAAGAAAAGATCATGGGATTTGAAGAGATCCTCGGGAATGAGATGGTGAAAGATCACTTTAAAAAGGCGATCCAGAACCATAAGATCTCACATGCTTATATCCTGACGGGAGAAGCCGGCATGGGAAGAAAATCGATCGCGAATGCGTTTGCGATGACACTCCTGTGCGAGAAAGGCGGAAGTGAGCCGTGTATGATGTGCCATTCCTGCAAGCAGGTGATGAGCGGAAATCATCCGGATCTCATCTATGTGACGCATGAAAAGCCGGGAAGTATCGGCGTGGATGATGTGCGGGAACAGATCAATGATACGATCATGATCCGTCCGTACAGCAGTTATTATAAGATCTATATCGTGGATGAGGCGGAAAAAATGACGGTCCAGGCGCAGAATGCCCTGTTAAAAACGATCGAAGAGCCGCCGTCCTACGCGGTCATCATTCTGATCACGACGAACCAGGAGGCGTTTCTTCCGACGATCCTCTCCAGATGTGTCCAGATGAAGTTAAAGCCGCTTAAGGATTTCACGATCAAGAGTTACCTGACCCAGAATCTCCATATCGCGGAGAAGGATGCGGATATCTGCGCTGCATTTGCGAGGGGAAATCTCGGAAAGGCGATCCATCTGGCTTCGTCGGATGAATTCAAGGAACTTTTCCAGAAGGTCATGGTTCTCGTGAAAAACGTGGGAACTATGGATATTTCGATGCTTCTGGATTGTATCCGGGAGATGAAAGAGCAGAACTTTGATATCGGCGAGGTGCTGGACTTAATGCAACTCTGGTACCGGGATGTGCTCATGTTCAAGGTCACGAAGGACATGAACCTGCTGATTTTCAAGGATGAATATAAAATGATCAACGAGACGGGTGAGAAAGTCGATTATGCCGGGCTGGAAGCAATTCTGGCGGCGATCGACACGGCAAGAACACGTTTAAATGCGAACGTAAATATGGAATTAGCGATGGAATTACTTCTGCTGACCATGAAGCATCCGTCATAAGGAGCGAAGAATGACGAAAGTAATTGGAATCCGCTTCCGAAAAGCGGGAAAAGTGTATTATTTCAGTCCTGGTGAGAATGAGATCAAGACCGGCGACCATGTGATCGTCGAGACAGCCAGAGGCGTGGAATATGGATATGTGGTGCTTGGAACCCACGAGGTGGATGACAAGAAGGTGATCCAGCCGTTAAAGTGCGTGATCCGTATGGCGACACCGGCGGATGAGGAGACGGAGCGCCGCAACAAGGAGAAAGAAAAAGAGGCCTTCAAGGTATGCGTTGAGAAGATCAAGAAGCACAATCTCAGTATGAAGCTCATTGACACGGAGTATACCTTCGATAATAATAAGGTGCTGTTCTATTTTACTGCTGATGGAAGAATTGATTTCAGAGAGCTTGTTAAGGATCTTGCTGCAGTATTTAAGACAAGAATTGAATTAAGACAGATTGGAGTAAGGGATGAGACTAAGATTCTTGGTGGAATTGGTTCCTGCGGAAGACCTTTATGTTGTGCCACATTTTTACCAGAATTCAATCCGGTATCTATTAAGATGGCTAAGGAGCAGAATCTGTCACTTAATCCAACTAAGATTTCAGGTGTGTGTGGAAGACTTATGTGTTGTTTAAAGAATGAGCAGGATACATATGAGGAATTAAATAGTCATCTGCCTAATGTGGGAGATTCTGTTACTACACCAGATAAACTGGTTGGTGAGGTTTCAATTGTCAATGTTTTAAGGCAGAGAGTTAAGGTATTAATAACTCATGATAATGACGAAAAGGAACTTAAGGAATATCCGGTTGAGGAGCTTCGTTTTAAGAGAAAAAGAAGATTTGATAAGGTCCGCATTGATGATGATAAGGAACTTAAGGCACTTGAAGAATTAGAAAGAAAAGAAGGAAAAGCCCATATTAGTGATGATTAATGAACGAATTGATGATTTGATGAGAGATGGACTAAAGCTTATACAGAATACAGATATTTTTTGTTTTGGAATGGACGCAGTGCTGTTGTCTACTTATGCCAGGGCAGGGAAGAAGGACAGGGTGCTGGATATGGGTACCGGTAATGGTATTATTCCGGTGCTTATGCAGTCTAAGAATCCAGGTAGCACATATAGTGCTCTTGAGATTCAGGAGGGAAGCGCACAGCTTGCCAGAAGAAATGTGGAGCTTAATCATCTTGAGGACAGAATCAGTGTT
>OGKT01000736.1_pt1 | contig 11557 bp, 8 predicted proteins | sample 1572581 | NCBI WGS metagenome assembly OGKT01 (sample SAMEA2581881, study PRJEB24529) | metagenome | biome: Human gut stool | place: China | collected 2011 | reverse complement strand
TTCTGCCATAATATTAGTTATTTTAATACTGGTATTAGTAATTGTTCAATAGTATATTGTTCAATAACAGAAGGCAAAGGTAGAATAAATAAACTTGAACGCAAATGAAATACAAACGAATTTGACACCTCTTTTAACGCCTTTTAGTGGAGACACATAGAATTTGGATACCAAAATGACAGGAGACAAACATTTTCTTCAAAAAAATTTCTCCAAATGATACATCGGAATAAAATATTTACTAATTTCGCAACGTCAAACAAAGACTACCCGGTGCATTCGTCTAGTGGTCTAGGACGCCGCCCTCTCACGGCGGAAACTCGGGTTCGAACCCCGGACGCACTACAAGAAGCTCGCAGTTCATTTGCGGGCTTTTTCTTTTTCAGGTTATGAACAAACGTGTCTCGTCCTGATTCAAGTTGACCATGCCACCTCCCGCTTTATATCCACAACTATATATTAGTGAAAAATAAGGACGTAACAACCCAAACTAACAAACATATACACTGAGATTTATAACCAAGACTACTACTCTTTTGCTTTTCGACCAAAGGCAAAAAGGTTTTCGCCCTTAGTCGAAAGGGCTTTTGACTAAGGGCGAAAACCTATTCGACTAAGGGCAAAAGGTCTATGGTTAAGCGGTTTTGCAATAGAAGTATGGTTATTGCCACTTAAATAGTGGCCTTCCGAGTCCGACTTACACTCAGATGAAAGCAAATTATACTTATCTGAACAATGTTGAAACAACCACGCTATCTCCGTCATTAGGAGCCGGCTGCAGATCCAGCAAGCGGGCAATTATCAGATACAAATTGACATTCGCCATCACCGGCAGCTCGACATTCTGTTTGAAGGAAGGCCCTGCAGCATAAAAGATGGCCTCCATTTCCGGAGCAAAGTTATCATATCCATGTGTAGCCGCGAATACAGGACACGATTCGGGGCGGAATTGCAGATACGTCCCGATATCCGGTAATACGAACAGATCGCCTATACGCGGATTCTTTCCATACACGAACTTTTCCGGAATCTCATTCTTTCTCCAAACCGTTACACGAGGTACACGCTTCAGGATTGCATAAGCGCTATCTGTATAAGTCGGTTTCGGATAAAGCAAAGTCGGCACTCCGTCGAAAACATAATCGAAACTGTCGCGAGGCAGATAATCGTTCAGATTCACATAATTCTCCGGATAATAAGTTGCCATGCCATGATCAGACAGGACGATAAAATCAATCTGGTCAAAGATATCCAGCCTACGGGCTTCAGCAAAGAAGTCACCTAATATACGGTCCAAATGTTCAACCGTTGAAAGGGTTGCCGACGAATCGGGGGTTGCCCTATGCCCGACTCCGTCCGGTTCTTCCATATACCACATGATCAGGTGCGGGCGGACTTCCTCCGGCAGTTGCAACCAAGCAATCACCGAATCCGCCCTGTCAGAAAAAGGAACATTCTTATCGAACGGTTTCCAGATGGAAGGCCGGCATCCCTGTATCGGATATTCACTACCGACCCAATAGAACGAGGCGGTTCGGACACCCTGCTTTTCCGCCGTGTTCCAGATCGGTTCGCCGCTCCAGAATCCCGGCAGCCGGACATCCTCCGCGTCGAACACTGAGAGCTTGCGCCCGATCTTCCGGTCGTAGAAATTGTTGTTCACGACCCCGTGGTGGTCGGGATGCAGGCCCGTGGCCATGGCGTAATGGCTGGGGAAGGTGTTGGAGGGGTAGACCGGATAAATTTCGGCATAGGTTCCCGCCCGGGCGAGCGAGTCGAGTGTCGGCGTATGGCTGCGGCCGGCGAGATCCCAGCGGAAGGCGTCCATCGAAAGGATTACGACGTATTGTTTTCCGTCGGGTGTTGCGCTGACATGGGCCTTGCGGGACGAGGCACAGCCTGTCAGGAGGATGAGCAGCAGGAAAAACGTATATTTTTTCATGTGCGGGCTTTGTATGGTAAAGATACAAAAAAAGCGCCCGCTATTGCAGTGGGCGCCTTTCGGATGTGAAAAAATTACTTTTTCATGTAACCCTTCACATAGTGGTGGTGCGGGCCGAAACGCTCGAAGGCGGCACGGTCGAGTTCCTCCTGTGCCGACGGGTCGGCTACGGAGATGATCAGGCGTGCGCGCTCCTGCAGCGTCTTGCCGTAGAGGTCTACGGCCCCGTGCTCGGTTACGAACCAGTGGATGTGGTTGCGGGTCGTGACGACGCCTGCGCCTGGCGACAGTACGGGGGCGATCTTCGAGATGCCCTTATTGGTCATCGAGGGCATGGCAATGATGGCCTTGCCGCCCTTCGACAGCGATGCGCCGTATACGAAGTCGATCTGGCCGCCGACACCCGAATAGAACTTCGTGCCCAGCGAGTCCGCGCATACCTGGCCGGTAATGTCGACCTGCAGCGCCGAATTGATGGCCGTTACGCGGTCGTTCTTCGAAATGATATAGGGGTCGTTCGTGTAGCCCACGTCCATCATCAGCACGGCAGGGTTGTCGTCGATGAAGTCGTAGACGCGCTGCGAACCCATCAGGAACGTCGATACCATCTTGCCCTTGTCGATGTTCTTGGCTTCGCCGTTGATGACGCCGCTCTCCACGAGCGGGAGTACGCCGTCGGCGAACATTTCGGTGTGGATACCCAGGTTCTTGTGGTTGCCCAGCTGCGCCAGTACGGCGTTCGGGATGGCGCCGATGCCCATCTGGAGTGTCGCACCGTCCTCGATCAGGGCGGCGCAGTGTTTGCCGATGGCTTCTTCGGTGGCGTTCGGCTGCGTGAAGTGCGCCTCGATCAGCGGTTTGTCATCCTGTACGAAGATGTCGATCTTCGAGGAGTGGATCATGGCCTGCCCGAATGCGCGGGGGACATATTTGTTTACGACGGCGATCACGTGCTCGGCGGTCTCCACGGCGGCCAGCGTTGCGTCGACCGACGTGCCGAGCGATACGAAGCCGTGCTTGTCGGGCGTCGACACCTGGATCATCGCCACATTGCAGGGTACTGCGCCGCAGCGGTAGAGGCGCTGCGTCTCGCTCAGGAAAATCGGAATATAGTCGGCATAGCCGCTCTGGGTGACTTTGCGGACGTTGCCGCCCACGAAGAACGAATCGAGCTGGAATACGCCTTCGAACTTCTCGTCGGCATAGGGTGCCGGGCCTTCGGTGTGCAGGTGGTGGATGTGGACATCCTTCAGTTCGCCGGCCTCGCCGCGTGCGCACATGGCGTTGATCAGGCATTGGGGGGCCGAAGCCACGGAGCTCAGGTGGATGTGGTCGCCCGATTTGATAACCTTGACGGCCTCTTCGGCGGTCGTAAATTTGATCTGGGTAGTCATTTTTACTTTAAGTTTGTATTTTGGTTTTGGTTAGCGTTTCCTTTCGCCGATTTTTCGCGGACAAAGTTCCTGATGGCCTTGTCCGTGTAAGTCCAGAAAATCGGTACGTTACGCATCGTGATGATGTTCAGCGTATTCAGGGCAAGGCCCATGCTGATGTCCACGCGATCGAGCGTGTCGATACCCGGGGCAATGTTGTAGAACATGACGACGACGTGTTCGGGTTGTCCTCCGCGCATCGTGTAGACCCGGCCGTAGTGGTCGGACGAAGGATAGGCCGCGCCTTTGGCAAAGGCGGCCGTGCCGTTGCGCTCGCCGCCCATATAGAGGCGGAACCCCCCGTAGAGGGGTGTGATGTCGAAACGCAGCATCACGTTGCCCGTGATGTTGTCCCCGGCGCAGATGACGTTCGAAATGCAGAAGTCGTTTACGAACGAGGGGGTGCTGATCTCCGAGGGCTGGTGCCCGCGAGCGAATTTCTCGATGGCTTCATTGCGCAGGGATTCGAAATGCCGCGCTTCCCGGCGGAGTTTCTTTTTCTGGGCTTTTTGCAGCGCCTTCTGTTCCTTTGCGGTGGTACCCTCCCCGGGTTGCATGGCCGATGCCGCTCCGCACAGCGTGCAGAGCGACAACAGCAAAACGGTCAGACGTTTCAGCATGGCGTTGCTATTTGCGTTTCACCTCGACCTGTTCGTATCCCTCGACGATGTCGCCGACACGGATATCGTTGAACGATTCGATGTTCAGGCCGCAGTCCTGGCCGGCCGTAACCTCCTTGACGTCGTCCTTGAAGCGCTTGAGCGAACCCAGCTTGCCGGTGTAGATCACGATACCGTCGCGGATGACGCGGATCGGGGTGTTGCGCTGGAGCTTGCCTTCGCGGACGATACAGCCGGCCACGGTGCCGACCTTCGATATCTTGAAGATCTCCAGTACCTCGACCGAAGCGACGATCTCCTCCTTCATCACGGGTTCGAGCATGCCCTCGATGGCATCCTTGATGTCGTTGATCGCATCGTAGATGATCGAGTAGAGGCGGATTTCGATCTCCTCCTTCTCGGCCAGCTTGCGCGCCGCAGCCGACGGGCGTACCTGAAAGCCGACGATGATGGCGTTCGAAGCGGCGGCCAGCAGCACGTCCGACTCCGAGATCTGTCCCACGGCGGCGTGGATGACGTTGACCTGCACGGTCTCCTTCGAGAGCTTGATGAGCGAGCCCGACATGGCTTCGATCGAGCCGTCCACGTCGCCCTTGACGATGATGTTGAGCTCCTTGAACGATCCGATGGCGATACGGCGGCCGATTTCGTCGAGCGTCACGTGCTTCTGGGTCATGATGCCCTGCATGCGCTGCAACTGCTCGCGTTTGTTGGCGATTTCGCGTGCCGAGCGGTCGTCCTCCATCACGTTGAACGTATCGCCGGCCTGCGGCGCGCCGTTCAGTCCCAGCACCTGTACCGGCGTCGAGGGGCCGGCGGATTCGACCTTCTTGCCGTTCTCGTTGAACATGGCCTTTACGCGGCCCGTGTAGGTGCCCGACAGGATCACGTCGCCCACGTGGAGCGTACCGCTCTGCACGAGGATCGTCGAGACGTACCCGCGGCCCTTGTCGAGCGTCGATTCGATGACCGTGCCCTGCGCCTTCTTGTCGGGGTTGGCCTTCAGGTCGAGCATCTCGGCTTCGAGCAGCACCTTTTCGAGCAGTTTGTCGAGGTTCAGGCCCTTCTTGGCCGAAACTTCCTGATCCTGGTATTTACCGCCCCACGACTCCACCAGATAGTTCATCTGCGAGAGTTGCTCCTTGATGTGGTCGGGGTTGGCATTGGGCTTGTCGATCTTGTTGATGGCGAAGACCATCGGCACGCCTGCGGCCTGCGCATGGTTGATGGCCTCGATCGTCTGCGGCATGACGCTGTCGTCGGCCGCCACGATGATGATCGCAACGTCGGTGACGGCGGCGCCGCGGGCGCGCATGGCCGTAAAGGCTTCGTGGCCCGGCGTATCGAGGAACGTGATCTTCTGGCCGTTGAGCTCGACACTGTACGCACCGATGTGCTGCGTGATACCCCCGGCCTCGCCTTCGATGACGTTGGTTTTGCGGATGTTGTCCAGCAGCGAGGTCTTACCGTGGTCGACGTGTCCCATGACCGTGACGATCGGCGGACGCGGCACGAGGTCTTCCTCCTTGTCTTCGCCCTCGTCGTTGATGGCCTCCTGGATCTCGACCGAGACGAATTCGACCTTGTAGCCGAACTCCTCGGCGACCACGACGAGCGCTTCGGCGTCGAGGCGCTGGTTGATGGAGACCATCAGTCCCAGGTTCATGCAGGCCGTGATGACCTGCGTGGGCGACACGTTCATCATCGTCGCCAACTCGCTCACGGTCACGAACTCCGTGACTTTGAGGGTCGAGCGTTCCTGTTCCTCGCGTTCGAACTCTTCGTTCATACGCTCGGCAACGGCGTCGCGTTTATCCTTGCGGTATTTGGCACTCTTGCTTTTGGCACCCTTGGCCGTCAGGCGTGCCAGGGTGTCCTTTACCTGCTTCGAAACCTCCTCGTCGCTCACTTCGGGGCGTACGATCGGCTTGGGTGCGGCCTTACCTTTGTTTTTGTTGCGACGGCCTTCGCCCGGTTTGGGCTGGTTCTGGGCGCCGGGACGGTTTTGCCCGCCCTGTCCGGGACGGTTCTGGCCGCCCTGGCCCCCTTGTCCACCCTGCTTGTTGCCGCCGCCCTGCGCATTGCCCTTCGGGGCTTTGCTGACGTCGACCTTTTCCTTTTGCAGGCGCTTGCGCTTGTGCTTGCCGCCGGCCACGAATCCCGACACGTCCATCGTGCCGAGTACCTGCGGCCCGGTAAGGGTCACGGTCTCCGGACGGAAGATGTTGTCTTTGGGAGCGGTCGGTTCCGGCGCGGGGGCCGGGGCTTCTGCGGGCTTGGCGTCCGGTTGCCCGGGAGCCTGCGCTGCGGGTGCCGGCGTGGCCGGTGCGGCGGGTTTCGCAGGTTCAGCGGGCGCAGCCTGGGCAGCCTGAGCAGCAGGCGCCGCATGCACCGGCGTTGCGGGTGCGGCGGGGCTTGCCGGTGTGGCAGGGGCTGCCTGTGACGGCCGGGCTTCCGGGGTTGCAGGCATGGCCGGTGCGGGTTGTGCGGCAGCCTTGGGCGCCTGGGCAGGTGCCGGTGCTGCGGGGGCCGCAGGATGCTGTGCGGCGGGTTTTTCCGCTTCCGCCTTCGGGGCGGGTGCCGGCGCAGCCTTGGGTTTGGGCGACAGGTCGATCTTGCCGAGGAACTTCGGCTGCTGGATTTCGTCCTTGACGCTGATTACGTTGCTTTTGATGACCACCTCTTTTTCCTCCTCGCGCTCCTGCTTCTTAGCTTCTTCGAGGGTGATGGTCGTCTGCTTCAGGGAGATACGCTCGCGGATCGACTCGCGTGCATTGCCTGCGGCGCGGTTCGCCCCGAACTCCTTCTCCAGGACGGCATAAGTCTCCGCGTCGACCAGCGTATTGGGCGACCCGTCGCTCTTGATGCCCTTCTTCTGCAGGAAGTCCGTGATGGTATTCAGTCCCACCTTGAACTCCTTTGCAACCTGAATGAGCCTTAATTTTCTTTCGTTACCCATATCTTGTGTTTTCCTTTCTTGCTTATGTTACTCTTCAAATTCGGCCTTCAGGATTTCGACGACCTTCTGTGCCTGTTCCAGCTCCAGGTCGGCACGCGCGGCGATCTCCTCTACGGGCAGTTCCAGCACGCTCTTGGCCGTGTCGCAGCCGACGTTCTTCAGAGCGTCGATGATCCATCCGTCGATCTCGTCGGCGAATTCGGTGAGGGCCACGTCCTCTTCTTCGACCTCGCGGTATACGTCAATGTCGTACCCGGTGAGCATCTTCGAGAGGCGGATGTTCAGGCCGCCCTTGCCGATGGCCAGCGACACCTGGTCGGGCTTGAGGTAGACCGAAGCGGTCATTTTCTCCTCGTCGATGGTGATGCTCGAAATCTTGGCGGGATTCAGCGCACGCTGGATCATCAGCGACGGGTTGGCCGTGTAGTTCACCACGTCGATGTTTTCGTTGCGCAGCTCCTTGACGATCGAGTAGATGCGCGAACCCTTCATGCCTACGCATGCGCCTACCGGGTCGATGCGTTCGTCGTAGGACTCCACGGCGACTTTGGCGCGCTCGCCCGGGATGCGGACGATCTTCTTGATGGTGATCAGCCCGTCGAAGATCTCGGGAACCTCCTGCTCGAAGAGGCGTTCGAGGAACTGGTTGGCCGTGCGCGAAAGAATGATGCGGGGCTGGTTGTTGTTCATCTCGACCGACTTGACGATGGCCTTGATGGTGTCGCCCTTGCGGTAGAAGTCGTTGGGAATCTGCTCCGCCTTGGGCAGAATCAGCTCGTTCTCCTCGTCGTCGAGGATCAGCACCTCCTTTTTCCACACCTGGTAAACTTCGCCGGTGACAATCTCGCCGACCTTCTCCGAATACTTCTCGTAGAGGCTGGCCTTCTCCAGGTCGAGGATGCGCGATGCCAGGTTTTGGCGCAGCGACAACACGGCGCGACGGCCGAACGAGGCGAGTTTGATCTCGTCGGCATATTCGTCGCCGATCTCGTAGGTCGGGTCGATGGCCTTGACCTCCGACACGGCGATCTGCGTATTGGGATTCTCGACGGCGCCGTCCTCGACGACGGTGCGGTTACGCCAGATTTCCAGGTCGCCCTTCTCGGGGTTGATGATGACGTCGAAATTCTCGTCCGTCTCGTACTGTTTCTGCAGTGCGTGGCGGAAAACGTCCTCCAGCACACCGATCATCGTGCTCTTGTCGATGTTCTTCAGCTCTTTGAACTCGGCAAAGTTGCTGATAAGATTGAGATTGTCCATTGTGTCGTTTATCTTGTTTTCAGTTTATGCTTGTTTTTGCCTGCGGCTCCCCGCCGTTTGTCCGGGGTTGTCCGGCGCGAGTGCCTATTTGAAATCCAGCCACTCCCGCGCGGACTTGATTTCGCTGAAGCCGTAACGGCGCGTCACCGTCACCAGTTGCTTGCGTTTTTTGCCTTCGACGGCCTGCTTCTCCTCGTAGGAGAGGGTGATGCCCTGGTCGTCGGCCGCGTCGAGTTTCGCCAGCACCTTGATGCCCGAGGTGAGCAGCACCTCGACCGTGCTGCCGACCAGCTTGCGGTACTGGCGCAGGCACTTGAGCTCCGACCCGATGCCGGCCGAAGCCACCGTCAGCGAGAAATCCTCCTCGTCGCGATCCAATTCCTCCTCGATCGAGCGGCTGAGCCTGACGCAGGCGTCGATGGCCACCGAGGTGTCGCTGTCGATGAGCAGCTCGATATCGTTGCCGGGCGTGCAGGTGCATCCCACGACGTACATGTCCGTCCCCTGCAGGTTGCGCTCCGCCGCCTCGATTATCTTTTTTGTGTCGATCATAGCTGAATACCGGTCGTAAATATGTATAAAATAAGGGGACTCCCCGTCCCCTTACCACTTGCTTTGTCTTTCGACATTGCAAATATAGTGAAAATTTCTAATATACCAATATTTATACGGAAATTTTACTCCTCTTTCGATACGCTTTCATAGGGCTTGATGATGCCGCGCTTCGATTCGCGGATGAATTTCACCAGCTCGTCGCGTTCCTTGCTTTGGGGTACCTGCTTCTCGACCTCCTCGCACCCCGACATGTAGTTCAGGCCGCTCTGGAAGAGGATGCGGCAGGCATCGTGGATCTCGCCGATGCGCTCGGGGGTGAAGCCGCGGCGCGAGAGCCCGATCTTGTTGATGCCCGCGAAGCGCATCGTGTCGTTGCGTACGATGACGAACGGAGGGGCGTCCTGCCCCAGCAGCGCCCCGCCCTGGATCATGGCGTGGTCGCCGATGCGCGTCCACTGGTGTATGGCGGCATGGCCGCCGATCACCACCCAGTCGCCGATCTCGACCTCGCCGGCCAGCGACACGCGGTTGGCGATGACGCAGTTGCTGCCCACCACGTCGTCGTGGGCGATGTGGACGTAGGCCATGAGCAGGTTGTGGTCGCCCACGACCGTCTTGCCGCGCGATGCCGTGCCGCGGCTGATGGTCACATACTCGCGGATGTCGTTGTAGTCGCCGATCTCGGCCGTCGTGACCTCGCCTGCGAATTTCAGATCCTGCGGCAGGCAGGAGACGGAGGCTGCGGTATGTATCCTGCATCCTTTGCCGATGCGCGCCCCGTCGTGGATCACGGCGCCGGGCCCGATCCAGCAGCCGTCGCCGATCACGACGTCGCCGGCGATATAGGCGAACGGTTCCACCGTAACATTGTTCCCGATTTTGGCGTCGGGATGGATGTATGCCAGATTGCTGATCATCGCTTACTTGTTGTTTTTGTTTTTAACGACCTGGGCCATCAGGACGGCTTCGCATGCGAGGGTTTCGCCTACGAAGGCCTTCGCCTCCACGACGGCCACGCCGCGGCGGATGGGCTCCATGAGGTGGATTTCGAACTGGAGCGTGTCGCCGGGGACGACCTTGCGCTTGAATTTCACGCCGTCGATCTTCATGAAGTAGGTCGAGTAGTTCTCCGGGTCGGGCACGTCGCCCAGCACCAGGATGCCGCTGCACTGGGCCATCGCCTCGACGATCAGCACGCCCGGCATGACGGGCTCTTCGGGGAAATGCCCCACGAAGAAGGGTTCGTTCATCGTGACGTTCTTGATACCGGCCACGTCCGTCGCGTCGCGGTGGAAGATGCGGTCGACCAGCAGGAACGGCGGACGGTGGGGCAGCATGTGGCGGATGTCGTTGATGTCGTGGAGCGGCGGCTTGCGGCAGTCGTACTGGAAACGGGGTTTTTCGCCGGCCCGGCGGATGGTGTGCTTGAGCTGCTTCATGAACTCGGTGTTGGCGAAATGCCCGGGGCGGGTGGCCCAGACGCGGCCTTTGATGCGGACGCCCAGCAGTGCGAAGTCGCCCAGCAGGTCGAGCAGCTTGTGGCGCGCCAGCTCGTTGTTGCAGCGCAGTTCGAGGTTGTTCAGGTAGCCTGCGTTGATCTCGATGTCGGGCTTGTTGAAGATCTTTTTCAGGTGTTCCAGCTGGTCGGCCGGGACAGGGTTTTCGACCACGACGATGGCGTTGTCCAGGTCGCCGCCCTTGATGAGGTTCATCTTCATCAGCGGTTCCAGCTCGTGCAGGAAGACGAACGTGCGGCACGGGGCGATTTTGTCGGCGAAGTTGTCGCCGGGGTTGAAGGTGGCGTACTGGTTGCCGATGACCTTCGAGTTGTAGTCCACGTGCACCGAGACCGAAAACTCGTCGTCGGGATAGAGGATGATGGCCACGCCCTTCTCGGGGATCGTGTAGACCATCTTTTCGGTCACGTGGTAGAATTTGCGTTCGGCGTCCTGGTCGGCGACGCCCGTTTCGGTGATGGCCTTGGCATAGGCGCAGGCCGAACCGTCCATGATGGGGGTCTCGGGGGCGTCGATGTCGATCACGGCGTTGTCCACGCCCAGCGTCCAGAGCGCCGACATGATATGTTCGATGGTGCTTACGCGGTGGCCGCCGCTCTCGATGGTCGTGCCGCGCGAAGTGTCTACGACGTAGTCGCAGAGTGCGGGTATTATGGGTTGCCCTTCGAGGTCGGTGCGGCGGAATACGATCCCCGTGTCGACTTCGGCGGGATTGACGGTCATGGTTACCTTGACGCCCGTGTGGAGCCCCTTGCCGGAGAATGAGATCGGGGCCTTCAGCGTTTGTTGTTTTGTTGACATAAGCAGTGTTTCCGATTATTTACGCGCAAAGATAAAAATTTTTTCTTAATAAAAAGTACCTATGCGGTTATTATAAAAAGTAGGGGTTTATTGCGACATCGCCGCGGGCGGGGGTGGATATTTCGGAAAAAAACAGTATTTTTGTGCGGAAAAAACAGGAAACACGCCATGCCGACGCCGGAACCGGAAAAACGAGTCAAACGCCCCCGCCTGCGCCTGCCTTTCGAGAAACGGAAGCAGGATGCCGGTTCGTGGACGTACGACCACCGCATCGGGTTGTGCGTGACGCTCATCGCCTACTTGGTGCTGATGATCGCCTTCGTTTCGTCGAAGATCGTCGTCGGCCGCAAGCCCCATACCCAGGGGATGTATATCGACCTGCAGACGCTGGCCGAGCTGGAACAGGAGCGCGACAGGCTGGAACGGCTGGCGCGCGAACGGCAGGAGCAGGATCCGATCGACTGGCGGAG
>OGKT01000732.1_pt1 | contig 11587 bp, 9 predicted proteins | sample 1572581 | NCBI WGS metagenome assembly OGKT01 (sample SAMEA2581881, study PRJEB24529) | metagenome | biome: Human gut stool | place: China | collected 2011 | reverse complement strand
TGGTTTGATTCGAATGGCTTTTCATACTTCACTATATGAAAAGCGAACCCGTCCTATGTCTCTAAATTCAGGGATCCGTTTCGGTACGCTTCCAAAAATACATTAAATTCTACGGTCATCATCATAATATACATACAAAAATACAGCCAGAGCATGATCAGGGCAATGGTTGTCAGGCTTCCATACATGGAAAATCCATTAAAATAATCAACATAAATGGAAAGCCCGAAGGAAAAAACATACCATGCAGCTGCACATGCCGTGGCTCCAGGAAGCTGGCTTTTAAAGGTAAGCTTTGTATTCGGAAGTGCGGTAAAAATCACGTCAAAAAACAGGATCAGAAGAAGTAACATGATAAGCCCCCGGAATTTGATTATTATTTTTACGAGATGTGCAATAAACGGAAGATAATCTGCCGCTAAATGCCGCAGACTGTTTCCAAAAACCAGCACAACAAGCGTAAATACAATCGCAACCAGAAAAACAATGGTATAAATAACCGCCCAGAACCGGAGTACAAACCAGTTTCTTGTCTCTTTTAATTCGTGAACCGCATTCAGACCATCTGCCATATACTGGATGCCTTTTGCGGCAGACCATATGGCAATAATTGCCGTGACCGAAATGATTCCCATGGATCTTGTATAGATTTCTTTTACAAGGGTAACCAGAAACGGAGCAACATACTGCGGCATGACTCTTTCTATGATTTCAAATACCATATCCTCCGTGATACTGGTATATTGAAGCATGGAAGAAAACACCATAAGAAACGGAATGATGGATAAAATAATAAAAAAAGCGATCTGTGCGGAATAAGCATTTATTTTGTCTTTCTGGCATTTGGCTAAAAACCGGGTAACCAGACGTATTGCTTTTTGCATACCAAATGATCCTTTCTTCTTTATTTATGATATGGTTCGTGATGCATGATACGGTAAGAACGATAAATCTGTTCCAGCAGAATCACACGCATCAGCTGATGGGGGAATGTCATCTTCGAAAAGCTGAGTCGTGCATCTGCCCGCTTAAGAACCTTGTCGGATAATCCAAGAGATCCTCCGATTACAAAATAAATATGGCTGACTCCGCCAAGCCCGAGTTTTTCAATTTCACGGGAAAGTTCTATCGAATCCGGCTGTTTTCCATCGATCGCCAGCGCAATCACATAGCCGTCCGGGCGGATGGATTTTAAAATACGCTCCCCTTCCCGGTCTTTGACCATGGCAATTTCGGTTTCGCTTGCCTGTTCTTTTGTCTTTTCATCCGCCACCTCCGTAATGGATAACGTACAGTAGCGGCTGAGCCGTTTGGAATATTCCCTGACGGCTTCCGTATAAAATTTTTCCTTTATTTTGCCTACGCAGATAATTGTTATTTTCATGTTGTTATTTTACTATATTTCTCTGTAAATTTGTAGTGAAAAATGATATACTGTAATCAACAAATACAAGAGAGGTAACGAAATTGAAAGAATTACAAGAAAGAATTAAAAAAGATGGAATTGCTGTCAATGAAGATATCTTAAAAGTAGACAGTTTTATCAATCATCAGGTAGATCCGGTACTGATGCAGCACATCGGGGAAGCTTTTGCGGAACACTTCAAAGATCAGGGCATCACGAAGGTTGCAACCATTGAAAGTTCCGGCATTGCTCCGGCTCTTATGACAGCTATGTGCATGGGTCTTCCTATGATTATCTTAAAAAAACAGCCTTCTAAGATTTTAAACGACAATCTGTTCCAGACAGAGGTCACTTCCTTTACCAAAGGAACAAGTTATGAACTGACGCTTTCTTCTAAGTTTGTCTCAGAAAAAGATCATGTCCTGATCATTGATGATTTTCTGGCAAACGGAGAAGCAGCTACCGGAGCCATCCGTCTGATCCGCAAAGCGCACGCTACCATTGCAGGTGTAGGTGTCCTGATCGAAAAAGCATTTCAGCCGGGACATGAAAAACTGGTTTCTCAGGGATTTGATGTGTATCCCCTTGCAAGAATCAGCCATATGGCAAAAGATGAGATTGAATTTCTGGAAGATTAAACCACCTCTTCCACAACAGGGAGTGTTGATATCTCCATGCAGTTATAAAGCTTCGGCAATCACACTCCCTGTTTGATTTTTAACAATTTCTATATTATTTTATTCTTCTGCATTGTCTGCAGGATCATCTATAGCATCTTCTGCTGTATAGTCCTGTGAATAATAAATAAAATTTCCTCTATATACATCCGAACTTAATTTCGTCGTATGATCAATGATCACAACCGAAAGAATATTGTTTCCTTCCGGAACTTTGATCGGCTGCGTATAAAGATGACTGGCAGCAGTCGGCGTACTTCCGTCCCAGGTATAGTAAGCACTGCAGCCGCCCGGAACGGTAATCGTTACGGAAGTTTCCACGCCGAAATCTCCACCGTCCGGAGAAACAATCGGTTCATCCGGTGCCGGGATGGAAATTTTATAGTTTGCTTCTGTTACCTCACTGTAAACTCCCTTTTCGTTTTTACATACCGCTTTTACGGTATAGGTTTTATTATTTTCATCCAGTTTCACAGGTTCTGTGTATCGCAATCCGCGTTCTTTTGGATCTGACCCGTCTACCGTATAATAAATTTCATAGCCTTTTGTGGAAAGCATCTGTAGTATCTGGGCATTTTCAAAACTTCCGCTCTTTAAACTGAACTGTGGTCCCTCTACCTGATAATCGGCGAAAAGATCTTTCAGACTGTCATCCACAGCCTCGGAGAGAGAAAGTATGGCATCGGTATTGTTCTGCTTCTCATAAATGGCAATCAGTCCTTTGCATGCCTGACGATTTTTCCTGTCACGGATCACTTCCTGATATAAAACAAGTGCCGAATCATAATCGTTTTCTTCGGTATACAGTTTTGCCAGAGCCAGCCGGACTTCAATACTGTTTTTATCCAATGCCAATGCATTTTCATAGCAGGCAATTGCATTTTTGGTATCTCCGGCTTTTTGTGCTTTCTCTGCCAGTCCCACCTGGTAATCGAAGGAATTGGCATGATTGGAACGGATTGCTGCTCCAAGAATTAACAGGGCAAAAATAAGCACGCATACGATTCCGAGAACCAGGAAGATAATTTTTTTCTGGCGTGGGTCGAGGTGTTTTTTCCCCGGATGTTTTGTCTCTGCAGGTGCCGGTTTTTTATTTCTGTCCGGTCTGGAACCTGAAATCTTTTGGGATTCTTCCGTAAGAACCTGATTCAGATAATCATCATCGTAAATATTGTAGTCCGGCACAATCTGTACGGCTTTCCCGCATTTTGGACAGTACAGACTCCCCTCTTTTAATTCCTCACCGCAATAAATACACTTCATCATCTATCCCCTATCTGTTTTATGAATAAAGTTTCATGGCATCTACACAGTTATGCATGAGCATCGCAATTGTCATCGGTCCAACACCACCCGGAACCGGTGTAATATAAGAAGCGATCTGCTCTGCCTCTTCGAAACGGACATCCCCGCAAAGCTTATTTTCTTCATTTCTGTGAATTCCGACATCGATGACAACCGCTCCTTCTTTGATATAATCGGCACCGATATAACGTGGTTTTCCAATGGCCACAATCAGAATATCCGCCTCTTTGCAGATTTCTTTGAGATTTTCGGTCCGTGAATGACAGATCGTAACCGTTGCATTTTCCCGAAGCATCAGAAGCGCCATCGGTTTTCCGACAATGTTGCTTCTTCCGATTACCACACAGTGCTTTCCGGCAATTTCAATATTGCTGCGTTTTAACAGCTGGATAATACCGGCGGGCGTGCAGGAGACAAATCCTTTTTTCCCAACCACAAGTGCACCGACATTCTGCGGGTGAAAACCATCGACATCTTTTTGCGGATCAATTGCCTGGATCACATGATCTTCGCAGATATGTTTCGGGAGTGGAAGCTGGCACAGAATTCCATGAACATCTGGATTGTCATTCAGTTTCTGAATCAATGCAAGCAGTTCCTCTTCCGTGGTTTCTTCCGGAAGTTCATACGAAAGCGACTCTATTCCAATATATGCACAGGCTTTCTTTTTATTTCTGACATATACGCTGGATGCCGGATCTGCGCCCACCTGAATGACAGCAAGTGCACATTTTTTCCCCTGTGCTGCATATGCTGCAACTTCTGTCTTTAATTCTTCTTTGATTTCCGCTGAAATCTTCTTTCCATCTATGATCTTTGCCATGCCATTATCTCCTTAGAACAATCCTGTGATTACACCGTCATCATTGACATCAATTCCGTAAGCTGCCGGTTTCTTTGGCAGACCCGGAAGCGTCATGATCGAACCGTTGACAGCAACGACAAAGCCGGCACCGGCAGAAACATATACTTCCCGGACATTGATCTTAAACCCGGTCGGTCTTCCGAGTTTCTTCGCATCATCCGACAGGGAATACTGTGTCTTTGCCATACATACCGGGAAGTTTGCCATACCCAGATCCGTAATTCGTTTCAGTTCCCGCTCCGCTGCCGGAGAATAGGTAACTCCATCGGCACCGTAAATTTCTTTTGCAACAGTCTCGATCTTTTCTTTCAGTCCAAGATCATCACTGTAGAGTGTATGGAAATGGCTTTCTTTCTTTTCAAGTGTCTCGAGAATTTTGTTTGCCAGAGCAATTCCGCCCTCTCCGCCTTTTTCCCATACTTTTGCCAGAGCAAATTCACAGTCATGCTCTTTGCAGAACTGTTCTACATAAGCGGTTTCTGCCTCTGTATCCGAAACAAATGCATTCAATGTGACAACGACCGGCACACCGAATTTCTGAAGGTTTTCAATATGTTTCTCCAGATTGACAATTCCTTTCTTTAATGCCTCAAGGTTTTCATTGGATAATTCATCCTTCAAAACTCCGCCATTGTATTTTAATGCACGGATCGTCGCAACGAGTACCACTGCATCCGGATGAAGCCCTGCCTTCCGGCACTTGATATCAAAGAATTTTTCCGCACCTAAATCCGCACCGAATCCTGCCTCGGTAATTACATAATCGGCAAGTTTTAAAGCAGTTGTGGTAGCACGCACGCTGTTACATCCATGTGCGATATTGGCAAATGGTCCTCCGTGAACGAGCGCCGGTGTATGCTCCAGTGTCTGGATCAGATTCGGCTTTAACGCATCTTTTAACAGAGCTGCCATAGATCCGACTGCTTGCAGATCTTCTGCAGTTACCGGCTTGCCGTCAAACGTATATGCCACGATAATCCGTCCCAGACGTCTCTTTAAATCTTTCATATCTTCGGCAAGGCATAAAATCGCCATAATTTCGGATGCTACCGTGATTACGAAATGATCCTCACGCACCATTCCGTCCATTTTATTTCCAAGTCCCACAACCACATTACGAAGGACACGGTCATTCATATCCAGACAGCGTTTCCATACCACCTGTCTTGGATCAATCCCAAGCGTATTTCCCTGCTGGATATGGTTGTCCAAAAGAGCTGCCAGCAGATTATTTGCAGAAGTAATTGCATGAAAATCCCCTGTAAAATGAAGATTTAAATCCTCCATCGGAACAACCTGGGAATATCCGCCACCTGCGGCACCGCCTTTAATTCCGAAACATGGTCCAAGGGAAGGCTCACGCAACGCAATCATTGCTTTTTTCCCAAGTTTTGCAAATGCCTGACCCAATCCCACGGTGACTGTCGTTTTTCCTTCTCCTGCTGGTGTTGGATTGATGGCGGTCACCAGAATCAGTTTTCCGTCCGGATTGTTGTGGCTTCGTGCAATCAGTTCATCGGAAATCTTCGCTTTGTACTTTCCGTACAATTCCAGATCTTCTTCTTCAATTCCAATTGTTGCGGCTACCTCTTTGATTGGCTGCAATGTTGCTTCCTGTGCAATTTGAATATCAGTCTTCATAATTTTCTCCTCCTGAAATGTTTTTTATAAATCCTCTTTTACTGCCTGTAATTCTTCGGAAGTCATCAGAACTTTCCGCGGTTTCGTTCCTTCCTCCGGTCCAACGATACCAGCTTCTTCCAACTGGTCCATAATACGGGCAGCACGGTTGAATCCCACTTTTAAATATCTCTGCAGCATACCTATGGATGCTTTTTCCTTATCTACGATAATCTGTGCTGCTTCATCAAAATATGCATCCCTGCCGTCATCCTGCGCATCCGCATCGGAGATAGACACGGTGGTACCGCCGGATGATGCCTGCATACTGTCCACTTTCTGTACAATTTCTTCGTTATACGATGCAGTTTCATTTTGTTCTTTGATAAATTCCACAACATCGGAAACTTCTTTATCGGAAACAAATGCTCCCTGTACACGAATCGGTTTCGGTGCCCCCTGCGGGTGGAACAGCATATCTCCTTTTCCAAGAAGCTTTTCTGCGCCATTCATATCCAGAATCGTTCGGGAATCCGTACCCGAAGTCACCGAAAATGCAATCCGGCTCGGCATATTTGCTTTGATCAGACCGGTGATGACATTCACCGATGGACGCTGGGTTGCAATCACCAGATGAATCCCCGCCGCTCGTGCCAGCTGTGCCAGTCGGCAGATGGCCTCTTCCACGTCATTGGAAGCTACCATCATAAGATCTGCAAGCTCGTCCACAATGATCACAATCTGTGGCATCTTTTGCGGGCGCTCCTGCCCTTCCGGTACTTCAATGGAATCTACCTTTGCGTTGTATCCATTGATTTCACGCACATTTGCCTCCGCAAATTTTTCATATCGTTCCGTCATTTCCGCAACTGCCCAGTGCAAAGCACCGGATGCTTTTTTCGGATCGGTTACAACCGGAATCATCAGGTGCGGAATTCCGTTGTAGACACTTAACTCTACTACTTTCGGATCAATCATGATCAGCTTTACTTCATCCGGTCTCGCCTTATATAAAATACTCATGATAATCGTATTGATGCAGACGGATTTACCCGAGCCGGTTGCACCGGCGATCAGCAGATGCGGCATCTTTGCAATATCGGTTACTTTTGTTTTCCCGGAAATATCTTTTCCAACTGCAAAACTGATCTTGGACTTTGCCGTCTGAAATTCCGGCGATTCGATCAGGTCACGGAAAGCAACCATAACATTTTCTTTGTTCGGAACTTCAATTCCTACCGCTGCTTTTCCCGGAATCGGCGCCTCGATACGGATATCCGCAGCTGCCAGATTGAGTTTGATATCGTCGGTCAGCCCGACAATCTTGCTCACCTTCACACCCATTTCCGGCTGAATTTCATATCTTGTCACTGCCGGTCCGCAGCTGATGTTGGTAACGGTGACATTGACCCCGAAGTTCTTTAACGTCTGCTGCAGCTTATCCGCAGTTTCCCGCAACTGATGTTCAGTATTGGCAGACTTTTTCCCTTCTCCCTTTTTCAACAGATCTATGGATGGAAAAACATATGCTTTGTCCGGTTTGTGTTCCAAACCCGACGTCTCCATTTCCTGTGCTACTTTCTGTACTTCGTTTTGGATTTCCTGTTCGTTTTTCTTTTTTTGTGTTTTTTCTGCCGGCTTTGATGCATCTTTTGCCGGTTTTGGAATATGTTCCGGAACCGGTGCCGCCTGCGACGGTTCCGGTGGAAAAGTATCCGGCATAAAATCCCCCGAAATCTCCGGCTGTATTTCTGCCGCGGGTTCTTCTAAAACCGCCACTGGTGCCGGAGAAGAAATTTTTTCCGGCATCGGAGATACTGTGGTATCCGGCATCATATCAAATGCAGGTGCCGACAGTTCTCCCATTTCATCCGATTTTCTCTTTTTATTTTTTTTGCCTTTTTCTTCAATCCGTGTATCGATGGATACTCCGGACACTTTATGATCCATGCGGCGTTCTTTCCGCTCCTGTGCACGGTATTCCCTGTATTCCCGATACTTTTCATTGCTTTCCTTTGCGGATTCATAGACCTTTTTGCCGCCTTTTTGCATTCCACGCAATGCCGAACGCTCTGTAATCAGTACCATACAGACGATCAGCACGATAATGTCAATAATAAAAGACCCGATCAGTCCAAATGCCTGACACATGTAATAAGCCAGACATCCGCCGATGATGCCGCCACCGGTATGCCGTTCTGCACAATATGTATATGCGTCAAGTGGATGGATCCGGTCGTTTCCATTCATGGCCAGTCCCATAAATGTACATAAAAAGACCAAAAATACAATTGCCGCAATCAATTTTACGGCTGCCAGCTTATTTCCACGGTTCGATACCGCAAAAAAACTGCCCACAAGAAGCAGCACCGGAAGAACATATGCCATAAGTCGCTTGTTCATTGATGGCACGCTTACGTATTTCATTGACATCAATTCTTGCATTTTCAAGCTGTCCTAGTTTTACGTAAGCTTCTGCACGGTTCAGGTACATTTCATCCAGACGCGAAATGATGGGTGAATGCAGTTGTGATTCCAGATTATCCTCGCGTGAACATTTAGTGATGTAGAACATCGGGTAACCATTGTTGAGAGCCATTTTATAATCAATTACACCTGTGTATGTAGCACCATTATAGTTGATGGTGTAATATTCTTCTTCAGGAGTGCGGCCTGAATAAAGGCTGATAGGATATCTGTCTTTGGGCTTATTGTTTTCGTCTACAGTCCAGCACTCTGTTCTTCCCTCATTTACAGGAAGCTGAACATAAGTATATCCTGTTCCTGCAGTATTGGGAGTAATGAAACGCAGAACTTCTGTGTATTTTCCGTTGTCATCTGTAATATATTGAGGTTCAATGAACTTAGCTCGAGCATCTACAATTCCTTCATCACCTTTTCTCCAGTCGTTACGTTTGGTCTCATCCAGCAGTTCGATGTACTTGGCACTGGCATACATTTCTCCCCATCCCATACCACCGATGTTGGAGTACATACCTCCGATGCCATAGTAGTAATCATCTCCCGGGAAGTCGGCAGCCAGACGTTTGATGACAAAGATTGCTTCCGGATAGTTTTCAGGAGCTGTTCTGGCCGATTTCATGTAATCCTCGCGTGATACCAAACGGAATTGAGGTGAGTTAATGATGAGGTCGGCATAATAGCGTGCAGAGTCGGCATATTCTGTATTGGGATTTTCATAAGTTCCACTCATGTACAGATATACTCGTGACAGCATGGCTTGAGCTGCTTCTTTTGACGCATAGTCCGCACTCTTGAATGAGGTTGTAATCAGACTTTCAGCTGTACGCAAGTCATTAATCGCTTGTTGATAAGTATCTTTTACTGTAGAACGGTCTGGCAGAGAAAGGTTTGAGATTTCCTCTTCGCTAGGAGTTCCATTTACGATAGGAACTCCAAGATTCTTATCAGGAGCCTGATAATAAGGGCGCCCGAAAGCACGGCACAGGTAGAAATACATCATACCACGTACATAGTAGCATTCTCCTAATTTGCTTTTAATTTCCGGATCATCTGTTTCTTTGGCCATGTTGATAATATTTGAGGCCTGTGCAATGGCTTTGTATCCATAGTCCCAGAAGTTCTGCAGACGGTAGTTATCTGGGGTGCGTGAGTAAGTGATGAATTCGTAGAAGGCATCAGTAGAGGCACCGCGAATCATCATGTTGTCACCAGCGTATTCGCCTAAACGGTGCATAGGGTCGGACCATGTTTTCAGCTGTGCATACATACCGTTCAACATGTTGTCAAAAAGCACCTCCTGGTTGTCTGCTACCTGGTCGGTTGACATGTAATTATTGGGGAATCGGTCTATGTCACAAGACGTAAATACTCCTCCTGTGATACTCAGGGATAAAAGTATGGTTGAAGTTATATTTTTCATAAGTGTGTGCTAATTAGAAGGTTAAATTGATACCGAACATGAATTTACGTGTAGATGGATAAAGGTTTGCTCCTGCAGTACCGATTGACTTGTAGGTACCGGTAGTTTCATCGTAGTAAGCTGGAACTTCAGGGTCGATGCCTGAGAATCCTGTAAGTGTAAATACATTTTCAGCTGTGAAATAAATACGCATGTTCTGGATATAATATTTAGACAGGTCTAAATTATAGCCAATAGACAGAGAACGCAGTTTCAGGTAATCTCCATCTTCCAGATAACGGGTAGAAGCCTTGTTTGAATTGCTCTTGTTTCCGTAAGATGCGGCAGGGTGAGTAGCGATGTCGCCTTCTTTTTCCCAACGTGACCAGCCGTCAATCAGCTTCATCTGGTTACGGTCTGTATAGGCACCATCTGAGTCGTATTCCTGGCGGGAATAGTTATAGATTTTACCTCCGAGTGAGAATCCGAATGAAGCGTTCAAATCAATGTTCTTCCATGTCAGAGAGGTGTTGAATCCACCAAACAGTTTCGGTGAAGTAGCTTCTGTCATTACTTGTTTAGCCTCAGAATAATTGCTGGTTGTTTCTCCACTACCATCGTTTTTGTACCATAATGGAGCTCCGTTCTTCGGGTCAACGCCAGCCCATTCGCGCAGGTAGTAACGGTCAGTGCTATAGCCTACTTTCAATACTTTTTCTGCAGCTCCCGCAATGGTAGTATCGTTTCCACCACCACCGATAATCATCATGTTCGGATCATCACCATATAGCTTTTCAAGTTTGTTCTTGTTGTAACCCATGTTCAGGTCAAGACTCCACAACCAGTCTTTTGTGCGGATAATGTCTCCTCCAATGGTGATTTCAATACCTGAGTTGCGCATTTCTCCTACATTCTGCCAACGACTGGTGATACCTGTCAATCCGGAAACCGGAACCTGGTATAAGATATTGGAAGTGTATTTGTTATAGTAGTCGAAGACGAAGCGCAGACGGTTGTTGAAGAAGTTGGCATCAATACCTACTCCAGCGGTGTAAGTCTGTTCCCAAGTCAGGTCTTTATTGCCAACCTGGCTGATAAGAATAGCAGGAATGCCATTGTAGTTGGAAGAAACAGAATACAAGCCGTATTGCGGATATTTAGAATATGGAATGTTACCTACAGAACCGTATGAAGCACGCAGTTTCAATACGTCTACCCAGTCGGCCTTGAACCATTTTTCGCGGTTGATGTTCCATCCACCACTGATAGAGAAGAAATTACCATACTTCTTGTCATCACCAAAGTTTGAGGCACCATCTCTACGCAGAGATACTTCTGCAAGATAGCGGTTGTCGTAAGTATAGTTTGCCTTGGCAAAAACAGACTGTTTAGCCCATTCGGTAAGGTTGCCTCCTACTTCTTCAGGGGTAGCAGTTGCATCCAGTACCTCAAAGCCGGAAACAATACCTGTACCTTTGGCATTGATAACTTTGGCAGATGTGTCCATAAATTCATACGCCAGCAATGCCTGTATGGAGTGCTTTCCGAACATCTTGTTGAATGTCAGATACTGGTTGGTGTATCGTTGGATATTGTTGGTCTGTTCTTCTTCTACACGTCCTTGTACTCCAGATGCACTTTCTGTACGTGGGTCTGTATAGGCTGATTGGAAATATCCTGTCCAGCGATAGTTATTGACAGATGTAAAGGTCAGCCAATCCGTAATTTTTATATCAAAGTCAAAGTTTCCGGAGAATTCATACGTTTTTCTTGTAGTAACCTGTTGGCGGAATTAATTTAGTGCATACTTAATTCTGCCAATGGGCTTGTCG
>OGKT01000722.1_pt1 | contig 11712 bp, 10 predicted proteins | sample 1572581 | NCBI WGS metagenome assembly OGKT01 (sample SAMEA2581881, study PRJEB24529) | metagenome | biome: Human gut stool | place: China | collected 2011 | reverse complement strand
CAACCAATGATAGAGAAATGACTTACAAATACGAATTTATCAGGTTTCTTGATTGACATTCTCATTCAAGCATATTTTAGACAATAGTGAAAACAGCAAAAACTTGATATTGAGCTGTTCAAATATAAATATTTACTTTTAAACAACTGATTATTATGATCGAACCCAACTATCTTCCTTTCATCCTTATAGGAGGTGGAATTATTTTCGTGGTACTATTCTTTCATTATGTACCATTTTTCCTCTGGCTGTCTGCCAAAGTTTCGGGGGTACGCATCTCATTGGTGCAATTATTCTTAATGCGCATCCGTAATGTCCCTCCTTATGTCATTGTCCCGGCAATGATTGAAGCACACAAAGCCGGCTTAAGCAACATAACCCGAGATGAATTGGAAGCTCATTATATGGCAGGCGGGCATGTGGAAAAAGTAGTGCACGCACTAGTATCCGCGTCCAAAGCCAATATCGAACTGTCTTTCCAAATGGCAACTGGTATTGACCTAGCCGGTCGTGACGTATTCGAAGCCGTGCAAATGTCAGTGAACCCTAAGGTTATTGACACCCCTCCCGTTACCGCTGTAGCCAAAGACGGCATACAGCTTATAGCTAAAGCTCGTGTCACCGTACGCGCCAATATCCGCCAATTAGTAGGAGGTGCTGGAGAAGACACGATTCTAGCACGTGTTGGTGAAGGTATCGTGTCCTCTATCGGATCGTCCGAAAATCACAAATCCGTATTGGAAAATCCTGATTCTATCTCTAAATTAGTACTCCGCAAGGGCTTAGATGCCGGTACGGCTTTCGAAATCCTGTCTATTGATATAGCTGATATTGATATAGGCAGAAATATTGGAGCTGCTTTACAAATAGACCAGGCCAATGCCGACAAGAATATTGCACAAGCCAAAGCAGAAGAACGCCGTGCAATGGCCGTCGCCTTGGAACAGGAAATGAAAGCCAAAGCAGAAGAGGCACGCGCGAATGTAATTCAGGCAGAGGCCGAAGTGCCCAAGGCCATGGCGGAAGCATTCCGTAGTGGCAACCTAGGTATTATGGACTATTACCGCATGAAGAATATACAAGCAGATACCTCCATGCGTGAAAATATTGCAAAACCCGAAACAACTTTCGGTAATGAGCCATTAAGTAAATAAAACTAGTATTCAACGATTAATATATTTTTCTTGGATGCGAATGGAACTGTTTTTCTCTTGATAATGCTAATATCAATGAAAGTTTATAAATCCGTAACATCTACATCTAGGAAATAATCTGTTTGCATACTCATTAAAAAGACAAGAAATATAACATTAATTATACTGGCCATTAACCACAAAAATAAAGATTATGAAAAAATATTATGCAGAATCTGAGTTGATTATCAATCCCGACGGCTCTATCTTCCACCTTCATATCAAACCTGAACAGTTGGCAAATAAAATAATTCTAGTAGGTGACCCCGGGCGTGTAGCATTAGTAGCTTCTCATTTCGATACTAAAGAATGTGAAATAGAAAGCCGTGAGTTCAAGACCATTACCGGTACTTATAAAGGAAAACGTCTCACCGTAGTTTCCACCGGTATAGGTTGTGACAATATAGACATTGTGATGAATGAATTAGATGCTTTGGCCAATATTGATTTCAATACCCGTTATGAAAAAGACCACTTGCGCCAATTGGAATTAGTACGTATCGGTACATGTGGCGGATTACAGCCTTATACTCCTGTTGGTACCTATGTTTGTTCTGAAAAGTCTATCGGTTTTGACGGACTGCTTAATTTCTACGCCGGACGCAATGAGGTTTGCGATCTGAAATTAGAACAAGCTTTTATAGATTACATGGGGTGGGAAGGTAATGTATGCATCGCCCACCCATACGTTATTGATGCCGACCGGGAATTAATAGACCGCATTGCGCAAAATGATATGGTCCGTGGCGTAACTATCGCCGCAGGAGGTTTTTTTGGTCCGCAAGGACGAGAACTCCGTATCCCATTGGCCGATCCTAAACAGAATGAAAAGATTGAGAAATTTGAATACAATGACTATCGCATCACTAACTTTGAAATGGAAAGTTCCGCCCTTGCCGGATTAGCACGCCTGATGGGACACAAAGCCATGACTGTATGTATGGTGATTGCCAACCGACTAATAAAGGAAGCCAATACCGGCTATAAAAACTCTATTGATGGTTTGATAGAAAAAGTCTTGGAAAGAATATAATTCCCAATTTAGGTGTCTATATAATATGGATAAGATTCACCGGATCATCTATCAATACTTATTCTTATTATCATCCAGAAGAAGATTGGCATAAACAGATTTTTTACAGAATAAGCCAACTCTTTTTACCTAACAGGGGACATCGCTTCATAGAAGACCATTTTTTGTAAAAAACAACAAGATGTCCCCTCATAAAACAAATAAAAATATGGAAACCAGTTTCAAACAAACAACTAGTAATAAAGTAGAACGTTACCGTCTTTTCCTCCCTCAGTTTGAACTTTTAATATCAGATGAAAAAGAAGAAATAAGTGTTTTGGCCAATACTGCTGCTGCTCTTCGGGAAGCCTTCGGCTTTTTTTGGGTAGGTTTCTATCTGGTTAAAGACGACCAACTTATTTTAGGACCTTTTCAGGGAAGCACCGCCTGTTATCGCATCCATAAAGGAAAGGGAGTATGTGGGACCTCATGGGCAGAAGCCCGAACCTTGATAGTGCCCAATGTAGAACAATTCCCCGGACATATAGCCTGCAGTTCTCTTTCCCGCTCTGAAATTGTTGTTCCTATTCTTGCTAATGGACAAGTAAAGGGAGTATTGGATATTGACAGTAATCTATTAAACTTTTTTGATGAAACAGACCGCCGTTATTTAGAAGAAGTAACAGCCATTGTAGCTAAAACATTATATTATTAACCAAATGAAAATGATAAACCAAGATACAATCTGTGCCATTGCCACCGCCCAGGGAGGAGCCATCGGAATAATTCGTGTATCTGGCCCAAAAGCGATTGAAATAACGTCACGCATATTTACACCCGCCACAGGCAAGCCACTGACAGAACGGGCACCATATACTCTTACTTTCGGAAAGATTTGTTCCCCAAAGCGAAAAATTAATAATACACTTTTCCAACAAACAAGTGAAATTCCGCAAGAAAAAAGTGAAACGTTACAAAAAACTTCGTCAATTACTTCTTCTGCAGAAGAAGTAATTGACGAAGTTTTAATTTCCTTGTTCCGCGCCCCCCATTCTTATACCGGTGAAGACAGTACGGAAATCATGTGTCACGGTTCATCTTATATCCTGCAGCAAGTTATACAACTCCTGATCTATAATGGATGTCGTGCCGCTCTACCAGGTGAATACACCCAACGTGCTTTTCTAAACGGAAAAATGGACTTGAGCCAAGCCGAAGCTGTGGCCGATCTGATAGCCTCATCGTCTGCCTCCACCCATCGCCTAGCCATGAGCCAGATGCGCGGAGGATTCAGTAAAGAACTTTCTAACCTGCGTAACCAATTACTTCATTTCACTTCGTTAATGGAATTAGAACTGGATTTCAGTGATCATGAAGAACTAGAATTCGCCAATCGTGACGAACTGAGCAGTCTAGCTACCCATATCGAACAAGTTATTGCCCGGCTAGCTCATTCTTTCAGTGTAGGAAACGCAATCAAGAATGGCATTCCTGTAGCAATTATCGGAGAAACAAATGCCGGAAAATCTACCTTACTGAATGCGTTGCTGAATGAAGAAAAAGCCATTGTCAGTGATATCCATGGAACGACCCGTGACGTAATAGAGGATACGATCAATTTACAAGGTGTCACATTCCGATTTATTGATACAGCTGGAATCCGCCAAACGAACGATGCAATAGAAAATCTAGGGATAGAACGTACTTTCCAAAAGATGGACCAAGCATATGTCATTTTATGGATGATAGACTCTACAGATGCCCAAAGGCGGTTCGAAGAATTAAAAGCCGACATTCTTCCACACTGCGAAGGGAAAAAGATGATTATTTTATTTAATAAGTCAGATCTGTTACTAGCAACACAAAAAGAAGAGTTGTCAGCCATATTTGCTGACATGAAAGTGGAAAAACTATTTATCTCAGCAAAGAAAAGGGAAAATATAACGATTCTGGAAAAGAAGTTAGTACAGGCAGCTGCCTTACCGGAAGTCAACCAAAACGATATTATCATTACAAATGTACGCCATTACGAAGCATTAACACGAGCATTGGATTCTATTCATAGAGTACAGGAAGGATTGCAATTGGAATTATCAGGAGATTTGGTAAGTGAGGATTTAAGACAATGTATCCACGAACTAAGTGAGATTGTTGCAGAAGGAGGTATAACCTCGGAAGAAACATTGCAAAATATATTTCAAAACTTTTGCATCGGAAAGTAAATATCTGATTATCAAATAGTTAAATTGATTATAATCGATTAATATGGCGCTCTTTACGGGCGCCTTTTTTGTAGCACAAGTATCGTTGATAATCGTTGCTAAGCCTTTTTACGCCATTTTTTGTACCTCCTGTGTACCTCACCACGAAAATCCGAGGATTATTGTCTGCCAGGTGGTGGACAACCTGGAACGCCTTGGAACGCTGTGGTACGCAATGAAACAGATTTGGCGAACTAAAAAGATAATTAAAATGGCTAGTAACATTGAAATTCAAAAGAAATGCGAGTGGTGTGGCACTATTTTTACCGCCCACAAGATTACTACCGCATACTGTTCACACAGGTGCGCAAACCTCGCATACAAAAATCGAGTTAGAAAAAAACGAATTCAAGAATTCCACTTGAAACACGATGCAGAATTAAAACCCAATTCTGAAAAAGAGTTCTTAACCCCTACTGAAGTTGCCGCATTTTTAGGTGTAGGCCGTACCTCAATTTATCGGTATATCAAAAACGCGAAAATCAAAGCGGTCAGATTTGATGGGAAAACTCTTGTACGGCGTTCGGATATTGATAAGATGTTCGACTACATTATTGCTTCCAATAATGAGAATAAGCCCAAAGAGAAAACTCCAATATCAGATTTCTACACCACAGCTGAAGTCAAAGAAAAGTATGGCATAAAGGATTCCTGGATATTTCACATCGCTAAGGAACATAATATTCCACGAACCTTTCACCGTGGGAAAACCTATTGGAGCAAAAAACATATTGATGATTACTTTGCAAAGAAAGCTCCCGATCCTGAAATCAAGGAATGGTATAGCACACAAGACATACAAAAGAAGTTCGGCATGACGCTGACGGCCATCTATTCTTTCGTATCAAAGAATGCCATTCCCAAAAAGAAAGTCGGCATCATGGTATACTACTCCAAGAAGCATGTGGACATTGCCAAAGGTCTCATAGCTCCCGAAGAGCCCAAATACTACACCATTGCCGAAGCGATGGAGCGATTCAATCTGACACGGGATCAACTCTACCATTATGTGAAATACCATAATATTCCCCGTATCAAGGTCGGTAAATATACCAAGATTCTACGGGCAGAGCTGGACAAGTTCTTTGAGCCTCCAAAGATAGAATGAGCCGAAAGTTATTTTCCGGTGATAAATACCACCATTAGAACACCTATTTTATTTGCAACAAAAACAAGTATTAATCAAAAAACAATATAGCTATGACACTTACATGTACCAACGTAACTTTGAGACAAAAGCCATTGCGTAACGACCGCATATCTCTTTATCTGGATTATTATCCGGCTATCCGCAATCCTTATACGATGAAGATGAGTCGCCGGGAATTTCTCGGCATCTACATCTATGCCAAGCCAAAGAACGAGCAGCAAAGAATGTTCAATCAGGATATGCTGAACAAGGCAGAGGCAATCCGCTGTATCCGTGTCCAGTCGCTTATCAATGAAGAATTCGGGTTCCTGGACAAGAACAAGCAAAAGGTCGATTTCCTCGCCTACTTCCGTACAAAGGCACGGGAAAAGTATGAGAAATGGGATTGCGTTTACAATCACTTCGAAAAATTTGTCGGTGGCAAATGTACCTTTGGAGATGTCACCGTGGAGCTGTGCGAGAAGTTCAAGGATTACCTACTCAAATGTAAACAGATCAATCATCCCAATGCTTATATCTCACGCAATTCGGCAGCCGGCTATTATTCGACGTTCCGTGCCTTATTGAAAATAGCCTATAAAGAGAAGATGCTGCGTGAGAATTTGAATGACTTTCTGGAAAAGATAGAATGGAAAGAGGTCAAGAAAGAGTATCTGACACTTGATGAAGTCAAGAAACTAGCGGCTACGCCATGCAAGATTCCTGTCTTGAAACAGGCCTCCCTGTTTGCCTGCATGACCGGCCTCCGTATCAGTGATATTCTGAAGCTGGATTGGCGTGATTTTGAGGTTGGCCCGGATCAAGGCTACTACATCCGTATTTGCACCGAAAAGACAGAAACCGAGGCCACACTCCCCATCAGTCAGGAGGCATTGGAGTTGTGTGGCGAATGGGGCACCGGAAAAGTCTTCAAAGGCTTAACCCGCTCCATGACCCATCATCCCTTGAAACAGTGGATTGCCGAAGCTGGAATCAGAAAACACATAACCTTCCACTGCTTTCGTCATTCATACGCCGTCATCCAAATTTCTTTAGGCACAGACATTTACACAGTATCAAAGATGCTGACGCATAAGAATGTCACCACCACTCAAATCTATGCTGATTTGGTTAATTCAAAGAAGCGAGAGACGGCGAATAAGATTTCGTTGAAATAGTATAAAGTTCTATAACGTAAGAAGAGTCCGACTAGGTTTTGACCCCATATCGGACTCTTCTTTTTTATTCTATCGTGGCATAGATGGCATAGAAATAAGTACCATATCGAGGACAAATGCTGCCACTTTATTGAATTTATAACATGGTATCTATGAAATGACATATATTTGCGCATAAACGATTAACAAATATCACTATGAATCAGAAAAGTATAGAACATATAGCACGCTATTCCCTTGTATTGGCAGGTAATCTTGTTGTTGGTGTTTTAGCTCGTCAGTTTGTTTTATCCAAAGGTATTGACGATTTCAGTAGTAGTGTTGTATTTTTTGCAACAGCAATTGTCTTGATGGCGATCTATGCCAGTCTACAGACAACTTTCAATCAGTTTTTGCTGCTACGCATAGAAGTTTTTCTATTGCGTTTCTCTGCTTTTCAAACGATGAAAAATCACAATGAAACCGTTTCTGAGCCGGAAGCCACTACAATCAAAGATTCAAACCAGGCTATGCCTGATGTCATTGAGCCTGCTCCTACCACTGAAGAAGCAATCTCTGAACCTTCAGAATATGAAGTCATGCGAGCCAACGCTATCGCAAAACAGAATCATGCTATTCAAACCAAATTAGAAAAGGTCATTAGCTATACGAAGCAAACAATGGTTGCCTATATGAGTGAAGAAGATCTCAACCGTCTATGTGCATACATCGTAGAATACAGTTCAGGCGATACCTTACAAAAGGTATCGCCCGTAAAGGTTGACTCACAACTTAAAAGCATTGACATTATGCACTTTGGTTGGAATATTGGCAAGGCTTTTGGCAGAAAGCGTATTCATACTGCAACTTTCATCAAGAATGTCTTTTTCCAGACCCTTCATGACTTGGAAATCTCAACCATTGAGCGTAAAATGTCACATACGGAGTCAGAGTGTAATATTAAACTAAATACTGCAATTGTCTAATATATGATATCAAAATATTTTAAATCCCAACTTTTGGGATAGTCCATTGTAATATTTTTCCATTGCAGAAGCAATTAATGCCTTTTTGGTTTGATGGCGTAATATTTGATCAAAATAAGCAATATCATTAATAGCACTTAAAATACTATCCACCTTTGTTGTATATCCAGATAAGTATAAAGCTCCTGTATCATTTTTGAATTCCTCTAATTCTTTATCACTTCCTAGTAATGTGCGACAACTGCTGAAATGTACAAAACGATCTGTAAAGACTCCTTTTGCCATATCTGCCAATTCTTTTAATGTCAACTTCTTTTCTGTTTTCTTCTCTCCTTCCAAAAAAATAGAATGGGTACCGCCATGAAAAGATAAATAAAAAATAGAGTAATCATTATATTCAGATGTAGCGAACCTTCTCAAATAATATTGAAGCTCTCCTTTAGTAGCGACTCTACGATAAGTCACTTTACACCCCCATGATTTTTCAAGGAACCCCAATAAAGACCTTGTATGCAAAGACAATCTATTTTGTTTAATAGTATGCTCCCATTCGGTCTCAAGACAAATTATTCCCGTTTTCATAAATTTAAACTAAATGATGTGGTACATTGTCTAAATTACCTCTTTTAGCCTGCTCTTCCTTCTTTATTCGTTCTGCAAACTCCTGAATTTTATTGCAAATCCACATTGAAGCCGTTTTTCCGTCTGAATAATCAGCTTCTGCAAACATATCAATTCTTCCATCTTCTCTTAAACGCTCAACTTGCTTAAAAGCATCCTTATTACCTTGAGGGTATATTGCAAATGTGGCACCTCCCTTACCCTTGACAACAGAGAAAGCGGGTACATCACTAGGCCCATCAGCTATGTAAATCATATTCCTAAAATCCACTCGACGCTGTTCATTTGTCATTTTACTATTAACATTTACCTCCACGTCTCCTCCTACACCTTTATTAATTTCGAAGAGAGCTCTAGTTTTTGAAGTATTATCAATAGTATATCCTATTTCTGATAGAAATTTATTTCCTTCTTCATCTTCCCCCTCAATAAGTTCACATCCCCACACATATTTTACGTAATCCATTATTGATGTTCCCCTAATTACTTGTGCAAACCCAGTACTTACTATGTAATGTTCTACTTTTATATTGTACTCTTCACAGACAGGATCTGACTTTAACAATTCTGTAGTTGTCTTAAATATTTCAGGAATTCCTTTATAAAAAGATTGTTGCTTGCCATATCCTTTTAATTTTTCATTATTTAAGCCTTTAAAAATTCCTTCTCTGACATATTTAAGAAAATGATTCAAATATATCGTATCAGGATTAACTTTAACATTTTGTTCCCGCATATACTTTTCAGGCAATGAGTTAACCTCCTTCCAGAAAGTTGAAGAATTAATATCATATTCCTTAAAAATTGGATCTTGCATATATCCATCTACCAAGGTTTTATCAAAATCCCATATTACAGCTATAATATTCTTCATATAAAATATATTTTAACAATGAATAAATGCCTATTAACTGCACAAGCTATACAAATATAGCCAAGGGAAATGAATAAACCAACAAATCTAAAATTTTTATGATTGAGATTTTCTATTCATTTACAATAAAAATAACGAATATATAAAGTCTATCACCACCAAAAGTTATCTCACAGTTATATTCCGGTGATGTTTTCCACCATCAAAACACCAATTTCCTTTGCCAACGAACAATTAAAAACGAGTACATATGGCAAACGAACAAATCACTTTTGATAAGCTGCCGCAGGCGGTAGGTTATCTCACAGAACAGATGGAACAAATCCGGCAAATGGTGGCGGCACTGCAACCGCAGGCTTCTTCCGACAAGCATCGTCTTATTGAAATTGACGAAGCTTGTAAAATCACACGAAAAGCAAAACCTACCATTTACACGCTTGCGCGTAAAGGACTGATTCCGGCTTACAAACGAGGTAAGAAACTCTACTTCTATGAAGATGAGTTGCTGCAATGGATTGAGTCAGGGCGCAAGCAGATGCAGGCAATGTCGCTCCAGGAACAGGCCGCGGAGATAGTACATGGAGCGAAGCGTAAACCAAAGGGAGGCTATAACTTTTGATCTGCACGGCTATGGAAACCTCCAAATTAACAGCAGAAGGTATTATCGGCGAGGCTGTGCGCATCGGAGCCAAAATGTCTGGCGGTGAATTCCCAATAGAGGTCTTTCCTATCAGGATTCAACGTATCATCAACAGTTTGCACGATTGTCAGGGCTACCCCGTGGATTATGTTGCTGCGGCTATCCTTGCGGCCATTGCCGTGGGGATTGGCAACTCCCATTTGGTGCAGGTGAAGCGTAACTGGCTGGAAAGTCCCATTCTGTATATGGCACTGATTGGACGACCTGGAGCCAATAAAAGTCATCCGCTGAGTTTCGCTTTCCAGCCGTTTATTGAACACGATTACCGTCAGAATCAGGAGTATCAGAAGTTGTATGCCGAGTATGAACGCACTATGTCCATGAGCAAAAAGGAACGCATAGAAGCCGGTTTGGATGAGTTTCCGCAGGCTCCCGTGCGCAGACGCTTTCTTGTTTCGGATATCACTCCCGAAGGATTGAGCCTGATACATGCCCAGAATCCCAGAGGACTCTGCCTTTGGTCGGACGAGCTATCTGCCTGGTTCAAGAATTTCAACCGCTACAATAACGGTTCGGAAGAACAGTTCTGGCTTTCGGTGTTCAATGCCAAACCCACGATTTCTGACCGCAAGAGTACGCAAAGTTCCATTTTTATCAGACGTCCCTATATCTCCGTTATCGGTACCATCCAAAAGAAGATTCTGGGCGAACTGGTCAAGGGCGAGCGTTCGAGTAACGGTTTCATAGACCGTATTCTTTTCGTGATGCCTGAATCTGTCTTGAAAAGCAGATGGAACGACCGGGAAACTCCTGAAGAACTGGAAATCCAGTGGCAACAGATTATCGACAAGCTGATCGCACAGGATTGTCCGCATGACGAGAATAATGAGTTGCAGCCTCAATGCCTGCCATTCGATGAAGATGCCAAGCAACGGCTTTACGGTTGGCAGCATGAAAATGCCCGCCAATGTGATATGGAAACCAATGATGCTTTGGTCGGTATTTACTGCAAACTGGAAATCTACATTATCCGGTTTTGTCTGATTATCCAGCTTGCCCGATGGACTTGCGGAGAGTGCGATAAGACTACGATTGACCTTGAAAGCGTGAACCGTGCCATCCTACTGACTGAATATTTTCGGACTACAGCCGTAAAGGTGCAGACCGCCGTCAGTCAGGAACAGTTGAGCGAATTGCACCGCAACATCTACCTGAATCTGCCTCAGAGATTTACGACGGCAGAAGGTATCGGCATTGCTGAAAGCTACGGGATGAAGGAGCATGCCTTCAAGATGTTTCTAAAACGCCACATCGGAACATTATTCAGAAAAGAGAATCATGGAGAATACAGTAAATAAACCTGTTACTATGCACATTTTCGCAACCGAGGGGTTTGTGAAGTTGCGAAAATGTGCATAGTAACATCCAAACAGAAAGAAAAATGAGCTACAGATTCACATTAGAACCATACAAAGGTGTCAGCACCCGACATACATGTCCGAACTGCCACCGCAAAAGTTGTTTCGCCAAATACATTGATACGGAAAAGCAAATAAACTTTCCCGATTATGTAGGGCGATGCAACCATGAACAGAAGTGCGGCTACAACTATACGCCCAAAATGTACTTTGACGAGAACCCGATGGCCAAAGAGCGATTGAGCGAAGAGTTTGTGCCGATGTCAAAGCCACGCATCAGTCTGCCTCCTGCGCCATCCTTCATTGAGCCGGAAATCATGAGACAGTCCCTGAAGCTGTATCACACGAACAAGCTGTTTCAGTTCCTGAGTTTCCATTTCAGATCGGAAGAGCGTCGTGTAGGGAAAGAGTGTAGATCTCG
>OGKT01000719.1_pt1 | contig 11727 bp, 7 predicted proteins | sample 1572581 | NCBI WGS metagenome assembly OGKT01 (sample SAMEA2581881, study PRJEB24529) | metagenome | biome: Human gut stool | place: China | collected 2011 | reverse complement strand
ACCATGACGGTCCCCTTCTCCCAGTTGATGCGGCGCAGGAAGTCGCGGTCCTGCATCTTGAAATCCGGGTTGCGGTCGATGACCTGACACTCGAGCTTGAGCATCAGGATGGTGATGGCCTTGTGCATGACGGCGCAGCGATGGAGCATACCGGGGGTGTAGGGGCCGCGGGCGGTGTCGGTGTGAGGCATCCAGATGGTCAAGTCGTCGTCGCCATAGAACTGCTCGGCCATCCGCTGCAGGTGGCGGAGGTTGATGCCGTAGCAGTCCTCCACCATGCCGTGGTTGTGGTAAGAGAGGGTGGTCTTCAGCACCGTGCAGATGCAGATGGGACTGCCGGCCGCCGCGCCCATCCAGACCACGTCGTGGTTGCCCCACTGGATGTCCACATCGTGGTGGCGCATCAGCAGGTCAAGGATGACGTCGGGGCGGGGGCCGCGGTCGAACAGGTCGCCCACGATGTGGAGCTTGTCCACGGCCAGACGCTTGATGAGCTCACAGAGACGGACGATGAACTTATCGGCGCGTCCATTCTCGATGATGCTGCCGACGATCTGGCCGTAGTAGAGGTCTTTGTCGTGGTCCTCGAAGTGGGCGTGGAGCAGTTCATCCAGAATGTAACCGCAGCTGGACGGCAGGCAGGCCCGGACATGCTCCCGGGTGTGCTTGGAAGAGACGAGGCGGCAGATGTCGATGAGCCGCAGCAGCGTCTCACTGTACCACTGTTCCAGTGCTTCCTCATCGGCGCAGCGCTCCTTGAGCTGGGGCAGCTTCTCGCTCGGATAATAGATCAGAGTCGCCAGCTCGGCCCGCGTCCCCTCCGGCACGGTATCCCCCAGCACAATGTCTACCTTTTCGCGGATGACGCCGGAAGCGGAGTTCAGGATATGTACGAACGCCTCGTTCTCACCGTGCAGGTCGCTCATGAAGTGCTCGGTGCCTTTGGGCAGCTTGAGCAGTGCCTGTGTGCTGATGATCTCGCTGGCGGCCGCTGCCTGCGAGGGATAGTCCCGGGCCAGAAGGCTCAGATATTTCAGGTTGTCCCGGATCTCTTCGGTCTCTGTACGCATGGTGTCCTCCAAATCATGTAGTATTCTTGCATGACATGCAATATTCAATCTTAGTATACCACTTACGGGGGCAAAAATGATATAATAGCCTCGGATAATTTAATATGATTCTTTCTCATAGGAGTTGGACAATATGTCTAAAAACATTTCCACAACGCCGCCTGTCTCCTGTACCCTCTGCCCCCGCCGCTGCGGCGCAAACCGTGCCGCCGGGCAGACAGGCTTCTGCGGGGCGGGCAGCACCCTGAAAGCCGCCCGCGCGGCCCTGCACTTCTGGGAAGAGCCCTGCATCAGCGGCACCCGGGGCAGCGGCACCGTGTTTTTCTCGGGCTGCACCCTCAAGTGTTGTTTCTGCCAGAATTACCCCATCAGCGCCGAGGGACTGGGCAAAGAGATCACGATAGAGCATCTGGCCGAAATTTTCCTCGATCTGCAGAAGCAGGGCGCCCACAACATCAACCTCGTCACCCCCGGCCAGTGGCGGCCCTGGATCATCGCGGCGCTGGACATTGCCCGGGCCGAGGGGCTGCGTCTGCCCATCGTCTGCAACACCGGCGGCTACGAGACGGTGGAGAGCGTGGAGGCGTGGCGCGGCTATATCGACATCTGGCTGGCCGATTTGAAGTACGTCTCCTCTTCCCTCTCCGCCGAGCTTTCCTCTGCGCCGGACTACTTCGCCCAGGCCAGGCCCGCCATTGAGGCCATGATGGCGCAGGCGGGCCATCCGGTGTTCGACAGCGAGGGCATCTTACAGAAAGGCGTCATCCTGCGGCATCTGGCCCTGCCCGGCCACATCGACGACAGTTTTGCCGTCCTCGACCGGATGGCCGCATGGAACGAGGCCGACCCCGGCTGCTTCATCCCCAGTGTCATGAGCCAGTACACCCCCTTTTACAAGGCCGCAGAGCACGGCATCGGGCGGCGCATCACCACCTACGAGTACCGCCGGGTGGTCAATTATGCCATGGATCTGGGGCTGACCGCCGGCTATATGCAGCAGAAGAGCAGCGCCCGGGAGGAGTATACACCCAGCTTTGATTTGACGGGCATTTAACCAGCCGGTAAACCTATCAGAGGCAGGTGGAGGGGAGTTTCCCAAGCAAATGTCCAGAGAAGTGGGGCCCCGGCGCGAAGCGTTGGGGCGAAACCGTGGGTTTCGGGTCCCATTTGCGGGGAAACTACCGGACGGCCTGCCGATACGCTTTCCGTCACAATCCACAAAAATCCCACCAAATTTTCTCTCGCAGTGTTTTTCTTTTCCTTGCAAATCCTCTCCGAAAGCACTATAATGGATACAACGATGTGCGTCATGTGGGGTCTGGCTGCCCTGCTGAGCACCAAACGCCCCGTCTCAAGAATGGTATATGAGAGGCGGCGGCTCAAATGCCCGAGAAGAGCAACAGGAGGACCGTTATGGAACATTTCAACCCCATTCTGGGCTACGAGACGACCGGACCGAAATTCATCACCTGCGGCGAGATCATGCTGCGCCTGACCCCGCCGAACTACGAAAAACTCCGCATGGCCACCAACTTTGAGGCCAGCTACGGCGGCAGCGAGGCCAACATCGCCCTCGCGCTAGCAAACCTCGGCGTGGACAGCACCTTTTTCAGCGTCGTGCCGAACAACAGCCTCGGCAAAAGCGCCGTGCGCTGGCTGCGCTCCAACGACGTCCACTGCACCCCCATGATCCTCACCGAGCCGGATGAGACGCCCTCCAACCGTCTGGGTACATACTACCTCGAGACCGGCTACGGCATCCGCCCCTCCAAGGTCATCTATGACCGCAAGCACAGCGCCATCACCGAGTACGATTTCTCTCAGGTCGATCTGGACGAGCTGCTGGAGGGCTTCGACTGGCTGCACCTGAGCGGCATTACCCCGGCTCTGGCTCCCAACTGCCGCGGCCTCATCATCGATATGCTCAAGGAGGCCAAGAAGAAGGGCCTGACCGTCAGCTTCGACGGCAACTTCCGCTCCACCCTCTGGACCTGGGACGAGGCCCGCGACTTCTGCACCGAGTGCCTGCCCTATGTGGACGTGCTGCTGGGCATCGAGCCCTACCACCTGTGGAAGGACGAGAACGACCACTCCAAGGGCGACTGGAAGGACGGCGTGCCTCTGCAGCCCAGCTATGAGCAGCAGGACGAAATTTTCCAGCACTTCATCGAGCGCTACCCCAGCCTGAAGTGCATCGCCCGCCACGTCCGCTATGCCCACAGCGGCAGCGAGAACAGCCTGAAAGCCTTTATGTGGTATGACGGCCACACCTTCGAGAGCAAGCTGTTCACCTTCAACATCCTCGACCGCGTGGGCGGCGGCGACGCCTTCGCCAGCGGCCTCATCTACGCCATGCTCCACAACTACAAGGCCATGGACATGATAAACTTTGCGGTGGCAAGCAGCGCCATCAAGCACACCATCCACGGCGATGCCAACATCACCGACGATGTCAGCTCCATCCGCAACCTGATGAACATGAACTACGACATCAAGCGCTAAAGCAAACCAAAACGGCTTCGGTACGTCCAGACTGTGTACCGAGGCCGTTCTTTTTATGTTATGCCGCGCCGGCACTTCCTGCCGGATGATTATAAGTATGACTCTTAAAAGATTTTTTGAGTTTTTTCCTGTCAGATCATTGACAAACCGCTTATTGCATGATAAAATCACACACGATTTTGAGAGACGAAGCGTGTCGAAGTCTTTTCAAAGCAATTTACCTTGGACCGCCCATCGGGGCTAGGTGCATCTGAAAACCAAGAAAACGACGACAGTTTCGCAGGCGCGAGACGGATTTAAGGCAAAGATTCGCAGGAATCCTTTGTGGATTCCAAGAAGCTTTAACGCAAAATCCGACCGCGCCTGTAGAAACGGGCTAAGTTTTCGACTTTTCAGATGCACCCTAAGGCCATACGGACAGCCGGGTCCACTGCCGACCGGCGGCGCAAGCTGCCATTATTGATTGAGCGTCATAGTTCAAATTTTATAAGTTGGTTCCTTTACAACCATGAAATTGCGCGGAGCGTGCGCAGACTTGTGAAACGGTCAATAAGAGTAGTAAAAGTGTAGTTGCTATATAGACTCTCGTCATCCCGTCCTTTTGAATCCTGATGAATCATGCTGCGATACGGCTCTGGCGTCTTTGCCCCGGAGGCTTTGTCCGCGCATTCAAACGGTTTTTTCAAAGCGCAAGCCTGCATTTCTGTGCAGGGCTTGTGCTTTTTTGTTTGCCCGCATGGTTTGCAGCAGGAGTCAGGGACGGAGGAAAAAACATGAGTGAGAACCGTACACGGTTCCGGCTGGACCAGCGCCGCGCACCGATCTACGAGGCTCTGGAACAGTTCCGACAGATGCGGGTGGTCCCCTTCGATGTGCCGGGCCACAAGCGCGGCCGGGGCAACCCGGAGTTGACGGCCTTTCTGGGCCAGCAGTGCGTGGGCGTGGATGTCAACAGCATGAAACCGCTGGACAATCTCTGCCACCCGGTATCGGTCATCCGGGAGGCCGAGGAGCTGGCCGCCGACGCCTTCGGCGCAGCACACGCTTTTCTGATGGTGGGCGGCACCACCAGCTCGGTGCAGAGCATGGTGCTGACCGTCTGCAAGCGGGGCGACGAGATCATTCTCCCCCGCAATGTCCACCGCAGCGTGCTGAACGCACTGGTGCTCTGCGGTGCAGTGCCGGTCTATGTCAATCCCGAAGTGGACAAGCGCCTCGGCATCTCGCTGGGCATGAAGCGGGAGCAGGTGGCAAAAGCCATCAAGGAGCACCCCAACGCCGTGGCCGTGCTGGTGAACAACCCCACCTATTACGGCATCTGCTCTGATTTGCGTGCCATCGTCAAGATGGCCCACGACGCCGGGATGCTCTGCCTCGCCGACGAGGCCCACGGCACCCACTTCTACTTCGGCGGCGGCAGTCTGCCCGTCTCTGCCATGGCGGCAGGCGCGGACATGGCGTCCGTCTCCATGCATAAGAGCGGCGGCAGCTTAACGCAGTCGAGCCTGCTGCTCATCGGCCCCAACGTCCACCCTGGCTATGTGCGCCAGATCATCAACCTGACCCAGACTACCTCCGGCAGCTACCTGCTCATGTCCAGCCTCGACATCTCCCGGCGGAACCTCGCGCTGCGGGGCCGGCAGGTGTTCCATCAGGTGGCTGACATGGCCGAGTACGCCCGCGAAGAGATCAACGCCGTGGGCGGCTACTACGCCTTCGGCAAGGAGCTGTGCAACGGCAACTCGGTCTTCGACTTCGACACCACAAAGCTCAGCGTCCACACGCTGGACATCGGCCTCGCCGGCATCGAGGTCTACGACATCCTGCGGGATGAGTATGACATCCAGATCGAGTTCGGCGACATCGGCAACATCCTTGCCTACCTCTCCATCGGCGACCGCCCGCAGGAGATCGAGCGTCTGGTGAGCGCACTGGCCGAGATAAAGCGCCGCTACCACACCGACGGCACCGGCCTGCTGAGCCAGGAATACATCGACCCCGTCGTTGCCGCCAGCCCGCAGGAAGCGTTCTACGCTCCCAAAAAGAGCCTGCCCCTCCGGGAGACCGAGGGCATGGTGTGCAGCGAGTTCGTCATGTGCTACCCGCCGGGCATCCCCATCCTGGCCCCCGGCGAGCGCATCACCAAAGAGATACTGAACTATATCGAGTACGCCAAGGCCAAAGGCTGCAGCATGACCGGCCCGGAAGACCCGGACATCCTGCACCTGAATGTTCTGGCATAAGGAGAAGCAGATGGAATTTTGGTTTTCGGAATTTCACACCCCGGACGTCAAGCACAGCATCCGGGTGAACAAGCAGCTCTACTCCAAGCAGAGCGACTATCAGCGCATCGACATTTTTGAGACGCCTGAGTTTGGCCGGGTGCTGACGCTGGACGGCAATGTGATGCTCACCGAGCGGGACGAGTTCATCTACGACGAGATGATCGTCCACGTCCCCATGGCCGTCCACAAGGAGGCAAAAGACATCCTTGTCATCGGTGCAGGCGACGGCGGCGTGGTGCGGGAGCTGACCCGCTACGACCGGGTCGAGCGCATCGACCTTGTGGAGATGGACCCCCAGGTCGTGGAGGCCTGCCGCGCCTATCTGCCCGGCAACGCCTGCCGGATGGACGACCGCCGGGTCCACATCTACTTCGAGAACGCTCTGAAATACATCCGCCGCTGCGAGGAGGAATATGACCTCATCATCGTGGACTCCTCCGACCCCTTCGGCCCCTCCGAGGGCCTGTTCACCCGGGAGTTCTACGGCAGCTGCTTCAACGCCCTGAAAGAGGACGGCATCATGGTCAACCAGCAGGGCAGCCCCTTCTACACCGAGGACGCCAGCGCCATGCAGCGCAGCCACAAGCGCATCGCGTCCACCTTCCCCGTCAGCCGGGTCTATCAGGCACACATCCCGACTTTCGCCGCCGGCTACTGGCTCTTCGGCTTTGCCAGCAAGAAGTACCACCCCATCAACGATCTGGACGCCGACGCATGGAAGGCGCTCAATCTGCGCACCCGCTACTATACCACCCGGCTCCACGTCGGAGCTTTCTATCTGCCGGCATTCCTCGAGGAGATGCTGCGCGAAGTGGAGGAACCCAAATGATCTCACCCAATGTTGAAACCTTTATCGGCTGCGACAGCAGCTACCGCGCCGCCGACATCGTGCTTTACGGCGCACCGTTCGACTCCACCACCAGCTACCGCCCCGGCGCACGGTTCGGCCCGTCGGCCATCCGGCACGAGAGCTTCGGCCTCGAGACTTACAGCCCCTACCAGAACGCCGATTTGACCGACTTCGACATCTTCGACAGCGGCGACCTCGAGCTCTGCTTCGGCTCCAGCGAAGCCGCCCTTGCCGACATCGAGGCCCGGGCGGCAGAGATCCTGCACGACGGCAAGCTTCCGCTCCTGCTGGGCGGTGAGCATCTGGTGACGCTGGGTGCGGTGCGGGCCGTGGCAGAGAAACACCCCGGCCTCCACATCATCCACTTCGACGCCCACGCCGACCTGCGGGACGACTACCTCGGTGCGAAGCTGAGCCACGCCTGTGTGCTGCGCCGCTGCCACGAGATCGTGGGCGACGGCCACATCCACCAGTTCTGCATCCGCAGCGGCGAGCGGGCCGAGTTCGAGTTCGCAGCCCAGCACACCGAGATGCACAAGTTCGACTTCACCGGCCTTGCCGAGCTCACCGAACAGCTCTGCGCCACCAAAGAGCCGGTCTACCTCACCATCGACCTCGACTGCCTCGACCCCTCCTGCTTCCCCGGCACCGGCACCCCCGAGGCCGGCGGCGTGAGCTTTTTGCAGCTGCTGGACGCCATCCGCACCGTGTCCAAAGCCAACATCGTGGGCGCTGACCTCAATGAGCTGGCCCCCATGCTGGACATCTCCGGCGTCTCTACGGCCACGGCCTGCAAGGTGCTGCGGGAGCTGCTGATCGCCCTCGACAAGGGCTGGCCCGGGTTTCAGGTCTAACAAAAAATAATTTGATATAAAGGAGAAACCATCATGAGCAAAGTTCTGATCATCGGCTGCGGCGGCGTGGCCTCCGTCGCCATCCACAAGTGCTGCCAGGTCCCCGAAGTGTTCACCGACATCTGCATCGCCAGCCGCACCAAGTCCAAGTGCGACAAGCTGGCCGCAGAGCTTGCCCCCAAGACCACCACCAACATCACTACTGCACAGGTGGATGCCGACCATGTGGACGAGGTCATCGCCCTCATCAAGAGCTATCAGCCCGACCTCGTGATGAACATTGCCCTGCCCTATCAGGACCTGACCATCATGGACGCCTGCCTCGCCTGCGGCGTCAACTACATGGACACCGCCAACTACGAGCCGGAGAACACCGACGACCCCGCGTGGCGTGCCATCTATGAGAAGCGTTGCAAGGAGGCAGGCTTCTCCGCCTACTTCGACTACAGCTGGCAGTGGGCCTACGCCAAAAAGTTTGAGGAAGCCGGCCTCACCGCCCTGCTGGGCAGCGGCTTCGACCCGGGCGTGACCCAGGCTTACTGCGCCTACGCCAAGAAGCACGAGTTCGACACCATCGACACCATCGACATCCTCGACTGCAACGGCGGCGACCACGGCTATGCTTTCGCCACCAACTTCAACCCCGAGATCAACCTCCGCGAAGTCTCCGCCCCCGGCAGCTACTGGGAGAACGGCCACTGGGTCGAGATCCCGGCCATGAGCATCAAGCGGGAGTACGATTTCGACAAGGTGGGCCAGAAGGATATGTACCTGCTCCACCACGAGGAGATCGAGTCTCTGGCAAAGAACATCCCGGAGGCAAAGCGCATCCGCTTCTTCATGACCTTTGGCCAGAGCTATCTCGACCACATGCGCTGTCTGGAGGATGTGGGCATGCTGTCCACCACCCCGGTCAACTTCAACGGGCAGGAGATCGTGCCCATCCAGTTCCTCAAGGCTCTGCTGCCGGACCCCGCCAGCCTTGGCCCCCGCACCAAGGGCAAGACCAACATCGGCTGCATCTTCACCGGCAAGAAGGACGGCAAGGAAAAGACCTACTATATTTATAATGTGTGCGACCATCAGGAGTGCTACAAGGAGGTCGGCTCTCAGGCCATCAGCTACACCACCGGCGTACCGGCCATGTGCGGCGCACTGATGCTGCTCACCGGCAAGTGGACCACCAAGGGCGTGCACACTGTGGAAGAGTTTGATCCGGACCCGTATCTGGACGCTCTGGACAAGTACGGCCTGCCCCGTTCCGAGAGCCACAGCCCGGCGCTGGTGGACTGATGCGGCTGGCCGATACCCGCCCGCCCTTTGCGGGCCTTGCAAACCTTTCTTGGGAAGCGCTTGCCTCTCTGCCCACCCCCTGCTACCTGCTGGACGAAGGGCAGCTGCGCCGCAACGGCGAACTTCTGCTGGGGGTGCAGCAGCGCACCGGCTGCAAAATTCTGCTGGCGCAGAAGGCTTTTTCCAACTTTAATGTTTACCCGGTGCTGGCCCCTTATCTGGCGGGCACCGAGGCCAGCGGCCTGTACGAGAGCCGCCTTGGCAAAGAAGAGCTGCCGGAAAAAGAGAACCATGTGTTCTGCGCGGCCTACCGGGCAGACGAGTTCGCGGAGCTGCTGCAGTACGCCGACCACATCGTGTTCAATTCGCCCAGCCAGCTGGCAAAGTTCGGCCCGGCAGCAAAGGCGGCGGGCAAGAGCGTGGGCCTGCGGCTGAACCCGGAGTGCTCCACGCAGGAAGGCCATGCAATTTACGACCCCTGCGCCCCGGGCAGCCGCCTTGGCACCACCCGCACCCAGTGGGATGCCGCCGTGCAGGCAGACCCGGCCCTGCCCGAATTACTGGACGGACTGCACTTCCACACCCTGTGCGAGCAGGATGCCGATGCACTGGCCCTGACGCTGGCGGCGGTGGAAGCAAAGTTCGGGGGGCTTCTGCCCCGGATGAAGTGGCTCAACTTTGGCGGCGGGCACCATATCACCCGCCCCGGCTACCGCCTTGCCACGCTGGAACAGTGCATTACCGAAACACAGAAAAAGTACGGCGTGCAGGTGTATCTGGAGCCGGGCGAAGCATGGGCGCTGAACGCCGGGTATCTTGTTACCACTGTGCTGGATACTTTGCAAAATGGCGAGACGAGCCTTGCCATTCTGGACATGTCTGCGGCCTGCCACACCCCGGATGTGATCGAGATGCCCTACCGCCCGCCGTTAAAAGACTCCGGCGAAGCGGACGAAAAGCAGTACACCTATCGCCTCTCCTCCATGACCTGCCTTGCGGGTGATGTGATTGGCGATTATTCCTTCGACCATGAGATCCGGATCGGTGACAGACTTTATTTCGAGGACATGGCGATCTACTCCATGGTAAAAAACAACACCTTCAACGGCATGTGCCTGCCGTACATCGCGCGAATGGATGAGAACGGGGAGTGCAGTGTGGTGAAAACCTTTGGGTATGAGGAATTTGTGAGAAGACTGGGATAAAATAGAAACATGATTATAGAAAACGGGGCTGCCGCTTGCCAAAATTGGTGCGGCAGCCCCTTCTCATTATTTTCGTTTCACAACGGCTGTTTTTCCACGAAAAGCAATCCCGATTTTTATGATCGGCCGGACACCTGCAGCCTGCAATTCTGTGTCATACTTTTTCGCATCTATCTGTTGGAGGGCGCGATCTGCCAGCGCATCCAGATCCACATGATCATCATTTGTGTGTTTGAATTCAAACAGGAATCCCGGAATTCCTTTTACTAATGGATTCAGTTGAATATCAAATCGGCCAAGCCCCGATTCTCGATTGGAACGAATCTGGTACCTGTTTCCAAGGATCGCACATAATCCAAGCACCATGCCATGATAAAAACTTTCATTTGCCCCATCCATAGAAGAAATACTCTGCAGCATAAAACTCTCCAGCAAAGACTGAAGCTTTTTTGCATTTCCGGAGAATATCGCCTGATTGATAGAAATCGCGACGCTGTTCTGATTCGTCCGATTCAAAATTTCTTTTTCATAGACACAGGCAATCTCTTTATTTGGAATTGCAACATCACACATGAAATTTCCATCATTCTGTGGATAAATTTCTGCAACTTTTAAGCAACCCGCGACAAGTAGAAAACTATAAATCGTGTATGGATTATTCTGGATCTCCGGATAGATCACGCTGGTATCTATATATGTAGCGATTTTTTCACCGCAGAGCAGTTTATGAAGTCCTTCCGTTATCTCGGGTGTAGCTGTCGCGATAATCTCACCAATGATTTCGTTGCTGCCGGTAGACTGCCAGAATGCCTTTGGGAAGCATTGATCGGTAATGTAATTGATCACAGACCATGGATTAAAGATTTCTGTATTACCAAATCGGTATCCGTCATACCAGCTGCAGATCTCCTGATATTTGTCCTCTTTCCCGTAGTAGTGCAGAATATCTTTTACTTCTTCAGTTGTAAAGCCGAAATATTCACTGTAACTGTCGTCCAAAATTGAATTGGTTTTCAAATTATTCATGCCGCTGAAAATGCTTTCTTTTGCAACACGGAGTATGCCTGTGAGAAAGCCAAAAGCCAGATGTGGATTATCCTTCAGGCCGCCGGAAAAGAAATTACGCATGAAATTCACGATTTCAGGATAAAAATTGCAATGATGTCCCTGCTGGATCGGTGTATCGTATTCATCAATAATGATAATACATTCTTGTCCATAATGCTTGTGCAGCAACAGAGATAAGATTTGTAATCCCATCTGGCAGTCTACTTCATTCGCATTGTCACTGGCAAGGCGATGGTACTGTTCTTTTTCATAGATTCCAAGTGCAGTACTTTCCTCAAGTTCACTGTGCCGTATAAATTCCAGTGAAATCAGCTTACGGATCTTCTGAAATGTCTCCTGCCATGTCAGACATTTTACATCCTTAAATGTCAGGAATATGACCGGATACTTTCCCTGATGCCGGGTATAATCAGAACCACACTGCCATATCTGCTTATCCTTGAAATAAATGGAGGTGTCCTCCTGTGTTTTTTCAAAAAAGACCCGAACCATATCCATATTCAATGTTTTACCGAAACGTCTCGGACGGGTAAACAACGATACCATAGGTTTCGTATCCAGAAAATCACGGATCAGCAAGGTTTTATCTACATAATAATA
>OGKT01000714.1_pt1 | contig 11770 bp, 12 predicted proteins | sample 1572581 | NCBI WGS metagenome assembly OGKT01 (sample SAMEA2581881, study PRJEB24529) | metagenome | biome: Human gut stool | place: China | collected 2011 | reverse complement strand
TTGTGAAAAGCAGCTTAGATATCTAGAAAGTCATCCGGACGTGGATGCGCTGAGTGGGACAATTGCGGAGTTTCAGGGGGACGCTCTGGATGTGCAGATGGCGGAAAAGGCAGTTACCTCCTATAAAACTGTTCCGCAGACGCCGGAGGAGATCTCCGGGTATATCAAACAGAGAAATCCGATCAACCACCCGTGCGTGATGTTCAAGAAATCAAGCGTGGAGTTCTCCGGTGGATATCAGCCGTGTCCGTATTTTGAGGATTATGATCTGTGGGTGCGGATGTACCGGGATCATGCGGTGCTTGCGAACTTACCAGACACGCTTTTATACATGCGTGTGAACGGAATGCATCAGCGGCGGGGGGGAATTCAGTATGCAAAACATATTGTTGAGTTCCGGATGAAAATGTATCGGTATCAGGTGATCACATTTGGGGAATTTCTTCCGATGACAGTGGCTCGTGTGCTTGTGAGCCTGATGCCCAACGGAGTGCGAAAGTATCTGTATGATAAGAAGTTGAGGAAACATAAGTGAAAGTCAAGCCAATTGAGACTCAGATTGCACAGCAGCAGGAAGTGTACTGGTTTGATTACTGCCGGTGGAACATATTAGTGTTGCTTCCCTGTGGCTGGTGTATCAACTGCGTAGGCCTGCAAAGCTATTATTGAGAGGTTACAATAAGAGGATTTGATATGAAACTTTTAACGATAACAGTACCCATGTATAATGTGGCAAATTATATAGAGGAATGCCTGAAATCTTTTCTTGTTCCGGGCGCAGAAGAAGCTTTGGAGGTGCTGGTCGTCAATGATGAGACCCCGGACAATTCCAGAGAGATCGCGGAAAAATTTGTCGAAAAATATCCGGAAATCTATCGAATCATCGATAAGAAAAACGGTGGACATGGATCCACGGTGAACCGCGGAATCGAGGAAGCGTCAGGAAAGTACTTCAAAGTGGTCGATGGGGATGACTGGGTCGATCAGAAAGCATTTGAAAATTTCCTGACACATCTGCAGAAAACGGATGCAGATATGGTTCTCTCCAATTATCACTGGGTCGACGATAAAACGAAAAACAGAAAAGAAGAAGTCAGTGAGATCTGCCCGGGAATCGAGTATGGAAAAGATATTCCGTTTAGTGAAGTAAAAGACTGCATCTTTGCTAAAATGCATGCGATCACATATAAGACATCTGTATTGAGAAATCAGCCGGAGAGGCTGGATGAAAAGTGCTTTTATGTGGATGCGGAATATGTGATCTTCCCACTCCCGTATATCCAGACTGTCTCCGCGATTCCGGATTTCGTGTATCAGTACCGGATCGGTATGAGCACACAGAGCATGAGCATTGAAAATATGATGAAGCGATGCGGCCAGCATGAGCGGGTACTGAAGCGGATCATGGATTTCTACGATAAACATAAGACATGCACTGCGGCGGAAATGATCCGCGACATGGCGGCGAGACTGGCGGTCAGCCAGTATAAGATCTATCTCAGTTTTCCACAGAGCCATAAAACCAGAATGGTGGCGATGGAAAAAGAGATCAGGGAAAAATTCCCAGAGGTATATTCTCAAATGAAAAATCCAGCGGTACAGGTACTGCGTAGTACAGGATATCTCACATATGGACTTATCTCCATGGTCGTGAGATACGCGCGGAAATAGGAAGGATAAAGTTACATGCAAAGCAAGAAAAATGGCAGGCAATTCGAACAATATAAACGGGTCGTAAAATTCCTTGGCTCGGTAGTGATTGTACTGCTGGAGTTGATCCTGTACTATTATGTCTGGATGAATTATTATAACCGAAACATGACCATCGCTTTCTGGAGAAGAGGTAACTGGCTGATCATCGGTGAATACCTCGTATTGCTGCTTTTGCTTCATCGTACATACGGTGGCTTGAAAGTTGGAATTTATAAATACTGGAATCTGGTATATTCCCATATGATTTCGCTGATAGGTGTCAACGCCTTTTCCTACGTGCAGGTCGTTCTGTTTGATAAGAAGATGCACAATCCGACGGCGTTGATCATTCTGACGATCGTTGATTTTCTTGTGGTTATGGTGTGGGCACTGGCGTTTAAGAAGGTGTACGCATTCCTGTTCCCGAGAAAGCAGCTGCTTCTGGTATATGGAGATAAATCGATGTTCCACCTGATGGGACGGATCGATTCTCGAGAGGACAAATATGAGATCGCAAAGACGATCTCCATTGATGAGGGAATCGGGACGATCATCGGACAGGCTGGGGAGTATGATGGAGTGATCATCGGGGATATCCCATCGGAGAAGAGAAATGAGCTGATGAAACGCTGCTATGCCGGAAATATCCGGAGCTACACAGTTCCGAAAATCAGCGATATTTTGCTTCGTACGTCGGTGGAACTCAATATTTTTGATTCCCCGCTGTATTTATCCCGGAATATCGAAGGTCTTCCGTGGGATCAGCAGGTGTTAAAACGGATTGAGGATGTTCTGGTTTCAGGTCTTATGTTGCTTATCACAAGCCCATTTTTCCTGATTATTGCGTTCCTAATTAAATGCACGGATCACGGCCCGGTATTTTATACACAGACGCGTCTCACGCTAAACGGCAAGGAATTCCCAATCTATAAGTTCCGCACGATGGTAGTCGATGCGGAGAAGAAGAGTGGTCCGGTAAAGGCCGGGGACAAAGATCCGAGGATTCTCCCAGTGGGACATTTCCTCCGTGCCACAAGACTTGATGAGCTTCCGCAGCTTTTAAACATCTTAAAAGGTGACATGAGTCTCGTAGGTCCGCGCCCGGAGCGTCCGGAACTTGCTTCGATCATCACGAAGAACATTCCGGAGTTTGAATATCGTCTGAAGGTAAAAGCAGGACTCACGGGATACGCGCAGATCTACGGAAAATACTGTACGACCAGCTATGATAAGCTGAAACTGGATCTCACCTATATCCGGAACTACTCGATCTGGATGGATCTGAAGCTGATCCTGATGACACCGAAGGTTCTCTTTATGAAGGAATCAACGGAAGGATTTGAGGAAGGTGGATTTGAGGATCCGGCTTTGAAAGAAAAATAGAGAAGATAAAAACTTCGCGGTCAATACCGTTTTCGTCGTCCCTAAATGGGGACAGCAGAAGGGTATTAACCGCGAAGTTTTATTTTGTATTGAAGAAGAAGCAGGACGCCCAGATAAACAGGGAAAAATACAGCTGCTGTGACGCAGAGCATGAAAAATGTATGAAGATGCAATGCGGTGTGCAGGAACAGCAGGATCACAGTGGCGGGAACCAGCGCAGACAGGATCTTCTTTAACTGAATCAAAGTACAGAAAGAACGGATCTCACTGCGGATAAACCACAGCTGGACAAGCAGAACAACGATCTCCGCCGCCAGTGTTCCGAGCGCGGCACCGGAAGCCCCGAGGACAGGGATCAGGACAGCATTCAGGATCAGATCGGTCACAGCTCCGGCACAGGTCGAATATACGACGAGCTTTTCACGGTCTGTCGGGACGAGAATCTGGATTCCGATCGTGTTTGTCAGACCGATGCAGATCAGCGTCGGGAGAATGAGCCGCATTGGCAGTACCGAGTTTTCATAGGCCGGTCCATAGAACAGGTCGATACTGTAGTCGGACATGATAATAAAATACACGCAAAGCGGGATCGCAAATACAGTGACAAAGGCAAAGGACCTTCGGATCAGCTCCTGGAACTTTTCAAACTGTCCGTTTTTAATATAGTAGGAGATCCGTGGAAGAAGTACACTTCCGAGGCCAGCGACGATCGTAGCGAGCAGTTCCTTTATCTTCACAGCAGCATTATAGTAGCCAACAGTCTCCGAATCTTTAAGAAATCCCAGCATGACCGTATCAAGGTTTGTGTAGATCGTCGTTGTAACGGTGAGCGCAAACAGGATCAGGATCGGTCTTAAATGCCTCTTTAAACGGTATGGGCGCTGGGGGACAAAGGTAATATAGCGTCTTGCATGGAAGAAGTTAAAAATATTCGATCCGACACCGGCAAAGATCGTGAGAAAACCATATTGGAGATAATCTTCCCGGGAGCGGATCATCACGAACATCAGGGCAACGGAGAGTGCCTTAAAGGCAATCGAGCGGAACGTAATATACTGGTACTGTTCCAACGCCTTATAGAGCCATTCCATCCCGACCAGGTTAAAGAGGAGTGAGATCCCGCAGACCAGAAAAAGCGCCCGGTCGTCCTGAAATTTTGGAACAAAGGCAAGACAGAAGGCGAAACCAGACAGACTAGCAGGGTCATCGCCGCATTGATCAGGAAGATTTCCTGAACCGTCTGCGAAAGTTCTTTTTTATCATCGCGGACACCGGCGCAGGCGCGAATCCCGTAGGTGGGAATTCCCAGAGATGCCGTCATCGTAAAATAAGACACCACAGACACGGCAAAGGCAACGCGTCCAGTGCCATCCGGAAGCAGGATTCGGGACACATACGGATAGGTGATCACAGGAAAAATCAGCGAGGACGCGGCCAGCAGGATATTCATAATGAAGTTTTTTCCAAGCGATGCCTGCACAGCCATAATAGGTACCTCCTTTTCAATATCCACCAGTATAACATAGTTGAATGGGGGTGTCCATGGGATTAAAGATGTGTTATAATCGGGAAAGTAATAAAGACAAGGAGGCAGCAGCGTGCGAAATTTAAAGACACTGTATGTTCGGAACGTATTAGAAGACCTGATAAAAAAGAAAGTGGCGGTAGGAATCTTTATCGTGATCTGCGCAGTCCTGTTCGGAATGCTCGGAATCGTCCAGGGCGGAAAGGCTGTGACGGAGACGGAGGAGCAGAAGCAGGAGATCGAGGAATATAACGTAAAGATTGCGGAGTATGATTCGGCAATCGAGGATACGCAGAATGCGATCGCGGAGGCGGATAAGCAGATTGAGAGCCTGCAGGAATATATCGATAACTCAATCTACATGCAGATCAATCCGAATAATATCCAGACGGTATCGGTACAGTATGGACTTAAGACCAGCAATAATGTGGGAAATATCTTAAATTCCTTTATTACCTATATTAATGATGGTGGATTGAAGGAAGAACTTTCTGACGCGGATGAGGATCTTAAGGTGAAGTATTGGCGTGATGTCGTGAATTGTTATCAAAGCGGAAATAACTTTTTTATCGTGGTGATTAACAGCGATATGGACCAGGCAAAGCGAATCATGTCGATCATCAAAGAACGTGTCATGAATTATGTGCCGGAGGTAAAGAGTCTCCAGGGAGATTTTTCACTTGAGGAACTGAAAACTTCAGAATATGTGAAAACAGATACCGGAGTTGTAAATAACCAGAATAACAACCGCAACAATTTAAAAAACTATACGACAAACCGTGCAGACCTGAATAACAAGCTGATAGGTTTCCAGAATAGTAAAAAGACCTATATTGAGAAGAATGAGCCAGACAACTTAAAGGCAGCGGATACGAACACAAAGGTCCTCATGGTGGCCTATGTTCTTCTTGGAATTCTGTTTGGGGCAGTAATCGCATTTGTACTCGTAGCACTCAAGTACATTCTTGGGGATACGCTGCGAACGGCAAACGATATCAAAGAGTCAAATCTCAATCTTCTCGGAACATACAGCGCTCTCAACCAGTATAAGCCGGATCTTGAGCGCAGCAAGATGGATGTTGAGGTTCTCGCAAAGGCGAAAAATGCGGACAAGGTCTTCTTCTATGTAATGTCAGACGACGAGATATCAAAGAAAGTCGCGAAGGATTATGAGGACATCATGAAAGCGTCTGGAATTGCGGTGGAAACCGGAAGCAATATTTCTGAGAGCGCAGAAGAGTTAAAGAAGATGATCGCCTGCGGTAACTGCGTCTTTATCGCGGAAGTAGGAAAGACAACTTACCGCCAATTGGAACTGCAGACTCGTCTTTGCGATCGGTTTAAGACGGCGGTTCTCGGCTGTGTTGTAGTTGAATAGCGGGAATGGAGTTAGCTGGAATGAAAGTAAAACAGTTGAAACGGCGGGTTCAGGAGAAATTTGCTGATCCACAGTGTGGGGATGATCTGTTCCTTATCGGGTATGTGATGTACCTTGCGACGACGGTATGGGTCACCACGATGTTCCCGATGACAAAGATAATCCAGGCCCTCTGCATGCTGATCTCGCTGATCTGTATCGCGATTAAGATATTTCTGTACGGGAAATATTCGATGAAAAAGGTGCTGATCCTGGTGGCCACAGGGCTTTGCTGTGTTGTGGGGCTATATAGGAACCACTATGTGTACCCGCTGATCTGGTTTGTGTTGATTGCGGGCAGCGACCAGGTACCGTTTGAAAAGATTTTGAAAGTATATCTTCTGATCGTCGGAGCCATCGTGTTCCTTGCGTTCTCGGCATCTATGCTGGAGGTGATCCCGAATCTGCAGTATGAGACTTCGACGAGAGGAATCCGAAATTCCTTTGGAATCATCTATCCGACGGACTGCGGCGCGCATGTATTTTTCTGGATGCTTACGCTTTTTTACCTGAAAGGAAAGAACTTGCGGGGAGTTCATTATCTTTTTGGACTGCTTACTACATGGGCGGTATATCACTTTTGCAACGCCAGGATCGATGCGGGAAGTATTTTGATGACAACAGCGCTTTTCGGATTGGGAAATTTTATTTCCTATGATTCGAAGTGTAGCAGGAGAATAAAACGGATCTGGGAGAGACTGTGGGAACGACTTGGAGGAATGGTGATGCCATTGCTTGCATTTGTTTCTATACTATTTACGTATCTATATAGCGATGGAAATACGCTTTGGGCGAAAATGGACAGCACGTTGCTCGCGAGATTTAAGTTGGGAAAACAAGCATTTGAAGATTATGGGCTCAAATTGTTCGGACAAAAGATACCGATGAATGGAAACGGCGGCACTTTAAATCTGGTTGATGAGTATTTCTTCTTAGATTGTTCATATGTAAACATTTTATTGACCTGGGGCTTGATCCTGTTCTTGGTCGTTATGATTTTGTTTATTTGCGGCTGCACGAAGAACAGAAAAGACCTGTATTTTCAATATGCAATTGCAGCAATTGCAGTAAACAGTATGATTGCGCATCACTTGATGGATGTCGCGTATGATCCATTTGTACTGGCAATTGCCGCAGAAGTGATTATGCGGGTATCAGGTTTAGGAAAAAACAGAATAAAGTAAAAACAGGGTACTCATCGAGAAATAGTTTCTGGAATGAGTACCCTACTTTTATGCGGAGATGAAAAAATCTTTATTTTTAGAAAAATAAGCTATGATTCATAATAGCGACATGTACCACGGGCTACCTGCCATGGATATTCTTTGTGGCTCATCTGCTCAAGCTCATCCGCTGAGTAGGAACCATAAAGCGTCCAAATTTTACGGGCAAAGGCAACCATTTCGTTATCAACCATCACGAGACCGTGATACTGAGGAATATCACTCCAGCCGTATGACTTGTAGTAGTGATATAGCTCTCTGGATACCGGTCCATGGACCCAGGCTTCAAACTGGAAAGGTGCCAGCTGCTCTCCGTACAGTGTTAAATACCAGGAGTAGGCGTAGTAACATATTTTCTGTATTTTTTTATTTGACATAGAACCAAAACTCAACATCAATTCTGAGATGGTCTTTACAGATGACATGAATTCTCTCCTTAGATATAATATGACTTATATATTATACTCTTTATTTAACCGAATGTCCATGACAAAAAGACATTTATTCTGGTCGAAATCCTTACGATTTCCAGGATAAGAGTTGGGAATCGGCTTTTCGTACGCCTCGATACTGCCGTTATGCAGGTCACATATCTTCTTGGCAGTGTATAATCCAATGCCTAATCCTTCGTCTGTAACCTTTCTGGCATTTTCACCGCGAAATCCCCGATCAAAGATCCTTTCACATTCACCGTCCGCCAGACGCGGACTAATTGATGAAACAGAAAATATACAGGATGCAGGAGTATCTTTGATCTCCACCTGTATATGTGTTTTCCGGTCAGAATATTTGATGGCATTATCGAGCAATATAAATGGCAATAAGTCCAGACAATCATAGGCTTTTAATTCACCACATTCTCCATTGGAATTAATATGAATAGTAACAGAACGCTCATCGGCCTTGTCTTTCAAGCAATGTTTGACTTTATCAAAAATATGATAAATATTATGACCACTTTTTTCTGTTGTTGCGAGAAGCGCCTCATTATACATAAAATCATATGCGTCCATGCGTAGTGTCATATACGAACTTATTGCGTATATTGTTTTGGATAATTCCATAAATTGCCCGCATCCTTTGGCTCCACTGTTTGCCTTCCGATATAAATAATAACTTTTGGTTTTCAGCTGGGCATTGAACTTTCTCATATCATGAAAAATATTTTCAACAAAAATCTGCAGATTACGATGCTTTTCTACACTGTTCTTATATTCCAGGTAGTAGTCAATAAAATTTTGCAGTTCTCGCTCAGAGATCCGACGATAATTTTTTCGGGGCTGGTCAGCAGAAATTGTTTTCGCTTTGGGGTCGGCCAGCTTAGCAGAATATACATTTTCGAGACGCATACTGGTAAAAATATAGCGGTCTTTTTCTGAATCAGAAAAAACAGTACTGGCAAAACCAAATGGACATTGATAATTTCCATCTGATTTAAAGAGCAGAGTTGCATAATGCTGGCGGCATTTTTCGTTACAGGTGCAGTTTTTTAAACAAAAATCAGGAGCATTGATTTCGATTCCATCGGTCAACTCGTTAATTCCCTGATGGAATAAAGGGACGCAATTGAATTCTTTCATAGGGTTACCTCTTAAGAAGCAAAATATTCTACCGATGAATAAATAAATTTGATTAAGGAAAACAGAGCTTTAGGGTTGTCCACAAGAGAAGTAATCTGATTGATAACGGAAGTAAAATTCTTTCCCTCAAGGTTATTGTTGTACTCTTTGACAACATTGGAGATATTCTCTTCTGAGACATTGCAGGCTCTTAACTGCTCTCGCAGTTTATTTATCTGATAATCCCGGCTGCAGTATGTAGTAATGATTCCATCTAACTTTTGACACCAGGTATCAACATCCGTATCTTTTGGGATATACCCATCGATTTGTGTAAGCTTTGAAGCAATCTCCTGTTTGATAACACTGGCTGAGTAGCAGAATACTTGCTTTGCGGGGTAACGCTGTTTAATTTCTTCTGCGACTGCGAAGCCGCCCATACTTCCGCCCAGAGCAGAGCCCACGCCTTTGATATCGATGATGATAATATCAAACGGCTCGGCTTCAAGAGCATAAGTAATATCTTTTTTATAGTAGATATCATATTTTCGCTCTCTTAAAATCTGAACAATATCAAATTTTTCATCGTCCACAATCAAAATCTTTATACGGCTTCTTAATGTGTGAATATTATTGTCGTAGACAAGCTTGATTGCAGCATTGTAGGTTAACGACTTATTTGAATTAAATAAATTAAACATAAAACCATTCCTTTCATGGATTGATGTAATTCCACTATATCAGAGGGGAATGGGATTGTCAACAAGGAAAAGAACATTTGTTCGATAACAACAGCTGAGAACTCTATTAAAATGAATATTGACAAGAAACGGGTAATAATCGGACAAAATAGGTTATTCCAGTGCGAAATTAGGATATGATAGGGATAAAAGATCTTTTACGAGGAGGATAAGGCATGCAGGCGAATGTGGAACAGATCAAACAGGATATTCAGAACTTTAAGAGACAGCTTAAGATAGAGAGAAATTTATCGGAACATACATTGAGAGCGTATGAATGTGATCTTCACTGTATGCTGAGATGGATCGAAACATATCATGTCCGGGTGCTGAACGATAAGGTCACCATGTCATATTTTAATTATCTGCAGGACGAGGAACATCTTAGCGCCCGGTCGATCAGAAGAAAATATGTGGCGCTCCGCCAGTTCTTTGAATATATGGGAGAGACATATGATATCCATGAAAAATTCTTCCGGTTCTCATCGAGAAAGTTCCAGGTCCCAAAGACACTCCCGAAGACTCTGGAGCGGTCGGAGATCCAACGGCTTTTAAACGCTGCGTCAAAGAACTTTCAGGCAGCAGGGACAGAATACCAGATCTGGCTTGCACTGCGTGATATGTGTATCTTGGAACTTTTATTTAGTCTGGGCCTGCGGGTGGGAGAAGCAGCAGCACTGAATGTGGAAGATTATCGAAAGGAAGATCAGTCGGTTCTTATTCATGGGAAAGGGAGCAAGGAACGGGTTCTGTTTCTGTCATCACCGGAGGTATGCCAGAAAATCAGTGCATGGCTGCGGATACGGGAGACCAGGCATATGAAAGATCACGCACTCTTTCCAAGTCGTCTGGGAAAGCGGATGTCTGTATTCAGTATAGAAAATGTATTTGCAAAGTATCAGAAGGCAGCAAAAATCAGCCAGAGCGCGACGCCACACTCCCTGCGGCATAGTTTTGCAACGCAGCTTTTGAACAATGGAGCCGGGATCCGGGATGTGCAGGAGCTGCTGGGGCATAGCAGTATTGTGACAACGCAGATCTATACGGAGGTGTCGATCAATCGGAAAAGGGAGGTACTGATGAGGTATAATGAGAGAAATAAACTAGAGGTAGAGTGAGAAAACGGAAAAATGACACTCCATGATTCTAAGGAGTGTCAATTTCTGTCAGTGTTTAAAACATTTTGAACGTAGAAGCATAAATAAAAGAAATAGGGACAAGTCGAGCAGGATTCGGATAATGGTGCAGATATACATATTGGAACTGATATTCCATAATTTTGTTAAATAATCCCATTCAAGTGTATGTATACAAAGCAGATACAGGGAGTTTTTCCCAATGTACTGAATCGGGCGTGATAAAAAATTATATTGGCAGCAGAGAACACCGAACTCAGATACCATAAGTGTTCCCGCAAGAGCGGTTATAAAACAGAGCGGATATGCCGGATAACGTCTGCTTGCGAGTTCAAGGCAATGGTGACCGAGTACATAGGTTATGATTAAAAAGATACTCCATACCAAAGCATATAAGAAAAATTTTTTGATGGGAGATTTCTTGATGTTAAAAACATTAAAATACTGACCAATATAAAATAACGGCATGACCGCTAATACAACGTCAAAGGAAAGAGGAAGGCACTGATACTGCCCAATCACCACTCCTGCGATAGAACATAAAAGGCAAATAAGAGGGAATTGCTTTGCGGTCAACTTTAAATGCATATAGTCAAAAAGCGTCTTTCCGATAAAAAGTGCAGGAAAGAACCAGATAACACCGACATATAAAACCTCTGTGCCAAATACAGAAATAGTAACGCCACTTGAAAATATTCCAGCCAAGATACGTTCTTTCAAGTAAGCAGGAAGGAATGATGCATTCTGCTGAATGTTTGAAAAATGACGTAATAAATAAACAACCGTTTGAATCGTATAGATCAGAAAAAATGGAAACATAAGGCGCCTGAAACTACGCTGTGTCTTATCTGAAAACTACTGTGCTGATGAAGATAGCTTTGCTGTGATTCCGCTGAGGACAGAGAACAGGGGCATGTGGAAAGAATATATTGCCCCGCTCAAAACACCGGATACTGTGTGCCCGATGATAACGAGTAGAAGAGTGATCCCCTTGGCAAAGTCGATCCAGGGTTCACGATTGGAAGTGGGATGTAAGTTGTTCATGGGTGATATTGCTCCTATGTAATAGTATTAATGTTGATTATATTATACTTT
>OGKT01000709.1_pt1 | contig 11845 bp, 9 predicted proteins | sample 1572581 | NCBI WGS metagenome assembly OGKT01 (sample SAMEA2581881, study PRJEB24529) | metagenome | biome: Human gut stool | place: China | collected 2011 | reverse complement strand
CGGGTATCAGGGCGTTCAGTTTCCTCTTTTTCTGCATTCTCCGGGTTTTCTATCGTCTCCCCCGGCAGCGGGAAATCCACACCCGCTTTCAGCTCCAGCACCGTGTTGTCCGTCCGGGCATCGTGCAGGATCGCCTGCAGCCTTGCCAGCCAGAAATCATTGCCGCTATAACGGATCCAGTACTGATATGCCTCGCTTTTTCTGATCTTTGCCACATCAATCTTCGTGCCCGAACAATAATCACGGTTCATATCGGCATAGAGCCTTGCCATCTCTTCTTTGATATCCTTTGATGCCGACTGCAGCGCCTTAAACGCCTGTTTCGAAATCACATCTACCAGAAACTGATCCGCATAAGCATCAAAATTGAGAAGATTCTCGTCTTCTTCCCCGTAGCGCTGCGCCCAGCCTGCTATGTCTACCTTTTTTGTATGGTAGGACAGACTGCCATCCGTCTGCCAGTTTAGGATACTGTACTGGCACGGCGCCATCGGAAGCGGAGAAGTCACTATCTCCCGGATTCCATATCCGCCCGGTGTATTCAGATTTGACGTATGCTTCTTGATTCTCTGCAAATGCAGATGCCCGCTCAAATACACCGGAACTCCATATGCTTCCAGAAGCGCGGTCACTTCTTTCGTATTTTCAATCGTCCAGTCGTTCCGCTTAAAGCCGTTCGGAAAACGCTCCTTGATAGCCTGCTTGACCGTAGACTTCCACTCTTCCTGCGGGACATCCTTCAGAATATCTTCGTCGATTTTGATATAAGTCTCTCCGGCCTTATCCTTCAAAATCGAAAATCGTACCCCCTGTTTTTCCGCCGCGCTCTCGGTCTTGAGGGCTGCGGCGTTTTCTTTTGCCGCCCGCAGGTTGTCCATGGCCTTTTCTGCGTGGGCGAAATACTCGTCCTGCAAAGTGCGCTTCTCGGCCTCGGCCAGACGCTTCGCCTTCAGGGCAGCACGGTTGTCCGGGTCTGCGGTCAGCACTTCCTTTGCCCGGTTGATGAGCCCATCCAGCATCTGCCGCACCTGCTCCATCACCTTGTGGATGGCGCCGCTCTTGCCTGCGTTCTTCTCTGCCTGCCCGCGCTGGAACGTCACCCAGCGCTTGAAGCTCTCCTCGCTGTCAAAGATGCCCCGCCATGCGTCGGCCACCAGCTCCTCCGCTGCCTGCTCATAGGTCAGGCTCTGGGCGCTGTAATCCCGCAGTTTCGCCCGGATCATCTCGTCCAGGCTTTCGTAGCCACTGCTCTTCGCCAGATATTCCAGCGCGTGCTCCTGCAAAGTCCTTGCGCCCTCGGTGTCCAGCGCGTTGTACCAGTGGTAGTCCTCGTGCAGCACCGTGCCGAAGATGTCCTGCGCACTGTCGCCGAAGAAGATCCGGGCCGTCTCGGTGTCCACATAGGCCCTGATGTTCCGGTCGTTCTGCAGCACATTGTACAGGATAGCATCCGTGCCGGTGGCCGCTGCGTTCAGGCTGATGATCTGGCTGGCCGGGTCGCTCTCCTGCCGCATCGTACCCTTGGCGTATACCTCGCCCCTGCCGCTGGTGCTCTCGCTGCCAAGTGTGCCGCCCAGGCCGGTCATCTTTTCGGCGTAGAGCATCCGTTCGCCCTTGCCCTGGGTGTAGGCGATCTCAAGGGCCGTCCGCCCGGCGTCGGTGCTCAGGATGTAGTTGATGTCCGCCGCCGTGCCGCTCATGCTGCCCGCCAGCTCCAATGCCTGCGCAAAGGTGTCCGCGCCGCTCCGGCCCAGCCGGTACAGCGGCGACGCTGCGGCCGCGTACCGGTCGGCGTCCACCCTGTCCGGCATATTTTTGCTGATGGTCTCGGCTGCCTTGTCCGTCACCCGCCAGCCTTCCAGCGCCCGCTGCACCTCGGCCTCTCGCTGAGTCTTCGGCGCTTCCGGCCGGAGACCCAGAGTCTCCCGCAGCGGGGCGTTCTCGTAGCCGTCGGTTTCACCTACAGCGGCAGTCGCTTTACGCACGTTGTCCGGCGCAGCCGTTTCCGGCATGGCATCGGCGGTTTCTGCGGGAGCACTCTGTACTGTCTGCGGCACACTCGCAGCTTCGCTGGGCAGCTCTGCACTCTGTACAGCAGGCGCAGCTTCGCTTTTCACGTTCTGCTGCGCTGCAATATCCCGCAGCATTCGGCGGGTCGCGCCCGCAGTGTCGGGCAGCGTCACGCCGTAAGCCTGCTCAAAGGCCGCACGGTTTTCCCGGTTCTCGGCGTTCGGCGTAAACAGTCCGATGGTCTTTCCCGTCAGGCTGTCGCTCGCCGCCACTTCGGCAAACTGCCGCACCGCCGGGTTTTCCGACTGCGCAGCAGCCTCGTTTACGCTGCTGTTTACTCCTTCCGTCTGCGCCTGCGGCGCATCCGCCCGCTGCATACTTTCAGTGGAGTTTCCTTTAAGAAAGGCTCCCCTGATAGGGGAGTTCCGTTCTCGCGCGGCGTCAGCCGACGGGAACGGTGAGAGGTTTTCTTCCTGCCCGCTGATGTTTTCAGTGGCCGCAGGCGAAGCCGGCTGAGAGGGCTCCGCCGTCCGGGCCTCCCACTCCTTCTGCTGGGCAGCGGCCCGCTTCATCCGGTCGTAACGCTCCGCCTCCCTGTCCAGCGCTTCGCTCATGCCGCGCAGCCTCGTGCCGATCGCGCCGCCCAGCGCGCCGGATGCACCGCCGGAAAGCCCGCTTTCCAGTGCGGTGAGGAAGGTGTCTTTGGTAAACAGGTTCTTCGCCGCCTCGCTGTCCCCCAGCGCAGCGTCGATGGCCATGTCCGCATAGGTCTCCGCGAATGCCTGCATCGAGTTGTCAATGCCGCCCGAGATGGCTGCAGCCACCGCCGGGTAGCGCTTCGCCAGCTCCGAGCTGCCCGCCAGTCCCTGCACCCAGTCCGCGATCTGCCCGGCCATCGTGTCCTTGGCGTAGTCCGAGCCCATGGTCTTTGCAAGGTCGGCTGCGCCCACCGAGTTGATGGCCCACCCTGCGCCAAACTTGGCGAGGCCGCCGCCCAGTGCTTTGCCTGCGCTTTCGCCTTTTTCTGCGCTCTGGCCCATGGCCTCCGCCGCGCCCTGAGCGCTCAGCATAGGCAGGATCCACGCAACGCCATCGCCGCCTGCTGCAATGGCCAGATTCTCCGCTGCGCTGGTCACGGCCCCCGCCACGGCCCGCTGGGTCGGGCTCAGGCCGCTCTGGGCCGCAGCCGTCAGCTGCTGCCCGCGGTCGTAGAGCTGGTAGCCCACGCTCTGGTTCTTGTCGATGCCGTCGCTCACTTCCAGCCCGGCCAGCTTCTGGCGCATCTCCCGGATCTCCTTGGAGTTGTACCCCATCGAGATGAGCTCCCGGTTCCGGCTCTCCGGCCAGGTGAGGTTATAGTCCATGTCTACGTCGGTCAAAAGGTCAAACAGGCTCTGGGCGTGTTCGTCGCCCTTTACCTCCTGCTCCACCTGTTTCCAGTTCTTCAGGGTGGCGTCAATGTTCTTTTCCGCCTGCACGCCGTACTCCGCGCCCAGCACCGGGGCAGCTGCCACCGTGTCTCCGATGCCGCCGATGGCGTTCGCCGCCCGGCGCACGCCCCGCTGCCATGCGGGGATGGCGTCCAGCGCAGCGTTCATCTTCCGGGCCTCGTCGATCTGCTCCTGCGTCCAGCCGCCCTTTTGGATAAGGTCGGCGTCCGTGTACGCGCCGTGGGTGTTGTCCACCCGGCGCACCGCGTCGGCCAGATTCTTGTTGTCCCCGGTGTCCATCCACTGGTTGATCCGGTCGAACTCGTCCGGTACGCTGTCCTTGGCAAAGCTGGCTCTCAGCTCCTGCGCCCGGCCGGTGCCGTAGGCCATGGCCCCGCTGCCCACGTTCTCCAGCACGTTCCCGCTCTTCGCAGGTACGCCCCACTTCCGCCCCATGTCCAGCGCCCGGGCTGCTGCTTCCGGCATCTGCCGCGCAGGGCCGCTGCCGCTGTCCTCTGTAGCAGCGCCCGCCATTTTACGCCCCACAGAGCTTCCAGCGTCCAGCGGAAACTTGCCCGACACGCCAGTGGCGCTTTGCGCCCGGGTTGCGGCTCCCAGCGTCTGCTTCGCTGTCGCTTGCATCCTGCTGGCCGCTGCCCCAACAGCTCCTCCCTGTTTCGGCCACTGGCCGCGGTCGTCGCCGTTGCCCCCTCTTGGGGAGCTGGCGCGCAGCGCCTGAGAGGGCTCGTTCCTTGCATCCACCTCCCCCATGTCGCTTATGTGCCGCTCGGTGTACTGCTGTAAGGCTTTGGCCCGGGCGTTCTGCTCCTGTTCTGCCTGACGTTGTGCTTCCTTTTTGTCAAACTCCCGGCTCCACTGGCTCAACTGCTCCTTGGTGACGCTGCTCTTCTTTGTGGTGGTGTTCTGCGCAGTGCTGCCCGCCCCACTCACCTTGTCCGGGTTCTTTGCGGCAAATTCCCTGCTCCACTGTGCGAGCTGCTGTTTGGTTACTGCCATTTGTTTGTCCTTTCTGTCTTACCCTGCCAGTTCAAAGGCTTTCCAGATTTCGTCGTCCGTGTATCCCTGATACTTCAGGCTGTCAAAAATAGTCTGGTCATCTGAGCCGTGGTTTCTCTGGCCCTTGATGGCGTTCGCCGCCACCTGCGCCCGCTGCGGGACACTCGACTGGCTTGCCGTTCTCCCGGTGCTCTGGCTCTGTCTGTTACTTGTCCCAGTACCCCACTTGTTTGCCGGGTCTCCTTTCCAGCTCTGCCCCGTCAGACCTCGGTTCGTCTCCAACAGGTTCGGGGTGTCGTCCTTTATCCAGCCCGCATCCGTCAGCGTCCGCTTGTAGTGATCATATCGCGGGTCACTCGCTTTCATTGTGACAAACTCCTTCGACATACTCAGCAGCTGGGCATAGGTCGGGCTGCTCCCACTACTTTTCGTTCTGCTGCTCCTTCTGCCCGAAGAGCTGCCCGAGCCGCCTGCGCTCTTTGTTGCCAGCGTCGTTGCAAGCTGCCGTCCTGCGATCGTCCTGTAATTTCCCACAGAGTTCGGATCCAGGCCGTACAGTTCCAGCACCGCCCGTGCAGCCTCGTCGCTGCCGCCGCCTGCCAGCCCGGCTGCGGTCGTGAGCGCACCCGCCTTGTCTGCGCGGGTGATGGGTGCGCCGCTGTAATTGTCGAAGATTCCAGTGTCCAGACCATACCGGCCCAGCACGGCGTTCGCGGCATCGCCCGCCCCCTGCTGGTACAGGTTGAACGCCTGCTCGTAGGCATTCAGTGCATCGCTCTGGCCGGTGCGCTCTTTGTTGTACTCCCACTGTTCCCGGGCAAATTCGTTCTCCCACTGCTGCTGGGTGTAGCCCTTGTAGGTGTCGTAGGCCGTCAGCCCGGCTTTGCCCACGTTCTTGGCCATCTCCCACAGGTTCGAGAGGAAATCGCTTTTCTCCTGCGCTGCCTGATCTGCCCGGCTCTTCTTGTAGTCCCGCCAGTCCTGTGCATTGGCCACGGCTCCCTGATGCTCCGCCGCCTCGAGGCTGTCCTGATTCTGCAGCGCACTCAGCAGCCCCGAGAGGCCGTTCTGCTTCAGCTGGTACAGAGTCAGGGCCTTGTCCCGCAGCCCGGCCAGCCCGCTGTCCACGTTGGCCATGGCCTGCTGGTAGCCCTGCTGGGCCACACTGTTTGCGTAGCTTGAGCCGTACCCGCCGCTCAGCGCGGCAGCGCCCGCAGCGGCGTTCTCAGCCGCCGCCCTGGCATTCGCCTGCGCGCCCGCGCGGTACTGCCGGTAGAGTTCGCTGTCCGTGCCTACGTCATAGCCTGCATTGCTGGCTGCGCCCATGCTGTCCAGCGCCTCATTGATCCGGTCGGTATAGTTACTCTGGTATGCCCCCGGCATCGCGTTCTCCGCGTCCTTCTGCGCCGCCTGCGCGTCCTTGTATCTCTTGAATACGCCCATCTTTAACTCCTCTCTTGACAAATACGTAAAATACGTATATATTATAATTACAGATTCGGAGGTGCATCTTCATGCCAATGACCCCCAAAGAGATCGTTCGCCTGCTCGAACAGAACGGTTTCGTGTTCGTCAGCTCCAACGGTTCTCATCGCAAATACCACAACCCCACCACCGGCAAGACCACTATCGTCCCTTTCCACGCCAAAGACCTCAAACCCGGCACAGAGAAAAATATCCTCAAACTGGCCGGTCTGAAGAAATAAGGAGGCATTTCTATGAACGCTGTTTTCTATCCCGCGGTGTTCCACCCCGAAGAAACGGGTTATTCTGTCACCGTCCCCGACATCGAGGGCTGCTTTACGCAGGGCGATACGATGGATGAGGCTGTGCGGATGGCACAGGATGCCATCGGCCTGATGCTGGAAGAGTGCGCTGTCTGCCCCACTCCTTCCGTTCCTTCCTCCCTTCCGGTGGAGGCCGGAGACTTTGTGGTCATGGTCCCCTTTGATATGGCTGCTTACCAAAAGCAGTTCCGCCCTGTTAAAAAGACCCTCTCCGTCCCCGCTTGGCTCAATGATGCAGCCGAGGCCGCACACATCAACTTCTCCGGCGTTCTTCAGGACGCCTTGAAGGAAAAGCTCCATCTTGCATAAATCCCTAAGCGCTCAGCCCCTTCCCGGGCAGGGCGTTTTTCTTACAGGAAAAGAAGGGGCAGCAGGGTCGCTCCCACGCTCACTACGGTGTTCCAAAATCCCGAGCGCCGGTTCTTCTTTGCCTGTGCCTCGCTGGCCGCCTGATTGTACACGCTCTGATAGTAGTTGCGCTGGTTCTCCCAGTTCTGATAGTTGGTCTGGTACTTCTCGTAGTCCTGCGCCTCGGCTTGCTGGTATCCGCTCAGCTGGCTCTGCAGGTCGCTCTTTTTCTGGGTGTACTGGTTCAGTGCCTGGCTGTACAACCCGTTCGTGGCATTGCTCAAGCCCGCCATAGCATTCTGGTAGGCGCTCTGGCCTGCCTGTGTGCCATAGCTTGAGCCGTACCCGCCCGAGATGGCGCTGGCGTTGGCCTGCGCGTTCTCGTTGGCCAGCTTTGCCTGTCGGGTGTAGCTGTTCTTGTACTGCTCGTAGGCCGCATCCCGGGTGGGGTCATATCCGAAATCCTTCATCCCGTCCAGCTGGCCCATCACGCCGTCGATCTTGTCCTTGTACTGGCTGGTGTAGTCGCCCGGCTTCTTCGCCTCCCACGCATCCAGCTGCGCTCTTGCATTGCTCAAATTACTCATTTCAGCTTCTCCTGTAAGTCCCCCGAGAGATTCTCGGTGTCAATGTTGCTCAAAATATATTCCAGCTGCTCCTGCATCTGGTACAGATAATTCCTCAGCTCCCGGGCGCTGTCCGCATCCAGCTTTTCCAGCCTCGGCATGGAGATCTTCGAAAGTCCCACGATACTAGCCACGTCTCGGTACACCTCCGTTCACTCTTCCACCCTCGCTGCTGCTCAGCGTCATGGCGATGCTCCTCACTGCGATCTGCCCTTTTCCGGTCAGGCGCAGCCGCATGGTGTCGTGACGGGTCGGGACGAAGGGCAGGTTCACTCTCACACGCTTCCCTGCGGTGTCCACCCGGCCCATCTCCTGCCACTCGCCGCCGTCGAAGCTGGCCCAGAGCGTCACCACGGTTCGCTCCATCGCGTCCAGCCGCACCGTCACCCGGCTGCAATACTTGTCGTCCGGGCTCCCGAGTCCGATGTCACCGGTCACAGCCTCGTATTCCACCGTGTCCTCTTCGCCGCTGGCCTCCCGGCTTCCGTCTGCGGCCCAGATGGCCTCTTTGTCCCAGAGATAGAGCTGTCGCCCGGTGCTGCACATGGCCCAGCCGGTGGCGTCTTCCTCGTGCCAAAGCCCTTTCTCAGTGTCGTATACCAGCAGCCTCTGCCCGCCGGAGCTTTCGGTGTGCAGGTAGTACCGGCCCACCAGCCCGCCGGCGGCGGCTCTCGTCACATGGCTGAGGCGTTCTTCGTCCAGCGAGGCCGACACCTTGGTGGGCAGGCTGCCGTCCCACGCCATGACGCCGTCCATCGAGAGGTAGTACAGCGTCTCGTTGATGACGCAGAGACTCTGGTGCGCACCTTTGGCCACGCCCGAACACTGGATGCTGCTCATCTGGTAGTCGCTGGGCTTGGTGCCGTACAGCTTGTGCAGACCGTTCTCCTTGAAGAAAAGCACGTATCCCATGCAGGTAGCCGCACCGGTAAAGGCCCCGTCGCTGCCCACAGTCACGGCGTAGCTGTCCGCTGCCGTTCCCCGGTAGGAGAACCAGTTGGTGGCGTCGCCCAGCTTGCAGGCATAGATGACGTTTTCGGTGCTCGAGCAGCCCCATACACGGTTGTTGTGCTCCGTCAGCCAGTCGAGATCCGGCACCCGCCGCTGGGCCGTCACGTCCGGGAAAGGCCCGTCGAAGGTCTGGGTGGTCTTGCCGTCCATGGCCGTCCACACCACGCTCTGGCCTGTCACCACGCAGGTGCCGTAGTACAAAACGCTCTCGATGTCCGGCGCGATGGAGAGGATGACCGAGTCTCCGGCCACGTCATCCACCACTACGTCCCCGCTGAAATCAGAGGAGTAAGCATTCTTCACCACAGACGGGATGCCCGTCAGCGTCACAGTGTCCCCGGCTTTGAAAGCTTCGCCCAGCCCCTCGCAGGTCACGCGGCAGTAGTTCAGCAGAATGTTCTGCCAGCCGCCCGCTGTGCTGTAGAGCTTCAGGGCGTCGCGGTAGCTCCACGGGGCGTCTTCGGCCTGTTTGAGCCAGACATCGCCGTTCTCCGGGCTTTCCGGTTCGGTCGCACCGAACAGATTCGGCGTGTACACTACACCGGCAGCATCGCAGGGGGTCACGGTCAGTCTCACTCCGCCCTGCTGCCAGCTGGACCCCAGCGCACTCAGCGTTCCGCTCGCAGTGTCAAAGGACATCTTGTCCGGCCAGATGAGCACCTTGGTCCCCATGCCCACCAGTCTCTTTTCGTTGTCGCTCAGGGCGCCTTTCAGCTCCACAGCGGCGCTGCCGTCATCCGGGGCATACCGCAGGGTCGTGCCTTCCACGGTCAAAAGGCCGTTCAGATGGTACATCCCGTTCATCCCGGCTGCTTCCCGCACCTTCCGCCGGGGCTTGCGGGTCTCGAGGGCCGGGTATCCCCGCGAAGAGAAGTTCTTCTCTTCGCTCAGCTCTGCCTCGCTGCACGCATATCCCTCGTTCAGCCCGCCGAATACCCGCAGCAGCTGCCGCTGGCTGTTTATCTGGTTCAGGTTCGTCACGTCATCAGCCTCCCGCCGCCTGCCGGCATATAGTTCCGCCTCACCCACACCGCAAACTCCTGCACATAACTCGTGTAGAGCTGCAGCTCATTCGCCGCCCGGGCCGTCTCGCCCAGTGCAAGGTCCATCTGCGCAGCCAGCCAGTGCGGATAAAGTGCTTCTGCCGCACAGCAGGCCAGCAGCGGGGTGTCATATTCCAGCCCGTCGTTCCACAGAATATCCGCGCCCTTGTCCTCAAAGTCGCCGCCGGTCTGGCTGCGCTCCACGATGTTCCGGCGCATCCCGCTGTCTGCCTGCCGCAGCCATAGCTGCTTCAACCGGTTCTCAAAATAATTGTTCGGCCTCAGCTCGTCGGCCATCTTTATCGCTTCGCCTGCTGTCATAAAAAAACCTCCAAAACAAAATCCCCCGGCGCAGCAAGCGCCTGCAAGCTGTACCGGGGGAAATATCAAATGGTCATCATCTGGGTTCCGGCCGCCGCCTGCATGGCCTGACTCTTCCGGGCCGCTTCGGCGTCCTGTTTGATGCTGTGTTCCAGCACCTCGGCCACAGCCTTCGGCACCTTCACGTCCATGCCGCGCTGGATGAGGTAGCTGTCGCCGTTGACGCCCACGAACACCGGTGCCGAATAGCGGTCGTCATCCTTGAACAGATGGATAGTCACCATGCCGTCGTCCTTTTCTTCGGTCGCTGCCTCGACCTTCTCCACAGTCTCCACCGCGTTCTCCACGGCATCCGCCGCAGTCTCTTTCTTCGTAGCCATAGTATCCTTCTTTCTGCCCTCTGTCGCAGGGCTCTCCATTTTACGTCATCTTAGACCTCAGTCATCCAGCTTAAACCTGCCCGGCCTGCCAAGGCCTCCCCTCGATAGGGGAGGTGGCACGCCGCAGGCGTGACGGAGAGGTTTAGTTTGCCTTCGCCTTCGCGCTGTACTTCGGGCTGATGCTCTCGATGCGGACCATGTACTGCTCACACAGACGTTCCGCAGTCTTGATGGCCTTCCAGCCCACGGATGCGCGCTGGTTCAGCGGGTCTTCGCCCGCACCCAGCTGCTTGACGATGTGCTGCAGGCCGCCGCCCTCCACCTCGGTCACAGCGTAGGCATGAGCTGCCAGCACCAGAGTGCCAAACACGGCCAGACCACTCGGGCAGCCGCTGCCGGTCCAGATCTTCGCCTCGCTGGTCTCGATGAAGCGCACACCGGCCAGCTTGCCGATCTCACCGTTGTAGATGTTCTCAGGGGCAGCATACTTGTGGACGTCGATCCACTCCGGGTTGCGGCGCAGATCATAGGCCACATAGGGGTGGACGATAGCCACGTAGCTCTCGCCGATGGCGTCGGCATTCTGGGCTTTCAGGGCAGTGGCCGCCTGGTCGATGAGGTCGGGCGTCAGCACACTGGCGGTGGTCAGATTTGCGCGGCTGGTCACGGCGGTGTCGCCCGCCGGCGCGTAGATGACGTTGGTGCCGCCTGCCAGCACCTCGCGGGTCACGGTGTCCAGCGTGCGGCCCGCCTGGGACGCCAGTACCTTGGTCGCCTGGGTGATGTTGTTGTCGATGGCGGTCAGCTGCAGCACGTCGGTGATGGCTGCCCAGCCGCCGTACTGCTTCACGGTGGCGGTCATGGGGGTGACGGTCAGGGCCTGAGCATTGGGGGTCACGCCCTCGGTCAGCGGCTCGGTGGCCTTGGGCAGGCTCTCGTACTTGCGGAACTCGATGGTCTTGCCGTTGTTGGCCGGGATGGGATACTTGTCGCCAAACTGGTCATGCACCAGCAGCGGCTCTGCCTGGTCCAGCAGACGCTTCTCGTAGTAGGTCTTCATCTCGGCGGTCATGCCGCTGGCCGCAGTGGTGTTCTGCAGCTGTGCGCTTGCATCCGCAAACATCTGCAGATCCAGTCTCTTCTTGCTCATTTGTTTATCCTCCTTCAAAAGGGTTTATCTTTCTCGCATTCTTCGCGCGGGAAATCTCTCACAGCACAATGCGTTCTCCGCGCTGTGCCCTGCGTGCCAGCTCTTTCCGCTGCTGCCGTGTCATGTGGGCCACATCCACCTTCATCTCGGCCGCGCCGCCGGGGTGTGTCCCGTTCTCAGCCGGGCGCTGGCTGCGCTGCTGGATGCGCGTCGCCACGCCCTGCTCCACCTGTTTTGCCGTGCGGGCCGTCTGGTTTTCCATCAGGCGGTCAAAGTAGGCTGCACGGTATGCCGCTTCCAGCCCCACGCCCCGCAGGATCATGTCCTTCACCGCCGGGTTGTTCATCACCTCATCCAGCTCAAAGGCCGGGTATTTCTGCTGCAGCTTCTGCGCTTCCGCCTCCCACTGGGCGCGCACCGCAGCGGCACGCTGCTGGTGCTCCGCGGCCAGCCGCAGCTGTTCGGCCTGCTGCTTTTCAGCATTGGCGCGCTGCAGCTGGCCCTCCATGCGGTCCATCTCCCGCGCGGTTTTCACGCTGATGCCCCGCTGCGCCGCCAGCGTTTCATAATATTCATCGTTCTTCACCCGGCCGTTTTTCACGGCATCGATCAGCCCGTCCATGTTGCTCATGTCAATGCCGTAGGCTTCGGCCAGCACCTTGCCCAGCTCGTTCAGCTGCGGGTTTTCCCGGATGCTCTGCACCGCCATCCGCGCAGCATGC
>OGKT01000704.1_pt1 | contig 11880 bp, 10 predicted proteins | sample 1572581 | NCBI WGS metagenome assembly OGKT01 (sample SAMEA2581881, study PRJEB24529) | metagenome | biome: Human gut stool | place: China | collected 2011 | reverse complement strand
CGGGGCATTGCCTTGAATGCCCCGGCCAATCATGGTACAATAACAGCAGAAAAATGCGGCAAAACTCACCGATATCGGAATACAATGCGTTGGAGGCACCCTATATGAACAATTGGCTCAACCAGCTGGAGCGCAAATACGGCCGCTTCGGCATCCCGAATCTGACCAACATTCTGGTGGGCGGGCAGATCCTTGTGCTGGCCATCGAGCTGTTTGTCAACCAGACCGTCAGTGTCTGGCTGGCACTCAGCCGCTATTTTCTGCTGCGCGGCCAGATCTGGCGCATCATCACCTTTGCGTTCATCCCCTCTTACGGCGGCAGCATCCTCAGCGCGGTGCTGGGCATCTATTTCACATGGTTCATCGGCATGGCGCTGGAACGGGAGTGGGGCGATTTCCGCTATACGGTGTATCTGCTCTCCGGGATGCTGGGCACTGTGCTGGCCTGCCTGCTCACCGGCGTGACCGGCAGCACCTACTGCCTGTCCCTTTCGCTGCTGCTGGCCTTTGCCATGCTGTACCCGGAAGTACAGGTGCTGCTGTTCTTTGTCATCCCCGTCCGGGTGAAATACTTTGGCTTTTTTGCGGCAGCACTGTGGGTGCTCAGCTTTCTGGGCGCGCCGCTGCCGCAAAAGCTGAGCCTGCTGCTCAGCATGGCGAACGTCTGGCTGTTCTTTGGCCCGATGGCTTATCGTTCCGTCCGCGCATGGGTACGCCGTGAGCAGTGGAAGCGGAGAAACAGAAGGTAAGGAGAAACACCATGATGCTGGACCGCATGGAGGGCAATGCAGAACTGAAAAGCAGCGTGCAGCTGATGCTGGCAGCCCGCCGCCTGACCCACAGCGTGCTGCTGGTGGGTGAAGAGGGCCTTGGAGCCGGTTTTGCGGCCCGCTGCATTGCGGCAGATTATCTTTACCCTGCAGGCGGAGCGCCCGCTGAGGCCCTTCTGCGGGGCGAATGCTGCCGTGCTGTGGGTAAGCCCGGCGACCGCGACAGCGGCCATGTGGAGACCGGCATCGTGCGTGAAGCGATCAGCGTTGCCGGTATGGGCGCAGGCGGAAAATATCTGGTCAGTCAGGTCAAGGCTATGCGCAGCGAGATCTTCAACACCAGCCTTTCGGCCGAGGGCCGTGCCGTGCTGCTCTACCATGTGGAAAAGATGAACGAGGAATCTGCCAATGCCCTGCTGAAGGTGATGGAAGAGCCGCCGGAGGGGGTGCTGTTCCTGCTTACGGCGGATTCGCTGGCAGGCGTACTGCCCACCATCCGCAGCCGCTGCGTCAGCTTTGCAGTGGCTCCTGTCTCGCCGGAGCAGTGCGCCCGCTACTGCGCCGCACAGGGGGTGGACAAAAAGACGGCCGCGCTGTACAGCGAACTGTTCGACGGTCACATTGGCACGGTGCTTGCCGCCGCACAGGACGAAGCCCGCACCGCGCAGGTGGAAAAGGCCCTGCAGCTGGCAAAGGCCGCTGCTGACCGTGACAGCTATGCCGCAGCCTGCCTACTGGCCGCCTACGAAAAGGACAAGGCCGGTGCCGCCGCCCTGCTGACGGACTTCCGTGCGGTGGCGGCAGCGGGCCTGCGGCAAAGCCCCCACGCACCGGTGCAGGGCATTGCCGCCCAGCGTGCCCTGCGTCTGGCCGAAGCCGCCATCCAGCGCCTTGGCGCGCAGGTGAACCCTAAAATCGTGCTCAGCGTGTTTGCGGCAAAGTTCCGCGCGCTGTAATGCAAAAAGAAAAACCGGAAGAGCATTGTGCCCTTCCGGTTTTTAGCATCATGATTTTTATTCAATAGCGGGGTCATCGTAGATGGGCTGATATTTAAAGGTAGCCGTTTTTCCGCCCAGTTTCAGCTCAACCGTAAAAACGCCTCTGACATTGAGGGAAGTCGTATTCACCGGGCCAAGGTCAATATAGATAGGAACAGTTTTACGCTCACCTCTGTCAACGGTTACGGAAGAAACATACTTGAAACCGGTTCCGGCGCTGTTCAGGCCAAAATTGCCCAGACTGCACACTTTCAGACCAGATTCGGTAGTACCATTATGTTTGCAGGTAAAATTACTGGTAGAAATCGTAACGGAAGAATCTGTGTTATAGGAGTTATCAATAGAAAGACCGGTGTAAAGATAATTATGCCGCCATCCGTCCGATTCGTAAGTAGTACGGGAGACCCAAGTGCCAGTCAGCGGCCCCATATCCACATAGGTGCTGCCGAATGTAGCAAAAGTACCAGTGTCAATGGTGGGCAGGGTCGGGTTGCCGGGGGTTGCACCATAACCTTCGCCGCAGCCTGCCAGCATACCGCTTGCGGCAACGGCCAGTGCAGCAGCACCGGTGGCCTTTAAAAAAGTACGGCGGGTGATCAGTTCAGACATAAAAATCTCTCCTTTGATTGCAGGAAATCATAAAATACAAAAGCTGATGCAAACAGAAACTCCCTCCGGCGCTTGCGGTACACCGGAGGGAGTTTCTGTTTGGGGTATTGCTTTGGTGTGAGGAGGAATCATGTGCGGAAAGACGGTTGCGGCCCCGTCTCCCCGCAGGATATAGTATACCCGATTTTAAGTGAAAAGTCATTACATTTTTGTGAAAAAACATCCCGCAATGAACTTTTTACAAAATTCCCCCAATGATAAAAACCAAACAGCGCGGTGTACAAAAATTCTGGTATTCCAGAATGACATAAACTGCCAATTTCACTATAGCAGACAAGACCGCAGGTGTCAATTAAAATGTCGGCTTTTTGGCGGAAAGACGAAAAAATGTGGCAAAAAACTGTAAAATCGGCACAGGGTCAGCCCTTGGCAAGCTCGGCGGCGTGAAGCTTGCCGTGCTCCACGTAGTGGGCGGCGTTGTGCAGGTTGGCCTCGATCTGGGCCGCGCTTACCTGCTTGATGACCCTTGCGGGCACGCCCACGGCTACCGAGCCGTCCGGGATGACCATGCCCTCCGGCACCAGCGCACCCGCGCCGATGATGCAGTTTTTGCCCACGACACAGTGGTTGAGCAGGGTGGCGTGCATTCCGATGAGGCTGCCATCCCCTACCGTGCACCCGTGCACCAGCGCGCTGTGGCCCACAGTGACGTTCCTGCCCAGCGTCACGGCCCCGCCCACATCGCAGTGCAGCACGGCATTATCCTGCACGTTGGAGTTTTCGCCAATGGTCAAAGTGCCGTCGTCGCCGCGCAGCACGGCCCCGTACCACACCGTGGAACCGGCTTTCAGGATCACATCGCCCTGCACGGTGGCGTTGGGCGCTACAAAAGCAGCCCCCTCGTTGCGGGGAACTTTTCCACAAAAGGACAGAAACATTGTTAAAAACCGCCTTTCTCTCTTTCTCTTTTGGCTGGTTTATGGTATTCTTTAAAGTAGTATAGCAAGCCAGAGCCTTTCCGGCAAGTAGGAGCTGTTTCAAAACAAAAATTTTTGCCGTGCGTCGGCAAGCAGATACAAGGGGGCACGCTCATGTTCAAAAACACCATCTTCCGCCGCATGACGGCGCTGGTGCTCACGCTGGCACTGGCCGCTGCTGCTGCACTGCCGGGCCTTGCGGTATATCCCATGCCCATCCAGACCGCCAGCGAGACCGAGGCGGTGTACCTGTTCAACGCCGACACCGGCAAGACCATCCTGAACCAGAATGCTGACCAGCAGCAGTATGTTGCCAGCCTGACCAAGCTCATGACGGCCCTGCTGCTGCTGGAAAGCGGCAAGGATCTGAACGGTGAAGTGACCGTGCCCACCGCGCTGACCCAGGAGTTCCGGGATATCCAGAACGCCAACGGCACCACTATGGGCCTGCGCATCGGCGAGACGGTGCGCCGCATCGACCTGCTGAACGCCATGCTCATCGTCAGCGCCAACGACGCCGCCAGCGTCATTGCCTACGATGTGGGCGGCAGCGTGCTGGATTTCGTCAAGCAGATGAACGCCCGTGCCCAGGAGCTGGGCTGCACCGGCACGAACTTTACCTGTGCCCACGGCCTGTTTGACTACGGCAACGTGTCCACCGCGCAGGATCTGGCAAAGATCGCCGCCGCCTGTGCGGCAAACCAGACCTTTGCACAGGTGGCGGGCACCGCCAGCTATGTCCTGCCGGCCACGAACCTCCGCAAGGCTGAGCACACCATCAGCAGCTCCAACAGCCTGATGAACAGCGAGAGCGCCAATTACCGGGAGTATGTCCGGTGGGTCAAGGGCGGCTTTACCACGCTGGCAGGCCGCTGCATCGTGGCCTTTGCGGAAAAGGACGGCCACACCTACGGGCTGGTGATCCTTGGCTGCGATACGCCGGACCACCTTTTTGCCGAGTGCGATGATCTGTTCGACTGGGCCTTTGCCAGCTTTGCGGACCGTCCGCTGGTGGATACCCAGACCGAGATCACCACCGTGGCGCTGACCAAGTGCCGCATCGAACCGACGGTGGCGCTGTATGCTGCCGCACCGGTGAGCGGCTACGGCCACGCGGATGATATCGTCACCTACTCCTTCGACCTGCCGGAGAGCATTGCGGCCACCGTCAAGAGCGGCAGTGTGGTGGGTACAGCCACCGTGTATCTGGACGGCGATGAAGTGGGCACGGTGGACCTTGTGACCCACCGGGAGTACGTCTCCGACTTCCGCACCGACACCAAAGCCACAGTGCTTCTGCTGTGTGCACTGCTGTTCATCCTCGCTGCATTAACGGCGGTCACTCTTGCCGCGGGCGGTGGCTCGCTGAACCTTAAAAGGAGAAAGCACCGCAGATAAAGTGCATGGGCTTGACAATTTTGGAAAATAAGCTATACTGAAAATACAAAGGCGCTGGCCCACAAACGGCTAGTTCCTTACCATACTAGTCAAAAAGAAAAATGACCGGTCGTGTTGGGGAACAAGAGGCGGTCATTTTTTCTTTTTATCATCACTGTGAGAAACAGTCCATGTAATTTCAAACGTAACGTAGATCGATCCGCCAAGAAGCGTGAGCAGAAGCACGACCTGTTCAAACGTCATGGTGCATCCCCCCTTTCTGCCCTTGGGCAAAACCGGGGGTGCGAAAGATCCAAAGAAAAAATCGCCTTGCCCGGCGCGCCTAGGTGCCGGTAAGGAACAGCCGCCTGCGTTTTGGGACACAGCGCCTTCGTACCGCAAATGCGGCAATTACAGAATATCACAGCAAACTGCAAAAAACAATAAAGAACAGCGAAAAAGCGGCGCTCAGTGCCTTGCAACAGGCTCTGAGCGCCGCTTCTTTTGCGCTTATTGGTTGAGGAACTTGATAAAGTGGTAAGATTCCACGATCTGGAAATACTTGATGATGCGCGGGTACAGTGGTTCGGCCTTTTCGCCGAACTGCTGCTTCATGCATTCAGCAAGGTCTGCAACGGTCTTCTGGCCGTCGATCAGCGGCCAGAGATAGCTGCCGGTCTCGTCCAGATGCACCTGTGTGGTGCGCGGTTTATGGAACACTTTTTGCGCGATCGTATTGAACACACCGGTGTTCTCCACCTCAAGGGTGATAAGGCCGGTGGCTTCGTCTGTGTGCCAGCGCAGGGTTTCCGCCCGCTGCGGAATGAGGTCCAGATAGTTGATGGACTGCTTTTTCTTACTCATCAGTTCTTCTTTTTCTTCATGGAGAAGGCCAGCAGGCATGCGATCATCACGATCATCAGGACCACGCCGCCAATGTTGCCCAGATCAATGCTCAGGGCAGTGCTGATGCCGAACACGGCAAACACAGCCAGCAGGATGCCCACAAGGCCCTCGCCTGCGATCATACCGGCACAGAACAGGGTGCCGCGGGTGGTCTGCTCTTCCTTGAGCTTCGCGTCAACATTCTTGCGGCTGTCCATGAACCAGCGCACAACACCGCCGATCATGATGGAGGTGTTCAGGTAGATGGGCAGATACAGGCCGATGGCGAACGGCATCACGGGGATGCGCAGGACCTCCAGAGCAATGGCAAGGAACACACCGGTGAACACCAGGTTCCAGGGCAGGTTGCCGCCCATGATGCCCTCGACGATCATCTTCATCAGGGTAGCCTGCGGTGCGGGGACCTCGGCACCGCCGTAGCCCCATGCGCTGTCCAGCAGGTACAGCACACCACCGATGGCCAGACCGGCGGCAATAACGCCGATCAGCTCACCGATCTGCTGCTTGACCGGGGTCGCACCCAGCAGGTAGCCGGTCTTCAGGTCCTGAGAGGTATCCGCAGCAATGGCAGCGCAGATGCAGATGACAGAGGCGATGGCCATGGAGCCGATCATGCCCTCGATGCCAACGTTGCCGGTGGCCTTCAGGATCATGGTAGCGATCAGCAGGGTGGCAATGGTCATGCCGGAGACCGGGTTGTTGGAACTGCCGATCATGCCGACCATACGTGCAGAGACGGTGGAGAAGAAGAAGCCGAAGATGACGATCAGCAGAGCACCCAGCGGGCTGACGGGGATGGCCGGAGCCAGCCAGATGATGAGGATGATGAGCAGGATGCCGCCCAGAATAAAGGGCATGGGCAGGTCCTTCTCGGTACGGGAGGTGCCGGAAGCACTGCCGCCCTTCATGCTCTTCATGGCATCACGGAAGGTGGATGCGATCAGAGGCAGGCTCTTGATCAGCGAGATGATACCGCCGGTAGCAATGGCACCTGCGCCGATATACTTGACGTAGTTGGACCAGATAGCGTCTGCACCGCCTGCTGCATACAGATCAGCAATGGTGGTGCCGGCTGCTGCCGGGTACAGGGAGATGTTTGCGCCGAACAGGCAGATCAGCGGGATAATGACCATCCAGCCCACCAGAGAACCGGTGAACATGTAGGAAGCGGTCTTGGGGCCGACGATGTAGCCCACGCCCAGCAGAGCGGGGTACACTTCCATGCCCAGAGCACCCTTGAAGGAGCTGAAGGCCACGGCAATGTCGGCGGGGATCATCTTCAGGCCATCGACGATGAACTTGAAGATGGCTGCCAGACCCATGCCGGAGAACACGGTGGAGGCGTTTGCACCGCCCTCTTCACCGGCCAGCAGAACGTCTGCACAGGCGGTGCCTTCCGGGTACAGCAGGGTGGCGTGTTCCTTGACGATCAGGGCGTTGCGCAGGGGCACCATGAACAGAACGCCCAGAATGCCGCCGCACAGGGCGATCAGGGTGATCTCCAGGATGCTGGGCTTGTCGCACAGACCCTCTTTTGCCCACAGGAACAGTGCGGGCATGGTGAAGATGGCACCGGCGGCCAGGCTCTCGCCTGCGGAACCGATGGTCTGCACCATGTTGCTCTCCAGAATGGAGTTCTTCTTGAGCAGGACGCGGATCACGCCCATAGAAATGACTGCTGCCGGGATGGAGGCAGAAACAGTCATGCCGACGCGCAGGCCCAGATAGGCATTTGCAGCGCCGAAGACCACAGACAGGATGATGCCCATGATCACAGAGGTCGCCGTCATTTCTGCGGTGATCTTTTCCGCAGGAATATACGGCTTGAAGGATTCTTGATCTTTCATGTTTGCTCTCCTTGCGACAGCACAAGCGCCTTGCTTTTGGGGGCAGGGCGCTTGTGCTGTCCGTTTTCCGATTTCCTAAACACGCGCATCCCATCCAAAAGGACGCGCTGGCACATACTCTATTATACTAAAGTATGACTGAATTGGCAACTGGAAATGTACACAAGAAATTTACAAAAAATTCGTTTATTCAAGCATTTTGCGGGAAATTTGGGCAAAAGCGTGCGAAAAAATTCCATATGATCCAAAAACTGTACGCATATGGAGAACAGCTTTGCGGAAAAGAATGCCTTTTAACAGCGTGCGCGCCTGTCCAGAGGAAGGATGGAAAAGCTTTCCTTTTCCCTGCTTTCGGCGGGCCTTGGACAAAGCTGAAAAAAGCCCCGGGTCTTTCCTCGACTGAACCAGCCGAGGAAAATTCCCGGGACGCTCATATATTATAAAGAGTGCTTTTACACGGCCCCATAGATGCCGTGCACCGATACTTCGCCGGTAAAAACGTGCACTTCGCCGCTGTCGGTGCGCACCACCAGACGGCCCTCTTCGTCCACATCGACGGCTTCGCCTGCACCCTGCCCGCCGTCCGGCAGGTCGAAGGTGACCCGGCGGCCCAGATTGACGCAGGCGGCCTTGTATTCCTCCCGGAAGGGTGCAAAGCCATCGCGGGCAAACACATACATGTTGCGGTCAAAGCCAAAGTCGGTCAGGCCCTCGGCCAGCCATGCGGGGTCGGTGGAAAGATCCACCTTTGCGCCCTGCAGCGCCAGCGAGGTGCCGTTGGGCAGACCGGCGGCATCAAAGTAGCTCTGCGGCTGGGCCAGATTGATGCCGATGCCGCACAAAATGCCCCGGCCCTGCTGCTGGTAGCCGTAGCTCACGCCCTCGCACAGGATGCCCACGATCTTTTTGCCGTTGAGCAGAAGGTCGTTGGGCCATTTGATCTGGCAGTCCACGCCGTAGCGCAGCTTGAGCTGGGTGCGTACGGCAAGGCTTGCCAGCAGCGGCAGGGTGGCAGGCTGGGCCAGCGGTTCCCGGATGGCTACCGTATAATACAGGGCCTTGCCCTCGGCGTTCACCCAGCTGCGGCCCAGACGGCCGCGGCCTGCGGTCTGGTTCTCGGTATACACCGCACCCACCGGGCCGAACTCCTCAAAATGTTCCTTCACGTAAGCGTTGGTGCTGCCGCATTCCGGCAGATAGCGCACCTCATTGATGCTCATTGTTTGGGTACCTCTTTATGTTCATAGGCGGTCACTTTGCCTTCGTCCAGCGTCAGGATGCCGTAGGTGTCCGGCCCGGTGTAACACCGGCCGCAGGAGCCGGGGTTGAACAAAAACACCTTGCTGCGGGTCTCTGCATGAGGGATGTGGGTGTGACCGAACAGCGCCACCTCGGCACCCCGGGCAGATGCGGCATCTGCCAGCGTATCCAGATCGTATTTCACACCGTACATATGACCGTGAGTGTAAAAGATCACCACGCCGTCAAAGGCGGCAAGGCCGTCGGTGGGTTCCAGTGCACCGTAATCGCAGTTGCCCGCCACCGAGTAGGCCCGCAGCTTGGGGTACAGCGTCAGAGCCAGTTCCAGATCCCGCAGGCCGTCGCCCAGAAAGATCAGGGCATCGATGCTTTTGCTCTCTTTCATCAGCACACGCTCAATGGCGGTGCGTCCGCCGTGGCTGTCGCTCAAAACCAGAAGCTTTGTCACAAAAGGGGTCCTCCTCTATTACCGTTTACCTGAGATGCTGTCATTCACCAGCCTGCTGGCCCTGTTGCAATACCAGCAGCTGCTTGTACACTTCGCTTTTAGAATAAGGTGTGCCCTGTGCCGCCGCCTTGGCTGCGGCGGTGGGGCCAAAGCCCTGCCCGGTCAGCTCCAGCGCCCGATGCGCTGCCTGCTCCAGCGTCAGCTCCTGCTCCGGGTCGGCGGTCTCCGGCGCACCGGCCATCACCAGCACATACTCGCCGCGCGGCTCGTTGGTCTTGTAGTGCTCCACCGCCTCGCCGAGGGTAGTCTTCCAGATATCCTCGTGCAGCTTTGTCAGCTCCCGGCACAGAGTGATGCTGCGGTCTGCGCCAAAGGCATTGGCCAGATCGTCCAGCGTGGTGCGCAGCTTGTGGGGCGCTTCGTAAAAGATGGTGGTGCGCTTTTCCTGCAAAAGCGCAGCCAGCCGCTCTTTTTTCTGCTTGCGGTTCACGGGCAGAAAGCCCTCGAACACCCAGCGGGAGGTGTCCTGCCCGGACACGGCCAGCGCTGTGACGCAGGCGGAAGCCGCCGGCACAGGCACCACTTTGATGCCCCGGGCCAGTGCGTCCCGCACGATCACCTCGCCCGGGTCGGAGACGCAGGGCATGCCCGCATCACTGCACAGGGCACAGCTCTCGCCTGCTTCAATGCGGCGCAGGATGCCCTCACCCTTCTGCAGGGCGTGCTCATAGTAGCTGACCATGGGCTTTTTCAGGCCCAGAAAGTTCAGCAGCTTCATGGTCACACGGGTGTCCTCGGCGGCAATAAAGTCTGCCGCGCCAAAGGTGGCCGCTACGCGCGGCGGCATATCGTCCAGATTGCCGATGGGCGTTGCCACGATATAAAGAGTTCCTGCCATAGTTTACCTCCCATATAACGCCGCACCGGCGCTGATCAACACATCCGGCTCCACCCGCAGGCCGGTCTTGCGGTTCTTCTGCGCTTCCACAAGGAAGAGCCATGGCGCGCCGTCCGCCTTGTTCTTTACAAAGGCCAGCCGCTTCGGCTCCAGCCGGTTGGCCCGCAGCACCGCCAGCACCTCCGCCAGCCGTTCCGGCCGGTGGCACAGCGCAAAGCGCCCGCCGTCCTTCAAAAGGCGGAACGCACACTGGCACACATCGTCCAGTGTGCAGGTGTTCTCGTGCCGGGCAAGGGCGTGGGCTGCGTTTTGGCTCTGGGGCCCATCCGTGAAATAGGGCGGATTGCACGCACACACGTCAAAACTGCCCTCGCCCTGCCGGAAAGCGCGCAGGTCGGCACAGACAGGCTCAATGTGCCCGATGTCCTGCTCCTGCACCGCAGCGGAAAGCAGAGCGCTGCCCTCGGGCTGCAGCTCCAGCCCCATGCAGGGGCCACGGTGGCCGCGGTCGTGCCATTCCAGCGCCACGATGCCGCAGCCGGAGCACAGGTCTGCGGCCTTCTGGGCGCGCTTTGGCTCACAGAAACGGGCCAGCAGCAGCGCGTCGGAGCCAAAACGGTGCTCCGGCGAGCAATAAACCATAGTTCTATTATACAAGACTTCGGTAGAATGTTCCATAGATAAGTGTGCCGTACCCTCTCAAAAAAATGCGTGGAATTGCTCGGGGAATTTGTGCGAATTACTGCAAAACAAAAAAGCAGCAGACCTGCTTTGGACAGGCCTGCTGCTTTTGATGCGTTTTTTGTGCAGCTGCTAAAATTATTCAGCAGTGATAGCACCGGTGGGGCAAGCACCCTCGCAAGCGCCGCAGTCGATGCAAGCGTCTGCGTTCACAGAAGCAACACCATCAACGGTGATAGCGCCAACCGGGCAAGCGCCCTCGCAAGCGCCGCAGCCAACACATGCGTCAGAAACCTTGTGTGCCATAATAAACTCTCCTTTTTATCTCCGTGCCCGAAGTATGTATGAAGAGTCATGTATGGCACGGCTGTGCATGTCTCTCCGGAAATCATATCCTTGCCTGCATTTTAACAAAGCAGGTGAGAAAAGGCAAGACTAACCGTGACCCGAAAAACACAAAAGTCTGTTTTTTGTTGGGTTGCACAAAAGCACAGGCTAACTTATGGCCAAATTTGCAGGAGTTTTTTGGCAAAAATCACGAAGAACAGTTAGTTTTAGCAGACTAACCCCTCAGAACCTCCGGCGCGTCCCTCACTCCTTTTCGGCAGCGCGCTTCCGGGCGCAGCCGCCGCCCGCGCAGCGCTTTTCGCCATCGTCGGAGGAAGCCACCACCGGGGCCGGGTTGCGCACGCCGGAGTAATCGTCGTCCGGGTCCGGGCGGCGGGGCGCACGCTTGCCGCCGCTGATATATTCGCACACACCCACCTTATAGTAACGGGGCGAAAGGCTCTCGGTGCCGCAGCGCACCCGCAGATAGCCGGAAACCGGGTTCACCTCCAGCACGGTGCCAAGACCGTCCGGCGTGCGCACGGTGCTGCCCACCATGGGCATGATGCTGTTCAGGTACTCGTAGGCGCTTTCCTCGTAGGCAAGGCAGCACATCAGCCGGCCGCAGGCACCGCTGATCTTGGTGGGGTTCAGCGAAAGGCCCTGCTCCTTGGCCATCTTGATGGAGACGGGCTGGAAGTCCTTTAAAAAGCGGCTGCAGCAGAAGGGCTGGCCGCAGATGCCAAGGCCGCCGATCATCTTGCAGCCGCTTTTAAAAGGAC
>OGKT01000694.1_pt1 | contig 12010 bp, 8 predicted proteins | sample 1572581 | NCBI WGS metagenome assembly OGKT01 (sample SAMEA2581881, study PRJEB24529) | metagenome | biome: Human gut stool | place: China | collected 2011 | reverse complement strand
TGTAACAGTGAATAAAAATGGTGCAATTGTCGCAAAGAAAGCTGGCAAAGCAGTGGTGAAAGTAAAAGTCACTTTAAAGAACGGAAAGACAAAGACTGTAAAGATGACGATCAAAGTGAAAAAGTAAATTTACAGGAGTCTCGTCAGAATTTTAATAGGAAAAAGACGGTTTCGCAGGAAATCGTCTTTTTTCTTACCCATAATTGTAATGAGAAGCGTGTGCGTTTTTTCGGGGAATTGATTGTAATTTCAGGAACCTTTGTTTATACTAAAATCGAAAGAAAAGAGAATGAGAAGGAGAACATTTATTATGGCAGGAAAACACATTTCCATTCCGGCACTTTTAAAGATCGGTGCGGGTGCATTGGACAATCTGGGGATTTACTTAAAAGAGTTACAGTTACAGAAAGTAGTTGTATTATTTGGAAACGGTCTTGTAGAAATGTTTGGTTCTACCGTTATGGAAGCATTGCAGCAGGAGGACATTGATATTTTAGAATATCAGGAACTGGATACCGTGCGGTTGGAAGATCTGACCAGCCTTGCATTTTCCATGCCGGCGAAGACGCAGGCAGTCATCGGCATCGGTGGTGGAAAAGTGATTGATGGTGCGAAATATTGTGGATTTTTGCGAAATCTGCCGTTTATCAGCATCCCGACATCGGCATCGAGCGATGGCTTTTCAAGTGCCAGTGCTTCCCTTCTGGTGGAGGGGCGGCGCAAGTCCGTTCCGGCGAAACTTGCATATGGGATTGTGGTGGATACAAGGATTATCCGCAGTGCACCAGAGAAATTTTTATATTCCGGAATCGGCGATATGGTATCAAAAATTACGGCACTGTATGACTGGATTTTTGAGGAAGAACATGGGTACGGAAAAGTCAATGATTTTGCTGTCATGATTGCAAAGAAAGCAGTCAACAGTTTTGTGCGCACACCGTTTACTTCGATACAGGATGATCTGTTTTTAAAGGAACTTCTGGATTCTCTTGCAATGAGCGGAATTGCAAATGAGATTGCGGGCAGCAGTGCGCCAACGAGCGGCAGCGAACATCTGATTTCCCATGCGTTGGACAAGATGCTTGAGCATCCGCAGCTTCATGGTATCCAGGTTGGCATTGCAACCTATCTGATGAGTATTGTGCAGGATCATCGTTACCGGAGGGTAGACACGATCTTTACACAAACGGGGTTCTGGGATTATGTAAAGACGCTTGATCTGCATCGGGAGGATTTTGAGAAAGCAGTCGATCTGGCACCGTCGATCAAACCGTTCCGCTATACTTATCTGCATGAGCAGCAATATAGGGATCGCGCGAAGGAACTCCTGCATACAGATGCGCGGCTGCAGGAAATCCTGAAATAGAGAGGAAAATAAATTACAGGATATACAATGATAAAAGTAGCAATATGTGATGATGATATACAATTTATTTATAAATTGGAACAAAGTATTTTTCGGTTTACAGAAATGAAAAGAATAAAAGTGGATGTTGACGGTTATACAAGTGGAGCAGAATTTATTCAAAAACTGCAGCAAAGCGAAAGGTATGATTTGTTATTTTTGGATATTGAATTAGGGGACAGCTCGGGGATTATCGTTGGAAACTGGATTCGATCTCAGATCCAATATGAATCCATGCAGATTGTTTTTGTATCGGCAAAAGAAATGTATGCCATGCAGCTTTTTGATCTGCGTCCAATGAATTTCCTCGTGAAACCCATACAACAGGAACGAGTAGATTATATATTAGATGAATATGAAAGGCTGTATCAGTTTCAGCCACATATTATAGAAATTGGGAAAGGAAGAAATGCGATACGGATAGAAGAACATTCTGTTTTTTATTTGCAGAGCCTTGCCAGAAAAATTCAAGTGGTAACAGCAAATGATACATTATGTGTTTATGGAAAACTTTCGGAGGTTATTCCTGCGTTGAATCCGCATTTATTCTGCGTGGTACATAAATCTTATGTCATTAATCTGCGGTATGCAGAATCTTTTCAGAAAGACAGCGTACACATGATCAATGGGGATGACATTCCGGTCAGTCGGTCTATGAAAAATAACCTTGATCATGCAATTATGGAAAAGATGAGGTGTGGCGGGTGAATAACATAGAAAGAATATTTGAAGCGGTATGTAACATATTAAGTGTGTATGTAAGTTTTAAAGTGACGGATGTTTTTCTGGAAAAGAAAAGAAAACTGCCACGGATGGCAAATATTGTTTATGTGCTCGTATGGCTTATTAATACAGTTGTTGCATTTGGTTTTCGAAATGCCATGGGGACTACGGTGAGTATGGTACTGCTTCTCTGGGCGGCAGAAGGTATATTGTATGAAGGAAGTATACTGCAGAAAATAATGGCAGGTTGTTTTACAGTATTGCTGGGGCTTACCATAGAATTTATCATGTATTATTATCTGGGAGATTTTTCTTTGTTTTCCGAAGGGCGGGCAATGGGAACCATCACGGGGGCAATGGTCAATCTGCTCATAGCAATGGGAATAAGACAGGTGATATGTCGGCGAAGGGTTATGGAAACACAGAACTATTACTTTATGATTCTTGTATTAGCCGGAAATATTGTCTGGATATATGCTCTTGAGAGTGTATCCGGCGAAAATTCGCCAAAAACAGTATTATCACTGGCTATTATGATCGTTGTAGATCTTGGAATGTTCTATTTGTATGACCGTTTGGGAGAAGCTTATCAGGATAAAATGCAGCAACGGCTTTTAAAGGAACATATGATGGTCTATCAGGAGCAGATGCATATCATGCAGCAGGATCAGAAAAAGCTGGATTCTTTGCGGCATGACATGAAAAACCATATGTATCTTCTGCAGATATATCTTAATGAAGGAAGGTATGATAAGGCACAGGAATATGTAAATAAAATGAGTGAGCATTTGCAGACGGAGCATAAGTATGTGAATACGGGGAATCTGGAATTGGATATGATTTTGAATCATAAACTGGCAAAAGCGGAGGCAATGTCCTGTCAGATTCAGTCGCAGATCGTGATTCCGTGCCAGTTGCCAGTGGATGGATATGACTGGAATGTTTTGTTTGGAAATCTGTTGGACAATGCAATTGAGGCAATGGAGCAGATAAAAGATCGTTTTTTGGAGATTCGGATACAATATGACAGGGGAATTCTGGGGATACAGGTGAAAAATACGTTTGATGGAAAAGTCAATAAACAGGGAGAACGTTTACTGACAAGGAAGAAACAACAGGCATTGCATGGAATCGGTATGCAGAATATTTCAGATGTTGTAGACAAATACGGGGGATGGAAATCTATAAATATCGATGAAAATATATTTGAGGTTCAGATTGTGTTATATCTTTGAAAAAATCCCATGGTGTATGCTATGGGATTTTTAATGCAGATTTTGACGAAAATCAAACCAATTTTAACATGCAGAAAGAATAATGGGAAAAATGAAGTATAGTATACACAAGAGAGGGAGGATGGCTATGAAAAATATTTTAAAAATAATGCTTATGATGATTACAATTTTTACGATAGCAGGTTCTGCTGTCTATGCCGCGGAAATACCGGTTTCCGATCAGGATCAGTTAATAACGAGCCGTGATTGGACAGAAATCAGTAATTTACAGGATGAAATGAAAAAAGAAGAGCCGGATGCAACCATCGATTATGACAAGGCATTAAAAGTATATGTGGATTGTAATCTTATAAAATTGCAGACGGCAGATACGAAAAAACTCACAAGTGCTCTGGAAAGTGCAAATTATGTATGGGTCATTCCTTTTAAAATGGAAAAGACATATGGAATGTTTACCGTAGCCAAAGGACTTCCATTGCGTGAAGAAGCAAAGTCTGTATTGACAAAAGCAGAACAGGAAGAAGTAAAAAATCATGCCGGAAAATGGATGATTACAGAGATAGCAGAACATACAGTGGAACCTTACTATGATATACTTCTGGAAAAACGAGAGGCATTATCGGACTGTACGAGAGTAGTACTGGTGGGAAGTCAACCGGGAATGAGACAGCCGGTTGCACTTGGGATGGATGATGAAACAGCACGTATCTGGATTTCGTTAGGGTATCAGTATCCGGTTATGGAGAAAATTCCGGAAACTCAAAATGTGGAAAGCGGTGTCTATTCATTTGAGTCTGTAGCGGAGATTTCAGATACTTATATTGAAGATTCTGAGGTAAGTACAGGAGCTGGAGTACAGAGCAGAAGTTCGATGAAATATGTGGCTGGCATTGGAATTATAGTGATAGGAAGCATATTAATCCTTAGTGTTTTAAAGAAAAAGAAATTGGAGGATTATGAATGAAGAAAATCAGTCTGTACTTATTAATTTTTACAATGCTATATTGTCTGTGTGCGTGTGGAAAAAATTCTGATGCAAAATCAAACAGTAGAGAAGATGATGGCAGAAAAGAGCAAAAGATAATCATATCATCAATTCAGGTTGCTTCAAATACGAAGGTTATGCGTGCAAAGGTGTTCCTTCCGAACGTAAAATCTTTGGAAGGAACAAATTATTGGTTAGGTGGGTTAGATATTACCAGTAAGGTGGATGTAATAGATACAGGTGATGGTATTCAGATCAATGTGTGCGGCTTTTATTCCGATGATACTGCGTGGAAAAATCCGAAAGTATATAAGGGATTTCAATCACCGGATAATTCAAATACGCCATTAAAAAATGTTTTGGTTAAGGGAAAAGTTGTTCCAATGAAGGAGAAGATGTTAAAAGCGGATGTTAAGAAAACAAAAAAAACAATCCCTGTTGAAATTACACCTTATACGGTTAGTATTTGTCCCGTCAATGACTGGAGAGAAAAAGGGTGTTTTTATCATGTAGTTGCAACAACAAAAGACGGAAAGCAATATTCCATAGGAGAGTTACCTCTTACCGATGACAGAAAAGGAACTGAAAAAAAGAAACATCCTTTCATGGATGGTACAGATCTTGAAGAGCTTGGAGATGGCTATGCATCTGCAAGTGAAATGAAATATTGTGGGGCTCGTTATATTTTCAATCAGAAGATTGATATCACACAGATAGAACAGATAGAAATAATAAAATATAAAATCAGCAGATGATATAGGTATAAAAACAGGTCATAAATTTGTTGACGATGATAGGAAACCATGTTAGGATGATGGCGGAGACTATCAATGAAGTGACAGGGGAATGAGTTTTTGACTCATCCCCCTGTTCTTATTATCAGGAGAAATGGATGAAAAAGAACAATCAGATGAAACCAGACAATGTAGCAAAACGTCTATGGGCATTTTTTATCGTGCTCACCATGTGTATTACCGTGCAGCCTGTCGTGCCGGTAAAGGCGCAGGAGGCTGTGCAGACAGCGGCAAGAACGATCTATACGGAATTTAAAGATGGAAATTCTACCCATTCTGGAGATGGAAGCTATGGAAATCCCTACAATTTATTTGAGGATGCCTATGCGGCTGCCGGCAATGGGGATGAAATCTCAATTTTGGGAAGTGGTGCTTTTTTAAATGCCGAGGCTGCGGAACCGTTTATTTTTGATAAAAGCGTGACCGTCAATGGAAATGGAAATACTTTTTCCAACCGTAAGGGGGGATTTATCCTGAATACGGATGTGACATTTAAAAACATTACGCTGCGGTTTTCCAATCGTCTGCACGATGCAATTTTTGCAAATGGGCATAAACTTGTTCTTGAGAATGTTATGTGCGACAGCGGATTCCGCTATGTAGATATCTTTGGCGGATCCCTTTATGAGAATGGAAAGAATATGGGGAATCATCCGGGATCAGAGGCACAGATTCTGATTACGGGTGGTGGTACCAATCTGGGGAATATTTATGCCGGTTCCATGAACGGAACATATGACGGTAAGACACAGATCGTGCTTGCGCACGTTTCCGGTACGCAAAATGGGGAAATCTATGCATCCGGTGCCATTGAACCATATGTAAATCAGGATGACTGGTTTTCCACGCAGGAGCCGGATCCACCGGCAGCGGATGGACAATATACGGTTTCCGGCGATGTGGAAATTTCACTTACCGGTTCCGACACGAAACAGGTGTACGGAGTATCTGAAAATCACGCAGGGAAGACATTTCTGACCATAGATACCGACCAGTCCTATACCGGAATTCCAGGTATAAGCAAAGTAGGAAACCTCACAGTAAAGGGCGGTGGAACATTTGCACCGGCAGCGTTGGACAGCTGTACGGTCAGGCTGGAAGGGGCAAGTGCGATTGATCTTTCCCAGATGGAAACTCCACAGGTACATTCGATTGTGAGTGCGGATTCAGCAGGAAACCGACTGATCTTAGGAAAAGAACAGAAGCTGAAAGTTACAGATACCATTACGGGTGCACTTACATTTGAAACCCTGAATGGAAGAAATGGAAAATCCGGAATTGCGGAGTATGGTCACACCTATCTGGAACTTGGAAGGGCTGCGGATACGGCGGTTTCTTTTACACCGACAGACGGACAGGCGGGAATGACACTGGAACGGACATCGTCTGGAAACGGAGAAATCTGGAAAACCAGTGAGTTGTCAGGGAATGAACCGGTTGCAGTAAAAAATATGACCATAAAAAATCCGGTAATTACCACAACGGTTTCGGAGATTTCAAAAGTCGGTGAGTATGAAAATAAGGATCCAAAACCATATCTGGCAGAGGTAGCCTGGCTGGAGCAAACGGATGAGTATGATCGGGATCTAGGGGTTGTTCCGATGGAATATGAAGTAACATTTAACGGGAAAACACTTTCTTCAGAGACGGTTACGAATGATGAAGGTAGTTTTATTTGTATTCCGAATTTTAATTTGATGTTCGAAACGGGAATAGAGAAGAATGCGATCACACCCATGTGCTATCGCACGGCTGAGAGTTCTACGGTAAAAGAAGGAACCTACTATATCACAATCCGTCCATTTTCAGCAGATGAACAGATCGAACAGAACGTAATTCTGATTGTAAACAAAGATCCGGATACATCCGGTTCGACGGTTACTTCAAAGGAAACAACCACTACGATAAATGGATTACCAACGGCCGTGTCCATGCAGGATGAACTGAATCTTACCGTGCAGACGGTCTATACAGATAGCAACTTACAGGGAAAGAACGTGCCGTCTGCTGATTTTTCGGTATACATTAACCAGACCCCTTATGAAGTATCCGGCATCACGCTTCAAAACGGAGTGGCAGCCATAAAGATTCCGGTTTCAGAGGCAAACGGATTTCATATGGGAGAAAATGCAATTACAGTTTCTTATGCAGGAGCAGCCAATGAAAACTACAGGGCACTTCCTTCCCAGGCAAACGAAACCGTGACGGTAAATCCAATTGCCGTAAAGATGCAGTATGATACCATCCAGCAGACAGCTGCATACACAGGGCTGAAACAGAGCTGCTTTGTTTCCACGGTAAATGTAGTCCGAACGGACAACGGAAAGACGGTAGATTCGCAGGTAAAGCCTGAAGTTTTCTATCGGCAGGATGGAAAAAATGTTGTTCCGGTGCAGCCGGGCAGCTATGAGGTGTGGTTTAAAGTAACTGGAAACCAGTACGATGTGATAGCGGAAAAAGTCGGAACCTTTACCATTACAGCGGCGAAACCATCGATTCGTCTTACGGCAGAGACAGAAAACGGTAATTCCGTACATCTGTATGCAAAGGTAGATGGAGTCCGAAATGGCAGTATTCCGCTTGGTTCGATTTCTTTTTATCAGGACGGAACCATAATAAAGGCACAGGAAAAACTCGTATATGGGGAAGCCGATACGGTTGTATCAGGCTTAAAACGTGGCGGTTCTTATCAGTTTAAGGCAGTATATGAGCCGGATGATAAGGATGGACAGACTTATTACGAAACAGTGACAAGTGAAGCCGCGACCGTTACAATCAAAGAGGACAGTTCCACCGGAGGCGGTGGAACAACCGGAGGCAGCTCATCTTCCGGAGGCGGTGGAACAACCGGAGGCGGCTCATCTTCCGGAGGAAGTGGAACAACCGGAGGCGGCTCATCTTCCGGAGGCGGTGGAACGACTGGAGGCGGCTCATCTTCCGGAGGAAGTTCTGGTGGCGGAAATACTTCGGGTGGTAACACAGCTGGAGGGGAAACACCGTCCAACGGAAACAAAACCGATGTAGAAACTCCGTCTGACGGAAATACAGCTGGTACACAAACACCGTCCGATGGAAACGCGGCCGGACAAAATACACCAACCGTAACCGTTACCGGAACCCGGAAAAATAAAGCCATCAAAACAACGGTGACCGCTGATCTGATAAATCAGATACTGGAAGAAAACGATGGAAAACACACAGATGTGACGATCCAGGTCACCGATCCGGCTGGCAACGTAAGCTATACACTGACCGTAAATACAGCAGACATACAGACCGGAAATAAGCTGTATGTGTGTGCAAAAGATCAAAAGACAGGTGCCTATGTCCTTGTAAACGACAAGAGTTATACGGTTACAAAAGCCGGAAATGTGAATTTTTCAGCAGATTCCAAAAAGGATTATGTCCTTATGGATCAGAAAGATATGGATCAGGTCACAACGAAAATATTAAAAACGGTTACATTGAAGAATAAAACCGTTCAGGTGAAGAAGGGAAAACAAAAGAAGGTTTCCCTGTCGGCTGCCTTAAATATGGATAATGTAGAAAGTGTTTCTTATCAGAGCAATAACAAAAAAATTGCATCTGTAAACAAGAAGGGTACCATAAAATCGAACAAAAAAGGAACTGCGTCCATTCGCGTGACAGTAACCTTAAACAATGGAAAGACCAAAGTTTTAAAATTAAAAGTCAAAGTCAGATAGCAGATGCAGGAAAAGACAAAACCCCGGAAATAAATATCCGGGGTTTTTGTTTTACCTAGAGAGAAAGTGCACACTGATCAATTTTTTTCAGTTCCTCCTCCGTAAACGGAGCAGAGTTTAACACTTTCAGATTTTCAAGAATCTGTGCCGGGCGGGAAGCTCCGATCAGAACGGAAGTGACCACACCGTCACGGATGACCCATTTGAGTGCCATCTGTGCGAGGCTTTCACCACGGGCAGCCGCAATCTCATTCAGGCTCCGGATACTTGCCATCCGCTTTTCATCAAACTGATCCGCATGCAGGAAACGTCCGTCCGTGTTGACACGGCTGTCTTTTGGAATACCGTTTAGATAGCGGTCGGTCAGCATACCCTGCGCGAGCGGGCTGAAAGAAATAATTCCTTTCTTCCCATCTGCTGCGGCCTGTTTTAAACCGTTTTCTTCAATGGTACGGTTAAAGATATTGTAGGAATTCTGGTTGATAATAAACGGGCAGTGCAGATCTTCTAAGATGGCAGCTGCGCGTTTCATGGTTTCCCCGTCGTAGTTGGACAGACCGACATACAGTGCTTTTCCGCTTCGCACGATCTGGTCGAGTGCACCCATGGTTTCCTCCAGCGGTGTATCCGGGTCCATGCGGTGGTGATAGAAAATATCCACATAGTCCAGACCGAGTCGTTTTAAGCTCTGGTCAAGGCTGGCAATCAGGTACTTGCGGCTGCCCCAGTTTCCATAAGGTCCCGGCCACATGTCAAAACCGGCTTTGGAACTGATGATCAGTTCATCGCGGTAGGAAGAAAATTCTTCCCGAAGGATCTTCCCGAGATTTTCCTCCGCACTGCCCGGCTGCGGTCCATAGTTGTTTGCCAGATCAAAATGTGTGATCCCGTGGTCAAATGCCGTAAAGCACATCTGTCTCATATTTTCATAAACACCGGTATCTCCGAAATTGTGCCAGAAGCCCAAAGATACTTCCGGCAGCATCAGTCCGCTTTCACCGCAGCGGTGGTATTTCATGGTTTCGTAACGTGATTCATTTGCGTGATACATAAGAAATCCTCCTAGTTTGTAAAAAATTTATCATAAATGCCAAATCCAAAGATAAAAAGCACAATCAGCGGCAGAATATAGGTAATGTAGCCGCGCATCCAGTTTTTAATTTTTAATCCTTTTCCGGTATTGGCTTCGGTTGTGTAGTTTTTCCAGCCCCAGCCGTAGCGGCTTGTGCAAAACAGCAGATATACCAGGGAACCGAGAGGCAGGAACAGGTTGCTTACCAGAAAATCTTCCAGGTCAAGCACAGACCCGCCAAAGATTGAAAAACCTTTCCAGTTCCATACATTGTATCCGAGTACACATGGCAGGGAGAGTACAATGATCAGTACCAGATTAACGGCACAGGATTTCTGGCGGCTGCATCCGGTCAGTTCCATACCGCAGGAGACGATGTTCTCAAATACTGCCAGGATTGTGGAAAACGCTGCAAAAAACATAAACAAAAAGAACAGGCTTCCCCAGAGTCTGCCAAGCGGAATATGGTTAAAAATATTCGGCAGGGTGATAAAAATCAGGCTTGGTCCGGAAGTCTGGTCAACATGGAACGTAAAGCATGCCGGAAAAATGATAAGTCCGGAGGTGATAGCAACAAACGTATCCAGAATGGCAATATTTACCGATTCACCAAGCAGAGAGCGTTCCTTTCCGATATAACTTCCTAAAATTGCCATCGCGCCGATTCCAAGGCTTAACGTGAAAAATGCCTGGTTCATGGCACCCGTAATGGTTTTTGCAATACCGATCTGTTTCATCCGTTCAAAGTCCGGGATCAGATAAAAGGCAAGGCCTTCTTTTGCACCATCCATAAAAAAGCTGTTGACCGCCAGAATGATCATGATGATAAGCAAAGAAGTCATCATGACCTTTGTTACTTTTTCCAGACCGTTCTGCAGTCCACGGGAGCAGACAAATACGCCGGCGCAAACAACTACCACCATCCAGAAGCCCATGGTCAGAGGTTTGCTCAGCATTGTGGTAAACTGTCCGGATACACCGTCGGCATCCAGTCCCTGAAACTGTCCGGTGACCGTCATATAAAAATAATGAAGCATCCAGCCGGTGACCGTTGTATAAAACATCATAAGAAGATAGCAGCCGATCAATGTGATAATCCCGTGGATATGCCATTTCTGTCCGGGTTTTTCCAGTGCATGGTAGGCTTTGACCGGACTTTTCTGGCTGGCACGCCCAACCGCAAATTCCATCGTCATGATCGGGAGTCCGAGAATAATCAGAAACAACAGATAAAACAGCACAAAGGCACCGCCTCCGCCCTGTCCGGCAGTGTATGGAAATTTCCATACGTTTCCGATTCCGATCGCACATCCGGCTGACAGGAGAATGAATCCCAGACGGGATTTTAATTTTTCTCGTTCTTCCATAAAATAATCCACCTTTTTGTAAATATTGTATAAAATACAAACGAAATTATACAATCTGTTGTGAGAAGTTTCAACCCTTTTTGACGAAATTTTACCAGGTATGTGTTGCATTTTTTTACAGATACTAGAGGAGAAGGTTGCGGAGTGTTCATGTTCTGCAATCAACAAGATTATCTTATGGAAAGAAAGAGGGTTAAACCATGGTTTTAACAGAAAAAGAGATGGCTACAATTGAGGATCTGCACACACAGGAGCTGTCCTGCGTGGAGAAGTACAAACGTTACGGACAGGAAGCAAAGGACCCGGTGCTTCGGGATTTATTCGCTGATCTTGAAAAGAAAGAGCAAAAGCATGTGGAATCTCTGGAACAGGTCATGAAAGGCAGCGTCCCATCCTGTAACGTCAATGACAGAGAGGGAAAAGAATATGCGCCGAAGGCAACCTATGATTCCATGACCAATCCAGAAGACAAGAAAAACGACAATTTCCTTGCCACGGACAGTATCGGTTCCGAAAAAATGGTGTCCGGGACCTATAATACCGATGTTTTTGCGTTTGGAGATTCCGATGTGCGCAAACTTCTGGCAGATATCCAGGTGGAAGAACAGAATCATGCGGAGATGCTCTATAAATATAAAACCGTAAACGGCATGGCATAGCAAGCGCATGGAGTGGATGTCCCAAAGCATCCACTCTTTTTGTTTTTACAAAAGGATTACAGAAAA
>OGKT01000690.1_pt1 | contig 12033 bp, 14 predicted proteins | sample 1572581 | NCBI WGS metagenome assembly OGKT01 (sample SAMEA2581881, study PRJEB24529) | metagenome | biome: Human gut stool | place: China | collected 2011 | reverse complement strand
CTTCTCCCCGTCCCCCTTGTACGAGCTTTCGCCGTACCGCAGGGGAGGGTGTTCGTCGATTGCTCGGCAGTCGAAAGAACAGCAAGAGGAAACCGGGCTTTACCCTGTTTTTCCTCTTGCCCTACGGGGTTACGGCTGAATATCAGCCGTTTAAGTTTTTTAACCGCAATTAGTTTGAAATTGTGGTTAAAATCATACCTTTGGAAATCAGAGATTTAATAATATAAACAGCAATTAAAACCGCAATTGTATGGATAAGGAAACCACCACTTCTGTCACCATTGACCGAAAAACGTTTGCCCGGCTTGATAGGCTGGCAAAGTCCAATAATGTATCAAAGAAAGACTTCCTTTCCTGTGCGCTGGAGTACTTCGAGAAGTACGGCATCAATCCGGTTGAGCATGAAAGCCCGGCAAAGGAAATGCAGAAACTTATCAAACGCTGTGATCAGGTGATAGCGTTCATCAGGAAGCAGGAGCAGGATTTCTTGCGTCCGGCTTGTGAAGCCATGGGCAGTACAAGCATGAGAGTGACCATGAGCATGGACTCGATACTTACGGAAAAAAAGTTCAGCCAATACCAAAAAGACAATGACCTATTCATGCGTGACCTTGCAAGCCTTGCCGGGATAAGGGAGCAGGCTTTGGACCGGGCGGAAAAGGCAGTCGGTCAGTCGAGGGATATGCTTCTGAAGAACCAACAAGCCATTTATGCAAGGCTGGACGCTGTGACGCAAAGGCAGGAGAAGATCTTCTCCTATATCGCAAGCTATATCGATGCGAAAGGAAAAGCCGGGCTTTTCGATGATATAAAAGCCTTGTACAAGGACGAGAAGAACAAAAGGGAAAAGATATGAACGTGAAGATACAGGGAGGCGGTAACGGCACATATGCCAATACAGGCAGTTGTGTTGCGGTGACGAACTATCTCCAGCATGAGGATTTGGAGAGGATGAAGAAAGGGGAGGAGGTGCAGCCATTCTTCAACCAGTTCCGGGACTACGTGAGCGCAAGGGAGGTCACATTCAAGATAGACAACAACAAGGCTAAGTTAAGCCGGACTGACGCAAAGTTCTATGTTATCACTGTCAGCCCTTCAGAGAAGGAGCTGCGCTGCATGGGCGGAACTCCGCAGGAGCGTGCGGAAGCCTTACGGCGGTACATACGACAGGATGTGATGAGAAACTATGCGGAGGGCTTCGGAAAAGGCTTGAGAAGCGATGATGTGGAATATTACGCAAAGATCCACTTCAACCGGGACGGTGACAGTGACAGTGATATGCACGCACATATCATCGTCAGCCGGAAAGACCGGAGCAACACCAGGAAGTTAAGCCCTAAAACGAACCACACCGGAAAGAAGAACTGCGGCAACGTGAAGGGAAGTTTTGACCGGACGGATTTTTTCCGGAAGTGTGAAAGCTCTTTTGATCGGCGAATGGGGTTTGACCGGGAGCCGGAGGAAAGTTTCGACTACCTTAACGCCGTCAAGAACGGCAACCCGGCAGAAATTGCCCGACAGGTGGAGCGTGCGCAGCGCATCAGAAAGGAGAAATGGGACAATCTCAAAACGGAGCTTCAAACCCGGCAGGAGCCGGAGATGTCAAAAATCCGACAGGTGGAGAAAACACCCGACATCGAGCAGCCCACTCCCAAGAAGCAGCAGGAGGAAGATTTGGAACTCCGGCAGAAGCCCAAAAAGAGCAGAGGTTTTGGCATGGGCAGTTGGTAATTTTTCTATTTTCCGGCACAAAGGTAGCTACGCACGCCGCATTTGTCAAGGGACGTTTCACTCTCCGGGTAAAAAATCTCCTGTGCTCGCTTCGCTCGTGCGGTATTTTTTACCCTTCGCCCTTGACAAATACTCTGTGCTTCGCTGGCAGGTGTTTAGGAAAAAAGAAAAAAATGTTGCTCTTTGGTGGGGTGTCCGTTTTGTCATTCTGTTACCGTTGTATTAAGTATTCGCTCTGTACTTCTTGATTTAGTATAATAGCAAAAATATGGGTTTATGAAAATGGAAGGACTGGCAAAATATTAATATTCAATATATTTCGCTATCTTTGCAGCCTCAAAATTGGATTAAGTATTTATTTAAAAGATTAAGGCAATGGTAAAAGCATGAAATACTAAAGATATAACATAAACATATAATTAATAGCGTTTACTATTATTCGGTATACTCTGAAAATTTGGCGATTAGATGATGTATAGACACGAATAAGTTCTGTGAACGCCTGCGCTATGCGTGGGTGGAACTTATCGTCTATACGGGTTACGCCAAATACCTCAGAGTGTTGATAAGGAAGCCCACGCTTCTTTTTTTTACGCTTTGGGGTATTTGTTTGTTGTGCCCGTATCGAATTATAGTTCGCACAACAAAAGCGTAGATGAAAAAATATTTTTTTACGAGAGAATCTTTATTGGCGATAGGGATTTTCATGTTTTCTTTTACCCATATATGGGCGCAAAATGGAGTGAAGGATAGTTTGTATAAGGAATTACCGAAACCTGTTTTAGATGAAGTGTATCAATTGAAATTTAAAGAGGTGTTAGTTCCTGTCATGGGGATAGGTACAGCAGCTTTGTTTGTCTGTGATGGCTGGTTTACAGAACAGAGGGAGAATGTGCAGGATCTCCTTTCTGCCAAAGGAAGAAATAAAATCAAGTTTGATGATTATATGCAATATTCGCCAATGGTCGCAGTTTATGGGTTAAACCTTGCAGGTGTGAAAGGGAAGCATAGCTTTAAAGGCAGGACAATAATTTTGGCAATGTCTTATGCAACTATGGGAATGATTGTCAATACGATGAAATATTCGTTTAAAGAGAAAAGACCGGATAGTAATACTCGAAATTCTTTTCCATCCGGTCATACTGCTACGGCATTTATGGGAGCTGAATTTCTTTACCGGGAATATAGGGATGTGTCGCCATGGATTGGTTATGCAGGGTATGCGATAGCAGCAATTACGGGATACTTGAGAATATACAATGACAGGCATTACCTCAATGATGTGGTAGCAGGGGCTTGTATTGGTGTTTTGAGCACGAAACTGGCTTATTGGTTGTATCCTAAGATATTTAAGAAATCCGAATGTTACAAAGAGCATGTGGCGATAGTGACCTTGCCTTATTATTCCGCAAAAGAAGTTGGTTTGAACATGTGTATTTGTTTTTAGGGATAGACAAAGTAATGTTTATTAGTTTTATACATCTAATTCAGTGTTTACATGTATTTTTCCGAAAGTCTTTTGCTCGTCACGCACCCGGCACAGTTCCCGGTGCGCCTTTTCCTTGTATTCCAGCAAAGCGGAGTTTTCGGAGCGCAGCCGGGCAATCTCCCTTTCTTGTTCTTCGCTTTTGGCTTCTGCCTTTGCTTTTTCTTCGGCAGCATGGGCGATCAGTTCCGGCGCAGGGAGTTGCTTGGCGGTCTGTTCCCGGACTGCCTGTAATAGCTGGCGAACCGCTTCCGTTCCCTCGTTGTGTCGTTCCATGATCTTTGCGGATTGTTCCAGCCGCCCGGCAACCTTTTCTAATGGGGAGAGGTCAAAAGCTTCACCCCGGAGGTCGAACCCGGTTCTTTGGAAATAATCAACGGACAACTCGACAAATTCTTTGCGAGTTATACCCGTACCGTTTAAATACTCGTCTAATTTTTTGGCGTACTCTTGGCTTATCGCTATGGTGGTAAGCGGTGTTTTCCTCTTTTGCTTGCTTTCCTGTCCTTTCTCCATTGCTGTAAAATGCTATATTCTGTTGCAAAGGTAGTTATAAGTATTATTATAGCAATTTATCACAGATATTATTGCAATTTATTGCGATTATAGCAAAATAAATCACCTTGCTATTAGCTGGAAGTCATGGTAAACACCCCCCCCCTTCTTCCGCAGGCTTCCGGACATGGTTCGGTGAATATCACTGTTACGAATATTGCCCCGGCGAACTTCTCTATCTCTGTAACTATTGCCCGTAAATCTCTGCCATAGCCGTTTATTTCGGCTGGTACGATAACTTTATCACCTGTTTTCATACTTGTATGTTTTTTATTCTATACCAAAATCTTCCATTAAGCAAACCCGGATGATAGCCCCTATCTGTTTGGCTGGCTTGTCTATATATTGCTCAAACTTCTTTTGTATCTTTTGTGCCACCTGTACGGCTATTTCCGGGTGTAACTGTACGGCGTTCACTACACGCTTAACATATCCTTTGTCACTTTTAGAGAACCTCGAAATAGTGGTTGTTATGTAGATGATCGCCTGTTTTGCGCTTTCGTATTCCAATAGCTTTTGTTGTTCGGTTTGCCTTGTGTAAACGTAGAATTTGTATTCGGTAACTTCCTTGCCTTTGTAGCTCTTTGGCTCGAACTCGAAGTATAAATCGCATTGTCCGGCATTGTACAACTCCCGGAGTTCCTTTTGCGGATCGTCAAGTACACGCCTTTTGAAATCGCATCCCCGTTTGTATTTCTTTTCCAACATGAACATTTCCCGAAGCTTTTCGACTGTGTAGAAAAAGAACCCGGCGTTTCGGTATTGGCAGCACAGTTCGTAAAACCTTTGCGAGAATGTGCTTTTGAGTGCGATTGCTACCGTCATGGAGTAACTCGTGAAGTTTTGGGCGAGTTCCACGTAATAGGGTAGTACCTCTTTGGAAACTTGCACCTCAAAATACGATTTATTTTTGATATGCTTGACGTAATTGACAAAACCGATACTTAGCCACATTTTTTCGTTGTTAATCTCTATATCGCGATTTCTAAGCCGTTTTAGCGCATCGTAGATGTTTTGCATCTTGGTATTGTCACCGCATTTCTTTAGTTCTTCCTCGTGTATGGTGATAATCAGATCATCGAATAAGTCCCGTCTGCCGTTCTCGTTCTCGATGTATTGCGCCCGGATATTTCGTATAATGGAGTATAGGGCACGTTTTTCGATAAGGTCGAACTTGTAGCGTGCGGTAGTCAGCGCATTGTCTTGCGACAGGACTATATCCCTCTGTTTCTTGTCTTTCTTCTCCATGACTTTAATGCTTTTCGCAAAGGAAATATTTATCTACGACAAAAACAAATATATGGCGTAGAATATTTGTCGTAGATAACCGTTTTTTTCGGAAATTTGTCGTAGATGCTCGGAAATTTGTCGTAGATGCTCGGAAATTTGTCGTAGATGACCTTTGTAAGATATTACAGCACAATGTGTTATGCTATGCCGTAAAAGTAACTAAAAAGAAACTAAAAATTACCGTAAAGCAATGGAGTGTTTCTTTTTTGGTTTATAGAGGTCGCTTCGCTCCACTTTTCAGCGTGTTTTTTGATACGACGAATTTCCGGAGAATGGGAGAGAGTGGAAACAAGTAAAGCCAAGTGCAACGGATTAGGAAGATTTTTTGACGTGTTAAATTTTGAACGTCTGGTATGTGAACAGCATTCTGGGAACCTTCCGGCTGGAAGAGGAAAACGATGCCATCTGCGGGCTGACCCTCTGCCCGGACGGCGTACCGGAACTGGAACCGCTGCCCCGCAAGGTGTGCGAGACACCGCTTTTACAGGAAGCCGAGGAGCAGCTGAACGAATATTTTGCCGGGGCGCGCAGGGAATTCGATCTGCCGCTGGCCCCCAAGGGCACCCCCTTCCAGAAGGCCGTCTGGGCCGAGATGTGCCGCATCCCCTACGGTGAGACCCGCACCTACGGCCAGCTGGCCGCCGCTGTTGGCAAGCCCAAGGCCAGCCGTGCCGTGGGCGGTGCCTGCCACTGCAACCCCATCGCCATCCTTCAGCCCTGCCACCGGGTGGTGGGCAGCACCGGCAGGCTCACCGGCTACGCCTATGGCGTGGAGATGAAGCAATATTTGCTGGAGTTGGAACAGCAGGAGTAATTTTATGATCGGAATGCCCTCCGCGTTCGCTCTGGGGATTTTCAGCGGAAAATTTATTTTTATTTGCAGCTCAGAAAAATCTGCGGATTTTTCTGAGCTGCTTTTTCACGGGAAGGGATCGTGACGGGAAGCGGCATCTGCTGCTGTCGGCCTGCGGCCGTCGCGCAGCGACTTCTGATTGGCGGAACCCCAAAAAGCGGTTAAGAGATCTTCACGCCGAACAGGCGGGAATCTCCAGCTTTTTGGGGTGGAGTCTACTGCTTTGGGATTATCAGCCTCCCCCACTCGAATACGCTCTGCACAGGAAACAATGCGCAAAAAGGCGAGCCGCCCATTGGACGGCTCGCCTTTTGTGTTCTTTGGGGTAACTTTATCAGCCCAGAGTGACTTCCTGGATCTTGGAGGAAGCGAACTCGAAGGGCCAGACAGTCTTCCACTCCTGATCCTGCACCTGTGCGATAGCAACAGAAGCGTAGGTGTTGTCACGGTAGTGCTTTGCGCCGCCGATCTCGTACTCGGGAGTGAACTCGATCTTGGAGTAGGGCAGAACGATCTTGCGGCCGCCCTCGAATGCACCGTCGATGGACAGCTCTGCCAGAGCGTCGCGGACGGCAGCACCGTCGGTGGAGCCGGCCTTCTCGATGGCGGTCTTGAACAGCCACACAACGGTGTAGGACTCAGCAGAGTGACCGTTCATGTTGACATTGTAGACCTTCTTGAAGTCCTCGTTGATCTCCACGCCGTTGGTCAGGTCGGGGTTGAACTCGACAACAGAAGCCACGCCGTTTGCGGATGCGCCCAGGTTCGGGATGAAGGAAGGATCAGTGAAGCCGTTTGCCTTGGCAACGATCATCTTGGGCTTGTAGTTCTGCTCCTTCAGGGTCTGGACGAACAGAGTAGCGTCGCCGATGTAAGAGTCGCACAGGATGGCATCGGGATCAGCCTGCTTCAGAGCCAGGACCTGAGAGGACAGGTCGGTAGCGTTGGAGCTGTAGTCCACTTCGGCCACAACATCCAGACCGTAATCGGGTGCGAACAGGTTGACGCAGCGGATCAGCTCCTGACCGATGGCAGCCTTATCGGTGAAGATGGCGACCTTCTTGATCTCGTTGCCGGTCTGCTCCTTGGAGTCCTGCAGATACTTCAGCATATCTTCCACGTAGACGGAGTTCAGCGGGCACAGACGGAAGAAGTAATCGTAGTCCTTGTGGTCCTCGTCGGTCAGACGGTCCAGCGTGGAGATAGCGGTGATCATGGGGATGCCGTACTGCTGGCAGACCTGAGCCACGACCTCGGTAACAACGGACATATGGCAGCCCATAATGACGTTGACACCTTCCTGGGTGATCAGGCGCTCTGCCTCAGACTTACCGGTGGCTGCGTCGCCTGCGTGGTCACCGCGGACAACTTCCAGCATCTGACCGTTCACGCCGCCTGCCTTGTTGATCTCATCCACTGCGAAGTCGATGCCGCGCAGGATGTTCTCGCCGATGGCTGCGTTGCCGCCGGACATTGCGTAGATGGTGCCGATCTTGATGGTATCACCGCTGGCTGCTGCAGTGCTGCCGGATGCTGCGGTGCTGGTAGATGCTGCAGTGCTGGTGGAAGCGGAAGAGCCGCCGCAGGCGGTCAGAGCAGCTGCGCTGCCCAGAACAGCGGATGCCTTCAGGAAGCTTCTACGAGAGATCTTTTTCATAATTGTCCTCCAATTCTGTTTGTAAAAAACAGCTTGTTAATCCGAGATGCCCCGCCGCACCGTGTGAAGTAGTGCCCGCCGGACATCCAGTTTCCAAAATCAGATGCCGAGGTACGCCTTCTTGACGTGCTCGTTTGCCGAGAGCTCGGCGGCGGTGCCTTCCAGTGCCACGCGGCCGTTCTCGATGACATAGCCGCGGTCAGCCGCTGCAAGGGCTTTGGTGATATCCTGCTCCACCAGCAGCACCGAGATGCCGTCATTCTTCACCATGGTCTTGGCCACTTCCAGAATGTCATCCACGATGTTGGGGGCAAGGCCCAGACTGGGCTCGTCCAGGATCAGCAGCTTGGGCATACCGATCAGCGCACGGGCCACGGCCACCATTTGCTGCTCGCCGCCGGACAGAGTGCCGGCAGCCTGCTTTGCGCGCTCGCGCAGTTTGGGGAACCAGTTATAGCACTTTTCCAGATTTTCTGCAAAATGCGCCTTGGTCTCCTTATTGAATGCACCCAGTTCCAGATTTTCCAGCACGGTCATCTCGGTAAAGAGCTGACGGCCTTCCGGCACCTGCACGATGCCGCTGTCCAGAATAACGCGGGAGCTTTTGCCGGAGAGGTCCTCCCCGTTGAACTCCACCTTGCCGGAGCTGGCCTTGACCATGCCTGTGATGGTGCGCACCATGGTGGTCTTACCGGCACCGTTGGAGCCAAGGATGGCAACGATCTCGCCATCCTTCACCTCAAAGCCGATGTCCCACAGGATGTTCACAGAGCCGTAACCGGCGTTCAGACCTTCAACTTTAAGCACTTGCGCCCTCCTTTTTGGTGCCCAGATACACCTCCATGACGTAGGGATCGTTCATGACCTGCTCGGGCGTGCCCTCAGCGATCTTTTCGCCGTGGTGAAGGACGATGACCTTCTCGCACAGGCTCACGACCGCCTTCATGATGTGCTCGATGAGCAGGATGGTGACACCGGACTCGTTGATCTTGCGGATCAGCTGGATGGCCTCTTCGGTCTCAGCCGGGTTCAAGCCTGCCATGTTCTCGTCCAGAAACAGCACTTCGGGCTTGGTGGCCAGAGCGCGGGCCATCTCCAGACGCTTCTGGTCCGGCGTGCCCATGTCCTTGGAGATCACATGACGCTTTTCGTACAGGCCGGTGAAGTGCAGCACCTCCATGGCGCGCTCCTTGGCCTCTTTTTCGCTCTTTGCACCGGCGTGGCCGAAGTAGGCGGCGGCGGTGACGTTATCCAGAACGCTCAGGTTCTTCAGAGGTTTCATGATCTGGAAGGTGCGGGCGATTTTCATGTTGGTGTACTCATACGCCTTTTTGTTGGTGATGTCCTCACCATTGTAGAAGATCTTGCCTTCGGTGGGCGGGTAGTAGCCGCAGATCATGTTGAAGGTGGTGGATTTACCAGCACCGTTGGGGCCGATCATGCCGGTGATGGAGCCTTTCTCCACCGAGAAAGAAACATCATGCACGGCGGTCAGACCCTTGAACCGCTTGGTCAGGCCCTGGACTTCAATAATAGGCTTTTCTGCCATGATTACTTCCCTCCCTTGTCTGCCATCAGCTCATACTCTTCCAGCACGTCCAGAGACGGCTTTTTGAGGATCTTTTCATCGATGAAGGTCTTGACCTTCGAGTTCATGTACCAGCCCAGAATACCGGACGGACGGAAGCGGATGACCACGATCAGCACGATGGCATACATCAGCATGTTGATGCCGGGCAGGATGGCGGCAAAGTTTGCACGCAGCAGTTCGCTCAGCGGGATCATGATGAGGCCGCCGATCAGCGGGCCTTCGATGTAGGCGGCGCCGCCCACGACTGCCGGCAGCACGATCTCAGTGGACTTGGACTGGATCATAATATCGGGGTCGATGTAGCGGATGTAGCTGACGTAGAAGAAGCCGACCAGACCGGCAATGATAGCCGAAATGACAACGGCAATGACCTTGTACTTGGTGGGGTTGATGCCGATGGCGGCGGCTGCGTCCTCATCCTCGCGGATGGTGCGCAGCGCAAAGCCCAGCTTGGAGCGGCCGATCTTCTTCATGATGAGGTAAACGCCCACCATCATGATGAAGCCGATGTAGTAGTACGGCACCTTGCTGGTAAAGCGGAACTGCGCAAAAGAGTCCTTGCCGAAGGGCAGGCCCACACCGGATGCGCGGCCGAAGAACTCCGAGTTGATGATGAACTGACGGATGGACTCGGCAAACGCGATGGACACCAGCGTGAAGTAGGGGCCGCGCAGGATCAGGCTGGGGAAGAAGATGACACCGGCCACAACGCCCACAACGAGCATATCCAGCACAGCGGCCACCCAGGGGTTCATGCCCGTCTTTGTGACCACCAGACAGCACACATAAGCACCCAGACCCATGTAAGCGGCCAGACCCAGCGAGTTCTGGCCGGTGATGCCGCCCAGAATGTTCCACGCCATGGACAGGGTGGACATATAGAAGGTGAGAACGAAAATGTTGATGATGTAAGGTTTATCCACGACCAGCGGGATCGCTGCGAAGATGGCGACGATGATAGCCAGAACGATCGCCAGATTGCGGTGATAGGTTTTAACTGCTTTTCTGGTATCCATCTTATCGCCTCCTCAGAATCATGACCTGACGCACGACCAGAATGATGATGAAGGTGACGAACACGATCATATCACTGTAGGACGGGCTGATGAACAATGCACTCATCTGCTCCAGCAGGCCCAGGAAAATACCGGCGAAGAATGCGCCGGGGATGGAGCCCAGACCGCCCACGACCACGACGATCAGTGCGCGGAAGCCGAAGCTTGCGCCTGCGGTGGGATAGATGGTGTAGAACTGGGTCAGCAGAGAGCCGGCGATACCGGCCAGAGCAACGCCCAGACCATAGGTCAGGATGTAAATTTTTTTGACGTTGATGCCCACGACCTCAGCACCAATGGGGTTCTGGGATACGGCGCGGATCTGCTTGCCGGTGGTGGAATACTTGAGGAAGGCAAACAGTGCAATGGCAACCACGATCAGGATCAGGAAGCTGACCAGACGCGGCAGCGCAATGGTGACCGGGCCAAGCGGGATATAGGTCTGCGAATAAGGGGTAATGATCTTATAATAGGTGGAACCAAAGATGACCAGAGCGCCGTTGGTGAGCAGCAGGCCCAGACCGACGGTGAGGAACAGCAGGTTCGTAAAGCTCTTGGTCTTGAGCGAAGGGGTGATCAGAGTGGACTGGATCAGCGCACCCAGACCGAACATGAGCACTGCAACGATGGGAAGGGCTACATAGGGGTCCACCCCAAAGTAGGTATACAGAACATAGGTGATGTACATGCCCACCATCAACATTTCGCCGTGGCAGAAGTTGACGATGTTCATAACACCGAAAATGATGTTCTGGCCCATACCCATCAGGGAGTAGAAACCGCCCAGCAGGATCCCGTTTACCAGTGCTTGCAAAAAGACTTCCATTGACATCCTCCCGTTCTAAGCACCAGGCGATGGGAGCAGATGATGCAAAAACTGCACGCTGCATCCGCCACCGGCCCGTACTCGTGATTGAAAACCGCCCTTGTGGACTCCATTTCCTCCCTTCTGCTCGTACAATTGAAATATCATCTGTATTGTAACGTAAGTGCAGCCTGTATACAAGATATTATTTCTATCAAACTTTGTCATGAATTTATATGGAAAGTGCTAGAATATTCCAGAGTTTTTGGTGTGCAAGTCAATTTTCGCGGTTATAAATGGAGGATTGATGTCAAATTGACATAATTTTGTTACTATTTCAGGTCGGAGATCTGCGGAAAAATGCAGAAAAGCCCGGCAGAAGAGCACCTGAACGTGTTCCCCTGCCGGGCTTTTTATCCATAAAATGGCATGTGGTATTCAAGATGAAGGCGCGCCGCCGCCCTGTCTCGGGTTGTGGTTCCCAGCGTATGCTTCACGCCTTGGAGCGGCGTTCGCATCCCGCTGACCACGGCCCCAGCTTTGCTTCCCTGTACTCCCCTTTTTGTCGCTATGCGACATCTTCCCCCGACCGGGGGAAGTCTTTGCTCGCTGGCGGCGGTCAGCTCAGCTGCAATTCCCGTACGGGTCAAATTAAAAATCCCCCGAACGAATGCAGCGGCAGCTACCACATTAGACATTCCTAGTCGTTGGGACCTGCAACAACGACGACCGCGGCCAGTGGCCGATGCAGGGAGGAGTTGTTGGGGCAGCGGCCAGCAAGACGCAAGTGCCGCCCAAGGCACGCGCGGATGCTGGGAGCCGCAACCCGGAGCACTAAAAAAGAGCCCACTGGGCTCTTTTTTGCCGCCTGCGGGCGGCCGTGTTCCTTCGATTCCTCGTACGGGTTGCATGAAACAGCCACCACATTAGACATTCCTACAGGATGGGACCCGAACACTAAAAAAGAGCCCACTGGGCTCTTTTTTGCCGCCTGCGGGCGGCCGTGTTCC
>OGKT01000678.1_pt1 | contig 12250 bp, 8 predicted proteins | sample 1572581 | NCBI WGS metagenome assembly OGKT01 (sample SAMEA2581881, study PRJEB24529) | metagenome | biome: Human gut stool | place: China | collected 2011 | reverse complement strand
TGTGAAAAGGCAAAAAATAAAAAGGGGTGCGTCACAGACTTATGACACACCCTCTCTTTTTTAGACCTTTATTTTCGCGATTCCCCGGCATTACAAGATGCCGAAGAGTCGCAATACATCGTTCAGATTGGCAACGACAAGCAGAAGAATCAGTATGCCGAAACCAATATACTCAGCACGCTCCATGAACTTATCGCCCGGTTTGCGACCTGTGATAATCTCATAGAGAAGGAAGAACACATGTCCACCATCAAGAGCAGGGATAGGAAGAATGTTCATGAAGGCAAGAATGATACTCAGGAACGCTGTCATAAGCCAGAATGCATGCCAATCCCATACAGATGGGAAGAGACTGCCCAGCGCACCGAAGCCACCTAGGCTCTTGGCGCCTTCCTTAGAGAAGACATACTTCATATCGCCCACATAACCGGCCAAGACATTCCAGCCGTATTTGATGCCGGCAGGGAAACTCTCGAAGAAGCCATAGTTGACATGAGTAATCTTATAATCGAGCATGACAGGATGATTGTAGAAACCAAACTTCACACCCTCTTCGGTAGACTTCAGGAGAACACTCGACTTGACGGTATCGCCAGAAGCCTTGAGATAAGTAACCTGAGCTGTAAGTGCTCTGGCACTATCCTGCGGCGTTTCAGCCGAAGCAAGCACATCCTCTACTCTGCCCAATTCAATCTGAAATTCGTTGAAAGAGACTACCTTTTTATTATTAATAGCAAGAATCTTATCACCCTTTGTCAAACCGAGTTTGCTGGCAGGTGAATCCTTCATCACACTATCAATCTGCAGCGGTACATACACATCTACGAAGCGAGGACTGCTCTTAATCATATCGAGCATGTTGAGATCACCAGGCAGATTAAGCGTCATCGGTTTGCCCTGACGGATGATATTGACCTGCTTAGCCTCAGAGAGATTACGATACAGATCGCCATCAAAGGTCTTGAACTCACCCAGATCGGTGCTTACCAGAATATCCTTGTCCTGGAAACCCAATGCCTTTGCCTCGGTATTGAACTTCATACCATAACTCATATCGCGGGTAGCCACATAATTATCGCCCCAATGGAACAGAATCATGGAATAGATAAAGAGAGCCAGCACGAAGTTAACCAGCACGCCACCTATCATGATGAGCAGGCGCTGCCATGCCGGTTTGCTGCGAAACTCGTATGGCTGTTCCGGCTGTTTCATCTGTTCGGTATCGAAACTTTCATCTATCATACCCGAAATCTTACAATATCCTCCGAGCGGCAACCATCCCAAACCATAGGTAGTATCCGAATTCTTTGGCTTGAACTCGAAGAGATGGAACCAAGGGTCGAAGAACAGATAGAACTTCTCCACTCTTACACCAAAGAGTTTGGAGAAGAAGAAGTGTCCGCCCTCATGGAGCAACACTAAGATGGAAAGCGACAGCATCAACTGCAACGCTTTAATCAAAAATACTTCCATTTATTTACTTTGAACTTTGAACTTGGAACTTTGAACTTTATGATTAGCCCTACGTTCTGCGCTCATTTTGATTATTAATTCTACATTATTAATTATTACTTGTGCATCAGCTCTGTAGCTATGCGGCGAGCCTCAGCATCGGTCTGCAGATAGACATCGAGGTCGGGATTACTGTCAAAAGTAGCCTTCGCCATCGTCTCTTCGATGATATCAGCCATCTGAAGGAAGCCACACTCACCTTTGCGGAAGCCGGCATTCACTATCTCGTTGGCTGCATTCACGATACACGACATATTACCACCCTTTCTGATGGCATTGAAAGCCAGTTGCAGACACTTGAACTTCTGATAGTCAGGCTTGAAGAACTGCAAATCCTGCGTCTTGAAGAGGTCAAGACGATCGCCATTCAGATGCAGACGCTGAGGAAAAGAGAAAGCATACTGGATAGGCAGACGCATATCTGGTACACCCAACTGAGCCTTGACAGCTCCATCAACAAACTGAACGGCACTATGCACAACGCTCTGCGGATGGATAAGCACCTCTATCTTGTCAGCCGGAACCCCGAAGAGCCATTTAGCTTCTGTCACCTCGAAGCCCTTGTTCATGAGCGAAGCCGAATCGATGGTTATCTTGGCGCCCATATCCCAGGTAGGATGCTTGAGGGCATCGGCAGCAGTCACCTTCTCCAACTGCTCGTGGGTATATTTACGGAAAGGACCACCCGAACAGGTCAGAAGAATCTTCTCTACCTCGTTGTCGCCCTCACCCACCAGACTCTGGAAGATGGCACTATGCTCGCTGTCAACAGGGAGGATAGGCACATGATACTCCTGTGCAAGATTGCAAATCAGTTCACCCGCTACCACCAGCGTTTCCTTGTTGGCAAGACATATCTTCTTACGCGTCTTGATGGCATGGATGGTTGGTTCCAGGCCCGAGAAGCCTACCATGGAAGCCAGCACCATATCGATAGGCTCAGCCTGTACGATATCGCAAAGCGCCTGAGCACCGGCATAAACCTTGATATCAGGCTCATCACTGAGCATATCCTTCAGCTCCTCGTAGCGAGCCTCATTGGCTATGACCACAGCAGCCGGATGGAACTTGCGAGCCTGCTCGGCAAGTTCCTGCACTCGGTTGTTGGCGGTGAGGCAATATACCTCGTAAAGGTCACTATGCTGCTCGATGACATCAAGCGCCTGTGTACCGATACTTCCCGTAGAACCGAGAATACATATCTGTTGTTTCTTCATTTACTTTGAAATTATTAACTTTGAACTTAGAACTTTATGATTAGTAAAGCAAATGAATTCTTCACTCTTCGTTCTTCACTCTTCACTTTATAAGTCGAGCAATCCTTCCGGAATCGCCATTCTGATTTCTTTCTTTTCAGCACTCACCTCTTCGATGAGGTCGTTGCTGGCAGGGATGAGGATTTCATCACCTGCATCGGTTGTTACCTCGAAAAGAAGATTGAGGGTGGAATCGTCTACATGATCAATGGTTCCTACCACCTTGCCGCTTACGGCATCTACCAGGTGGAAACCGATGATTTCTGCCCAGCTCATATTCTCTTCATCACTGTCAGAGAGATGACGTGGGAAGAAAACCTCGCAACCGGAAGATCGCCCAGAGCGAACAGCGCGCCAAGCAGATCGAGGGCAACCTGCAGAACCAGCAGCGCGAGCTGGAGAACAAACTCCGCGAGAACGAGCGCTTGAAGGAGCAGATGCAGAACCAGCTGCAAATCCTCGAGCACAAGAAGGAGGAAGTAGACCAGATGATGCGCGAGCAGAACATGCGGCTGGAACAAATCTCGGGCATGAGCTCGGAGGATGCCAAGAACATCCTCATCGAGAACATGAAGGCCGAGGCCAAGACCGAGGCAGCTTCCTATGTGAACGAAACCATCGAGGAAGCGAAGATGACCGCCACGAAGGAGGCCAAGCGGATTATCGTGGCTTCGATCCAGCGCGTGGCCACGGAGACGGCCATCGAGAATGCCGTGACGGTCTTCAACATCGAAAGCGATGAGGTCAAAGGCCGCATCATCGGCCGCGAGGGCCGCAACATCCGGGCACTGGAGGCAGCGACCGGCATCGAGATCATCGTAGACGACACCCCCGAAGCCATCATCCTCAGCGGGTTCGACCCTGTCCGCCGCGAGATCGCCCGCCTGGCGCTGCACCAGCTGGTGACCGACGGCCGCATCCACCCGGCACGTATCGAGGAGGTCGTAGCCAAAGTACAGAAACAGATCGAAGAGGAGATCGTCGAAGTCGGGAAACGCACCACGATCGACCTCGGCATCCACGGGCTGCACCCCGAGCTGATCCGCATGATCGGCAAAATGAAATACCGTTCGTCCTACGGCCAGAACCTCCTGCAGCACGCCCGTGAAACGGCCAACCTCGCGGGTATCATGGCCGCCGAGCTGGGGCTGAACCCCAAGACGGCACGCCGCGCAGGCCTGCTCCACGACATCGGCAAGGTACCCGACGACGAACCGGAACTGCCGCACGCAATCATCGGCATGAAACTCGCCGAGAAATACAAGGAGAAACCCGAAGTATGCAATGCCATCGGCGCCCATCACGACGAAGTGGAGATGACTTCGCTGATCGCACCGATCATCCAGGTCTGCGACGCCATATCGGGTGCGCGCCCCGGCGCCCGCCGCGAGGTGGTCGAAAGCTACATCAAGCGCCTGAAGGAGATGGAGGACATCGCCCTCTCGTACCCCGGCGTCGTAAAGACCTATGCGATCCAGGCCGGCCGCGAACTGCGCGTGATCGTCGGTGCAGACAAACTCACCGACCAGGAGTCGGAAGGGCTGTCGCACGATATCGCCAAGAAAATCCAGGACGAGATGACCTATCCCGGCCAGGTGAAGATCACCGTCATCCGCGAAACCCGCGCCGTATCGTACGCGAAATAAGAACCCCGCCCGTAGGACAGGCTGCACACGGCCTGCCTGCCGCAAATTTATCACAGGTAAAAATCCCTCCGCAAAACGGAGGGATTTTTTATCTACGGCTCTCTTACCGGTAAGCTCCGGCACACAACGACAGCTTATCCGCGACAGAATCCACACACAATCGCCCGATTCCCGCCACGGGAAGGGCCATAAGCCTCTCACCCGCCGGAGGGGGGGGGCAGCCAGCGGGATTATTTCCAGCTGTTACGCTTCCTGAAATCGGACGGAGTGACGCCCTCCTTATGCTTAAAAAAAGTAGAAAACTGCCCGGTATTCACGAACTTCAAGGCATAGGCGATATCCGATATATTTATATCCGTCCCCGTCAGCATCTCTTTGGCCTTCAGGAGCCGCTGTTGCAACTGGTACTGCGCGGGGGATATCCCGGTGTACTCCTTGAATGTCTTGCGGAACCACGAATAGCTGACCCCCAGTTCCCGGGCGATCGCCTCGACATCGCGGGGGTTATCCACATCCTTCATCAGCTCCCGCGCGGCATTGACTTTCTCGAGGATGAACGTATTGGCATAGGAGTTATTCCGCTCCTTGTAATAGATGGAGCCCAGGATGTGCAGCACGATACTCGACATCATCTGCTGGCACCCCGCCTTTTCGACCGACGCCAACTGCAGGATCTCCTCATAGAGACTCACGATCCCCGAACTTATCCCGATATTATGCAACGGCTGCTCGCGCACTAAAAAGCGGTTCGCTACCCTGTCGTCGATATAGGCACCCTTGAAACCTACCCAGTACTCGTCCCAGCCGGTCTCATCGTCGGGATGGTAGCTATGCCACTCCCCGGGAAACAACGAGATCACCGTCCCGGCCTTCACAGGCGCCTCGGGACAGGACTGCGAGGCGAAATACCCGGAACCCTTGGTGATATAGACCAACTGGTATTCGTTCAGTATCCGTCCGCCGCGGGGCATGAAAGAGTAGTTGTCCGGATGGGCCGACAACGGATACTTCGTCCCCGGCGGAATAAACTGGTACCCGATCGTCGTGACGACAACGCCCCATTTCTCGTCCTTATCCCCGATCGTCAGGTAACATAACTTGTCACGCTCCTGCTTCATGTCAGATTTGATAGGTTGGAAATCATTTTTCATAAGCAAATATAACTTTTTTCCGCATAATATGCAGATTTTAACACAATAAGATTTTCCGGGAGCGATTATTTCATTCCGGAAGCGTCTCCCCCCCCCGAGGCCGGGCTCCCAATCCCCACATCCGGCAACAACAGCCCCAGTCGCGCCGCAATCCGCCCCGCTACCAGTCTCCAAAGCCTCTTCACATCGTTCCGGTTATCCCGCACGGCATAAATCTGTATTGCTGCAACCAGCCTCCGACAAGGCGGCATATACCGATCCGGAAACATCGGGAGACACCTATACATACTTCAAAAAAAGCCCTTCTGCTGCCATATGGAACGGCTTGCGAGGGGATAATTATGAAATCTGATACCGAAATATTAAAAAATGAGAAGAATCGGACTTCCCCCGCGGAGGATTCTTAAAAATGCCCTGGGTTTTATACACGGGACACAATAACGTACTACAAATGCTCAAATTCGTACCTAACGGGGGGGGGAAATCCTCTATATTTGAATTGCAATTTTAACGTGTTGAAAGATACTTTTAACAAATCATAAACCTAAAAACAACCTAAAATCGTATAAGCCTATGCCAAAATGACTCCTTTCCCCTGAGGTTTCTATTATATATATGTACGAATCGTGCATATGGGGGAATTTCATTTTCAATCATCATTCATCTACTATGGACAAAACCAACCAATCTTTATGAAGAAAAATTTATCCATTTTTATGACAGCCGGAAGCTGGTTGCAGCGGGCGCTTGCGTTGTTTTTGTGCGTTGCTGCCCTCGAAGCTGTCCAGGCGGCACCCCAAGACACCAAAAGAACGATCACGGGTACGGTCGTCGACCAGAACAACCTGCCCGTCGTGGGAGCCACAGTCATGATTTCAAACTCGGCTAACGGTACCGCGACCGATTCCAACGGCCAGTTCACCCTTTCGGGTGTAACCGACAACGACGAACTGCAGATTTCGTTCCTCGGCTACAAAACCGTAACGATGCAGGTAGGCACGCGCACCGCCATTGCGGCAACGCTCGAAGAAGATTCGGGCTATCTGGATGAAGTCGTAGTCGTAGGTTACGGCACGACGACGCGGCGCCACATCATCTCGGCCGTTTCGACCGTGAAGTCGGAGGCAATCGAGAATCGCCCGGTAGCCAACATCCAGCAGGCACTGCAGGGTGCAGCAGCCAACCTGATCATCCAGACCAAGAATTTCAACCCGACGGACAACCAGATGAACATCTCGATCCGCGGTGTGAACACCATGGGTAACAACACCCCGCTGGTAGTCATCGACGGCGTTCCCCAGCCGGACGCAGGCCGTATGAACGACCTCAACCCGAACGACATAGAGTCGATCAACATCCTGAAGGACGCCGGTTCGGCCGCCATCTACGGTGCACGTTCCTCGAACGGCGTCATCCTGATCACGACCAAGAACGGCCGCAAGGAGATGGCTCCGCAGATCCGGTTCAGCGCCAAAGTCGGTATCGAGAACCCCGACATCCTCTACAAGGCCGTTCCGACCTACCGCAACGCGATCCTGCGTAACGAGGCCCTGAGCAACGTCGGCCGCGAACCGCTCTTCACGGCTGCCGAAATCCAGGATTTCTACAACCACGGGGACTGCGAGGCTGCCGTAGAGCAGGCCATGCAGAACGCGCTCCAGCAGAACTACAACGTAAGCGTCACGGGCGGTACGAAGACCACCACCTACATGCTTTCGGCCAGTTACTTCGACCAGGAGTCCAACTACGTGGGCCCCGATTACGGCGTAAAGCGCTATAACCTGCGTTCGAACCTGACGACCGAATTCGGCCGGCTGAAACTGGGCGCCAACGTCGGTTTCACCCGTTCGGAGATCAATTCCCCGTCGGATGCCAACGAAGGCTTCCTCTTCGCCGACCTCATCCGTTTCCCGAACTACTACTTCAACCGCCACGAGGAGAACGGAATCTTCTTCGGCAACAACTATAAGTACGGCGGCTATTCCGTATCGCCGCTGGCCGGCCTTATGGGCGGTGGCATCAACAAAAACGACCACGAATACCTCACCGGTACCTTTACGGCCGATTTCGAGATCATCAAAGGCCTGAAAGCCCGTGCCGTCCTTGGCGGTGAAGTCCGCCACGAGCACCGTTTCACCTCCCACAAGACCTACCAGTATGTGGTGGACAACGGCGCCGAACACTCGGATATCTCGACCGCTTCGACCGGCGGCAACACCAAGCGCGAAGCCGACGACTGGACGAAGAAAGTCACGTTCGTCACCGCACAGCTGATGCTGGATTATAACCGCACGTTCAAGGAGAAGCACAATGTAACCGGACTGTTCGGTTGGTCGGACGAATCGGAGATCGGCTATGACATCACGGCCGCCCGCCAGGGTATGAACAGCATCGACCAGCCGGGTGACGGCTCGATCGCTACGGAAGGCACCAAACTGTCGTCCCAGAGCAAATACCGCCGTGCATTGCAGTCGTTCTTCGGTCGCGCCGGATACTCCTACGACGACCGCTACTATTTCGAATTCACCGCCCGTTACGATATGTCTTCGAAGTTCCTCAAGGAGCGCAACGGAGCCTTCTTCCCCTCGGTATCGCTGGGCTGGCGCATGTCGCAGGAGAATTTCATGCAGACCTACCGCGACCGTGTCGGTGACCTGAAACTCCGTGCTTCGTACGGTCTGAACGGTAACCAGCAGGATGTGGGCGACTACGATTTCATGACCACCTACGGCACTTGGGCCAACGCTTACGGTTTCAACGGCGTCCCGGTTCAGGGCCTGATGTTCACCATGGGTAATGAACTGCTGACGTGGGAGACCGCCAAGACCTTCAACATCGGTGTGGATGCGACGTTCTTCAAGAATACCCTGAGCGTCAACTTCGACTACTTCTACAAGCGTACGGAAGATATCCTCCTCTCCCCGATCGTCCCCGGAACCTTCGGCGCCTCGATCGCCAAGGAGAACCGCGGTATCCTCGACAACCAGGGCTGGGAACTTACCATCAACTATAACCTCTCGCGCGGCAACTGGAAGCACAACTTCTCGCTCAACCTCGCCGACTCGCAGAACGAGGTAGTCCGCTATGGAACCCCGGCTATCAGAACTGCCGACAGTGCCGGCACCATCATCATGGAGGGTCTGCCGATCAATGCCCTCTACGGCTGGAAAACGAATGGTTTCTTCCAGAACTACGATGAAATCCAGAATGCAGCCCTGCCGACCGGCATCGACCGTTCGCAGCTCCGTCCGGGCGACGTGCGCTATGTCGACCTGAACAGCGACGGCAAGATCGACGAAAACGACCGCACCTACCTGGGTTATGCCTTCCCGCGCTATACCTACGGTTTCACCTACAATGTCAAGTGGAAAGGCATCGACTTCAGCATCATGCTCCAGGGCGTGCTGAAGCGTGAGAACCCGGTTCGCGGCGAGCTCGTGCAGCCGTTCCACGCCGACTACTCGATGACCATGTTCGACCACCAGCTCGACTACTGGTCGCCGCAGAACCGCGACGCACGCTGGCCGCGCCTGGGAGTATCGGGCTCGGTGAGCGACACGAACAACTGGGGGCACACCGGTTCGGATATGATGCTGCTCGAAGGTGCCTACATGCGTATCAAGAACATCCAGCTGGGTTACACCCTTCCCAAGAAGTGGACGAAGAAATTCGGCTGCGAGGCTCTGCGCATCTATTTCGACACCCAGAACCCGCTGACCTGGACTAAAAACGGGTTCGTAGACCCCGAGACCACGTCGTTCGGCAACAACATGAGCGGCGGAGCGGACAACTCTGTGCGCAACTACCCGACCCTGCGTTACTTCGGTGGAGGTATCGACTTGACTTTCTAACAATTAAACAATCGGAAAGAATATGAAAATCAAAAATATATTAGCAATCCTCTCCCTCGGTATGGTCAGCTGCGTAGGCCTTGAGCAATACCCGACGACCTCCTATACCGACGAAACTTTCTGGACAATCGAGGACAATGTCCGCACGGCCCTGTACCTGGGGTACAACCAGTGCTGGCACCAAGACTACTATTTCGCCAATAACCTGCTGTCTGACGACGTGTACGGCAGCCGCCACTCGACGAACGAAACCAGCATCGTAACGGGTATGGCCAATACCTCGAACGGCCGCTTCTCGGACGAATGGGACAAGTGCTACCAGGAACTGCGTACGATCCACACGGCGCTCGACGCCCAGGATCGCATGAATATCGACGAGACCTTCAAGACGCGCATGCTTGCAGAGCTCCGTCTTATGCGCGCCTTCACCTACCTGCGCCTGGTAACATGGTTCGGCGACGTGCCGTTCTTCACGACCAACCCGACGCTCCCCGAATCGCGCGTGGTCAAGGTAACACCCGCCGCCACGATCAAGGAGTTCATCCACTCGGAACTTGCCGAGGTGGCCGAGATACTGCCGAAAAACACGGATATTCCGGAATCTGAAAACGGACGTTACACCCGCGGTACAGCCGTGGCGCTCAATGCACGTGCATACCTTTATGACAACGATTTCGAGAACTGCGCCATCTGGTGCGACAAGCTGATCAATTCGACGGAGTACGGCACCTACGCACTCGAACAGGACTACAAGAAACTTTTCCATGACCAGTCGTGCTGCTACGGCCCCGAGTCGATCATGACGATCGAATTCGCCACGCTCGGCGGCATTGACAACATCGTCAGATCCTGGAACAATTTCAATGCTTTCGTTCCCCAGTCCATCGGTAACAAGGGTGTAACCACCCAGTCGCCGACGCAGGAACTGGTCGATACCTACCGCAAACTCGACGGCAGCGTCGCCGATGACACGGACTACGAGAAGCGCGACAAGCGTTTCGAAGCAACCATCGCCTACAACAACTGCACCGTGGATATTCCGGAAGCAAAAACCCTGAGTCTGGCTGGCTCGGAAGGCACGGGTAAAGGCACTTACCAGGTCTTTACGAAGGCATCGGACGAGAGCCAAACCAGCGACAAGCAGCACCGTTTCGACTCGTACAACGGCACGCAGGATCGCACGGCTACGGGGTATTATACCCTGAAAAACTACAATGCCGACATGGTCGACAGCAAGGGCAACACCTACAAATCACTCATGGAAATCCGCTACGCCGACGTGCTGCTGATGTATGCCGAATCGATGAACGAACAGAGTAAAATGACGTCCGACATCTGGGACAAGACGATCAAGCCGCTGCGCGAGCGAGCCGGATTCGACGCCGCATACTGCTCCTATCCGGGCAGCAGCGACCTGCGCCAGGTTATCCGCGACGAGCGCCGCGTGGAGCTGGCCCTCGAAGGCCGCCGTGTATTCGACCTGCGCCGCTGGGCGCTGCTCGACAATCCGTCGCTCAAGAGCACGGGAGCCGCATACCTCACGACCCGCGCTACAGGTGCCCCCTTCCTCGACGATGGCAGTAACATCCAGTGCCAGAATGCCTACAACATGAAATACTGGTTCCCCATTCCGCAGAAGGAGCGTGACATCAACGCCAACCTGCCGCAGAACCCGGGATGGTAACAGCCAAGTTGTAAAGGAGATTAACTAACCAATCAAGAAAAACACATGAAAACCATATTGAAAAATATCATGTTGTTCGCCGCAGGAGCCCTCACCCTCGGGTTTACCGCCTGTGAGGAGGATGGTCAGGATCTGAATTTCAAGATTCAGCCCGGCAACGAGCTCTACGCACCCGCGGACAATGCATCGGTCAATCTGGATCAGGGATTGAATACCAGTTTCGAATGGGCACCTTCCGTTGCCGAAGACGGCGGATACATCACTTACGAAGTGCTGTTCGACAAAGCGGACGGCGATTTCTCGGCACCGCTTGCCGTTAAGAACAGCCAGATGACCGGCTCCAAAGCCTCGCTGAGCATCTCGGCCAAAGAGCTGAACGAAGTGGCTGCCCTGGCGGGAATCGAGAATGCCAAGACCGGGCAGCTCAAATGGACGGTACGTGCCGGCAAGGGTTTGTTCGCCCAGACCTACACGCAGGCCAATGTGCTCACCGTTTCACGTATCAACCTAGTCGACCCGCTGCCGACGGCCGTTATGCTGAAGGGTGAAGCCGTGGAGGATGCCGCAGGCATCAAGCTGATCCCGGCGTACCTCGACGGCAAAGCAGTCGGTTCGGGTGTATACGAATGCTTCACGAAAATCTCGGAGGGCGAATTCACCGTAGTCGACGAACTGGATCGCTACTACTCGCTCAAGAGCAACGGCCGCATCAAGCATATCGTCGACGGCTCTTCGACCGCCAACACGCTGAAGGCCGGCATCTACTGGATCAAGATCGACTTCAGTGCGATGACCTACACCGCAGTTCAGGTCAGCATGATCGAATACTATGCCGCATCGTGGGCAGACAACTCGATGTCGACCGTCTACAAGACCCTCACCTACAAAGGGAAAGGCGTATGGGAACTGCTCGACTACGATAACGAGATATCCGTCAACTCATCCAACGATACGCGCCACCGCTTCAACATGACGACTGCCGACGGCAATAAATGGTTCCTCGGAACGACGTCCTCGCTGGGATCTTCCTACACGACCGACTATCTGAGGGTGTACATCTATACTTTCAACGATAACGATAAGGACTGGAACAAGACCTATAATTTCCTCGTTTCGGATTGCGGCCTTTAGATCCCTCTTTCCCAATACA
>OGKT01000657.1_pt1 | contig 12565 bp, 7 predicted proteins | sample 1572581 | NCBI WGS metagenome assembly OGKT01 (sample SAMEA2581881, study PRJEB24529) | metagenome | biome: Human gut stool | place: China | collected 2011 | reverse complement strand
GATGAAATCCAGACACTGCTCCAGGCTCATAATCTTCGGCGGAACAAGCTTTAATGCCTCGTCGGCGCTGGAGGAACGTGTATTTGTTAACTTCTTTGTCTTGCAGACATTGATCTCGATGTCCTCCGCCTTCGGGCTCTGTCCGACGATCATACCGGAGTAAACCTTTACGCCCGGTCCGATGAACAGGGTACCTCTCTCCTGGGCGTTGAACAGACCGTAGGTGATGGACTCACCGGCCTCGAACGCGATCAGGGAGCCTGTCTTTCTGTAGCTTAACTCGCCCTTGAACGGAGCGTATCCGTCAAAGCTTGTGTTCAAGATACCGTTACCCTTTGTATCTGTCATAAACTCACCGCGGTAACCGATGAGACCTCTGGACGGGATGGAGAACTCAAGTCTTGTGTAGCCGCCGTTTGTCGGACTCATTCCCTGAAGTTCACCCTTTCTGCTTGTAAGCTTCTGGATGACAGCTCCGGTAAACTCATCCGGAACATCAACGTAAGCGAGCTCCATCGGCTCTAACTTTCTGTTTCTCTCGTCGTATTTGTAGATAACCTCTGCCTTGCTGACTGCGAACTCAAAGCCCTCACGGCGCATATTCTCGATCAGGACGGACAGGTGAAGCTCACCACGGCCGGATACCTTGAAGCAGTCTGCAGACTCTGTCTCTTCTACACGGAGGCTGACATCCGTGTTTAATTCACGGAACAGGCGATCGCGGAGGTGACGGGAAGTGATGAACTTACCTTCCTGGCCTGCCAGCGGGCTGTCGTTTACCATGAAGTTCATGGAGATCGTCGGCTCGGAGATCTTCTGGAACGGAATCGCCTCCGGCTTCTCCGGGGAGCAGAGGGTATCACCGATATGGATATCCGGGATACCGGAGATCGCTACGATCTCACCGATGGTCGCGTTCTGTACTTCGACTCTCTTTAAGCCGTCGAATACATAGAGCTTACCGATCTTAACCTTCTTCATCTTGTCCGGATCATGATGGTTTACGATCACGCAGTCCTGATTTAACTTTAAGGAACCGCTGTCGATCTTACCGATACCGATACGGCCTACGAACTCGTTGTAGTCGATGGTGCTGATAAGGACCTGGGTCTCAGCCTCCGGATCACCTTCCGGCTCCGGGATATAGTTGATAATGGTCTCGAATAACGGGCTCATATCCACTTCAGGATCATCTAATTCTTTCTTTGCGAAACCTGCACGGGCAGACGCGTAAACGAACGGACAGTCAAGCTGCTCATCAGATGCGTCGAGATCCATGAATAATTCAAGAGTCTCGTCGATCACTGCATCCGGTCTTGCCTCCGGGCGGTCGATCTTGTTGATGCAGACGATAACTCTTAAGTCAAGGTCAAGTGCTTTCTGGAGAACGAACTTCGTCTGCGGCATCGGTCCCTCGAAAGCGTCGACAACAAGGACAACACCGTCTACCATCTTAAGGACACGCTCAACCTCGCCGCCAAAGTCCGCATGACCTGGGGTGTCGATGATGTTGATCTTCACACCCTTGTAGAATACGGCTGTATTCTTGGAGAGGATGGTGATTCCTCTTTCTCTCTCGATGTCATTGGAGTCCATGACACGCTCTTCTACTTCCTGATTTGCACGGAATACGCCGCTCTGCTTTAATAACTGGTCTACCAGGGTCGTTTTACCGTGGTCAACGTGGGCGATGATCGCAATATTTCTGATATCTTCGCGTTTGATCTTCATAATCAATCCTCTTTCTTCATCTATAACTGTCCTCTCACCGATCATTTCCCGACCCGTTTTGCACAGTCATCTTACATTGTATACACTACATTTCCTAATTTTTGCATTACCGACTCAAAATTATAGCATTCATGAAATCAAAATGCAATATATAATCTTTCAAAATTCGGGGCAGATCTGCCTTTTCTGTGTGTTTTTTTCTGTCCAATCGGCAGTTAGTTTTCTCTCACCCATTCAAAATGTCAGAACCCCCGTTTATACTGGCTTGCTGCGGCATTCAAGGATCAGCCTGATATCCCCTTCAAGACATAACTTCTGTATGTGCAGACTGATGCCCCGGCCGGCAGTTAAAACAGAATCACTTCCTTATTAAGTGTGCCGTACCACACCTCATCGCCCTTCCCGATCTTCGCGCCGCCGCTGGTCCCCTCGGTGATCTTCTTTTCCAGGCCATCGTACTCTGCCACCGGGACGAACGGAAAACTCCACCTGATCCGTGTACACGCTGTCCAGCACCGTCATATTTTCCTGTCCCAGAATGTACTGGATCTTTCCGACACCTGTATAGTCCGTCACGATCTTCATCTCAAAGGCGCACTTCTTCTCAACGATCTCGGAAGCCGCAAGTCCCTCCTTCACAGCGCCGGAATAAGCCCGCACAAGACCGCCTGTTCCAAGCAGGGTCCCGCCGAAATATCTCGTCACGACGACACAGACGTTGTGGACATCCTCGCCTAAAAGCACGTCAAGCATCGGCCGGCCCGCCGTCTGGGCCGGTTCCCCATCATCGCTGCATCTTGTGAGCTCGTGGTTCATGCCGATGGTAAAGGCCTGGCAGTTGTGGCGGGCGTCCCAGTATTTCTTTTTGATCTCGGCGATAAACGCCGCTGCCTCCTCTTCGGACTCCACCGGTTTCAGGTTCGCGATAAAGCGGGATTTCTTCACTTCGATCTCCGCTGTGCCGCCTTTGTATAAAATTTTCACGCTGTCAAGAGCCATATCTTCTCTCCTTCATATCCCGTCCAAACCTGCTGTCCGTCCCGTATATTTTTCCGTTATTTCCGGTTTCCAGGCAGAACCGGACAGGCAACCCTCATAATTCCGCATTGCGGAAAGATATCCCTGTCATTCATATTTTTGTCATGTCTTTGACGATTCCGACCACAAAATGTAATTTTTCCTTCATATTTTCCCACTTTGCGGTCAAAAATATCATAATACAAACCAAACTTTTCCACAATAACTATTTATAAATGAATGAAACTTTGCTATAATTAGGGAATGATAAAGGAGGCATCCTGAATGAATTATGGAAAAAACGAGGTGGAAAAGACACTCCGCAAGACAAATTCCAGATCACAGAAGATCACCTCACATCTGGTGCTTCTTCTCACAAAGATCATCCTGATCCTGGTTCTGTTTGCAGCGGTGCTTGGAATCAGCTTCGGCTACGGAATCTTCAAGGGCGTTATCGACGCGGCCCCGGAGATCGATGTAGCGAGCATCGAGCCAAGCGGTTATGCCACCATGGTCTATGACAGTAAGGGAAACCTCACGGAAACGCTCGTAAAATCAGGAGCGAACCGTCTTGAGGCATCCTACGAGGAACTTCCCCAGTGCCTGATCGACGCTTTCGTCGCGATTGAGGATTCCAGGTTCTGGTCCCACAAAGGCGTTGATGTCCGTTCCATGGTCCGTGCGGCCGTCGGAATCATTACCGGTGACTCCAGTGCCGGCGGCGGAAGTACCCTGACCCAGCAGCTCATTAAAAACAATATCTTTGAAGGCGGCAATGAGGACACCTTCGGGGAGAAGCTTGAGCGAAAGATCCAGGAGCAGTATCTGGCGATCCAGTTAGAGAAGATCATGGATAAAAAGATCATCCTCAAAAACTACTTAAATACCATCAACCTCGGAAACAACACTCTGGGCGTAAAGGCGGCGGCTCTCCGTTACTTTGATAAGGATGTTTCGGACCTTACACTCTCCGAAGCGACCGTCATCGCCGGAATCACCCAGAACCCGTCGAGATTCAACCCGCTCTCCGAGAACGGAAGAAAACGCAACGAAGAAAAGCGCCGCGTGATCCTCCAGTACATGTACGAGCAGGGAAAGATCACGAAGGAAGAGCAGGAGGAGGCTCTTGCCGATGACGTTTACTCCCGGATCAAAAACGTGGATATCGTCACAAAAGAGACCCAGACGCCGTACTCCTACTTTACCGACGAGCTGATCGATCAGGTATTAAAAGCCCTGCAGGACAAGAAAGGCTACACGGAGACGCAGGCCTACAATCTCCTCTTCTCCGGCGGTCTTGAGATCCACACCACCCAGGATCCGGATATCCAGTCCGTGGTGGATGAAGAGATCAGCAGACCGGAAAACTACGACGTTGTCTACTACTCGATCGACTACCGTCTGTCGATCCAGCATCCGGACCAGACAACAACGAACTATTCCGATGAGACATTAAAAACATATTTCCGCAAGGAACTCGGCGAGACAAACTTCGACGGTCTCTTCTCCTCAAAGGAGAAGGCGGATAAGGCCATCGCGAAATACAAAGCTGCAGTGACAAAAGACGGGGATACGGTTCTCGGCGAATCTGTCCACTATGTACTTCAGCCTCAGGCGTCCTTCGTCCTCATCGACCAGTCCAGCGGCTATGTGAAGGCGCTCAGCGGCGGCCGCGGCCAGAAAGAGGTCAGCCGTTCCTTAAACCGTGCCACAAACACCCTGCGCCAGCCTGGTTCCACCTTCAAGGTCATCACATCCTTCGCCCCGGCGATCGATACCTGCGGCGCTACCCTGGGAAGTGTCTACTACGACGGCCCGTACACCATGGGCACAAAGACGTTCCGGAACTGGTACAGCAGCAAGGGCTACATGGGCTACAGCACGATCCGTGACGGTATCGTCTACTCCATGAACATTGTTGCCGTCCGCTGCATGATCGAGACTGTGACACCGCAGCTCGGCGTGGAATACGCGAGAAACTTAGGGATCACTTCCTTAACAGATACGGACTACAACGCTTCCACCGCTCTCGGCGGTATCACAAAGGGCGTTTCAAACCTGGAGCTCACCAATGCCTTTGCGGCCATCGCAAACGGCGGTATCTACACGAAACCAGTGTTCTTCACCCAGATCCTGGACCACAACGGAAAAGTGCTCCTGGAGAATGCGCCGGAGACAAAGCGTGTACTTAAGGACTCCACCGCATTCCTTCTCACGGACGCGATGTCCCAGTCCATGGAAAGCAGCCGCATGTTCGCGTCCTCTGGAGTCAGCTTGAACTCCACAAGTGCCGTGGCAAATATTCCGGGAATGTCCAACGCCGGTAAGTCCGGTACCACAACAAACAATAACGATATCTGGTTTGTCGGATTTACCCCGTACTACACGGCGGGAATCTGGTCCGGATGTGACGATAACCAGAAGATCTCAGCCATCGGAAGCAGTACTTCCTACCACAAGAAGATCTGGAAAGCAATCATGACAAAGATCCATGAGGGGCTTGCGGACACCGGTTTCCCGGTTCCGTCCTCCGTCACAACTGCCCAGATCTGCCGGAAATCCGGAAAGCTTGCGATCCCCGGTGTCTGCGAGAATGATCCAAGAGGAAACGCCGTTTACACCGAGTACTTCGCAAAGGGAACTGTTCCAACAGAGGTCTGCGACCATCATGTACAGCTGACCGTGTGCAGCGAGTCCGGCGGACTTGCAACGGAATACTGCCCTGCGAAAACTACAAGGACCTTCATGGTGATCCCGGACGGCGAATCCGGCGGAACGGATGATTCTAAATACCGTTCTCCGGGAACCTGCACGATCCACAGCTCGACCTCCGTTGTTCTTCCGAGCGAAGAAGGCACTGAGAACATGGGTTCCACAAAGGTCGAGACTGTTCCGGAAACTGTTCCTGAGACCACAAAAGCAGCGCCGAAATCACCGCTTGACCAGGTATATATTCCTGTGGGACCTGGATATAATTAATCCTAAGTAAAGCAATACGCCGGATAGATTGAATTCTATCTGGCGTATTGTTATAGAATTTTAGTAACTGTTCAGTAGGTCTGCGCACTTGCTGCGCTGACCGTAAGAAAACCTAGGCTAAAAGGCAAAAATCCCATCGGCGTAGCCGATTTGTAATGGATTTTTGCATGTAACTGTGAAGGTACTGAACAGTTACGAATTTTATAAGATTCCAGACACTGCCTGCGGCGAATTTATAGTCGATAAAATTCTCTGTTGATTCGCAAATAGTAGTAAGCTGCAAAGCACCGCTCAGAAAGTTATACTGCTGAAAAATCCCCCAGCTTTAATACCGGGGGACTCTCTCTATTTACATCATGGCTTTTGTAAATACGACCTTTATTCCGCTTTTCTTTTCTTCATCTCTTCGATCATCACCGGAAGGATCTTTGTGACATCCCCGACGATTCCCGCATCTGCCACATCAAAGATGGACGCATCCTCATCCTTATTGATGGCTACGATATAGCCGGAACCGATCATGCCGGATACATGCTGGGTGGCGCCGGAGATTCCACATGCGATGTAGAGCTTCGGAGCGACGATCTTGCCGGACTGCCCGACCTGGTGGGCTCTGGATACCCAGCCTTCCTCGATTGCAGGTCTGGTGGCTCCCACAACGCCTCCCATGACCTCCGCGAGCTCTTCCACAAGGGCAAAATTCTCCTTGCTGCCCATTCCTCTTCCGCCAGATACGATGATCTGTGCTTCCTCGAGGTTGACGGTCTCTGCGATCTCTTTTACTGTCTCAACGACCTTTGTGCGGACTGTGTCTGCGGAGGCGTCCTCAGCGATGACTTCGCCGGTTCTGCTCTCGTCTAATTTTTTTGCGAAAGAACCGGAACGCACGGTCGCAACATGCGGAAGGTTCTCTCCCATCTTCATGTCATTCAGTACATTTCCGTTGTAAGAAAGGGATGTGTAACCGCCGTCTGCAGTGATCCCTGTCACATCTGTCACACAGCCGGACTCAAAGACTGCGGAGACTGCCGGGGCGATCATCTTTCCCTCCGGGGTTCCTGCCATATAGACTGCCTTCGGCTGATATTTCTCCGCAAGTTTTACGAGGATCTGTGCCTTCTCCTCAGCCGGAAGTCCTTCCTCACCTGCCACGAGGACCTTGGAAGCTCCTGCTGTGATCACGGTCTTTGTATCAGTGTCCTTTCCAAATACAACAGCGATCACTTCCTCGCCGTTTGCCTTTGCAAGCTCTGCGGCCTTGCTGACTGTCTCAAGTGCTGCACCGACCGGTGCACCGTCTGCGCTCTGGGCGTAGACCATGATATTCTTTCCATCTGTATATTTCATCGTCTCAATTTCCTTCCATGCTTAATTCCGGCTGACATTCACGTTTTGTGCGGGCCAAAGCCGGTTCTGCCGATCCAGCATTCATCAGATTGCTTTTGCTTCGCTCATCATGGCGAGCGCCTGGCTTACCGCCTCCGCCGGATCTTCTGCCTTGATCTTCACACCTGCGGCTCTCTTTGCCGGTGCGTAGACCCTGAGGACCTCGACCTGTGCAGTTCCTGCCTCTTCTGCGGCGAGCTCCTCGATCGGTTTCTTTCTCGCTGCCATCTTGCTCTTGATCGTCGGATAACGCGGGTCATACTCCGGCTTATTGACAGCCACAACGCACGGAAGCCCTGACTCGATCATGCAGTAACCTTCCTCCGTCTCCTGCTTTACTGTCACTTTTCCCTCTCCTGCTGTGATATCAACGACATCTGCTGTTACCGGAGCGGAAAGCTCCTTCGCCAGGATCGTTCCCACCTGTCCGGAAGCGAAATCTGTGGTCTCTTTGCCGCAGAACACGATGTCAAATTTCTTTCCTGCCTTCTCCTCGATGGCTTCCTTCGCAGCCTTCAGTTCCTTTGCGATGATCTCCGGATCAGCGCTCTGGTAAGCGTCATTTACCGCAAGGTACGCGTAGTCGGCGCCCACTGCCAGGCAGTTCTTTAAGGAGTTTTTTACGCTCTCATCGCCGATGGAAAGAACGGTCACCTCTCCTCCTGCCGCCTCTTTTAAGCGGACCGCCATCTCCAGCGCATATGTATCAAATGCGTTTACTACCGGTGTCACACCGTCAAGAGCCGGTGCCCCTGTCTTCGGATCCAGGGAGATCTCAACGGAATCGTCCGGAACCTGTTTTACACATACTAAAATTTCCATGTTTTCCTCCAAAATTCGTCCGGTTCCGGCAGCACCAGTTCTTCACGGATACTGCCGGACCGGTGTAATATCTCGAAATTTTGCGGCTTTCACAGCCGTTTCTCCGCCATTCATTTGCCTTTACGCGCAAATTGCTTTTACTTTCCTATCACGTTGTTTGCCACAACAATTCTCTGTACCTCATTGGTTCCCTCAAAGATCTGGAAGATCTTCGCATCTCTAAGAAGCTTCTCGACCGGGTACTCTCTGCTGTAGCCGTAACCGCCGAACATCTGGATCGCCTCAGAAGCAACCTCCATTGCGATATCGGACGCATAGCATTTCGCGATAGCGGATTCCTTCGTGTACGGAAGTCCCATATCCATCTTTGTTAAAGCATGGGCAACCATCTGACGGGCCGTCTCTGTCTTGATCTCCATGTCGGCTACCTTGAACTGTAATGCCTGGTTCTTGATGATCGGTTTGCCGAACTGGATCCTCTCCTTGCCGTATGCGACTGCCTCGTTGATGCCTCTCTGGGCGATACCTGTGGCAACGCAGCCCATCCATGCGCGGGCCTGGTCGAGAGTCTTCATGGCGATTCCGAAGCCCTTTCCTTCCTCTCCGATGAGGTTCGCTGCCGGAATTCTGCAGTCCTCGAATACAACGTCACAGGTATTTGAGGTACGGATACCCATCTTGTTCTCCTCATGTCCTGTGGAGAGACCCGGAGTTCCGGCATCTACCAGGAACATGGAGATTCCCTTTACCCCTTTGGATTTATCGGTCATGGCTGTCACGCAGTAGAAGGAAGCGACACCGCCGTTCGTGATGAAGCATTTTCTGCCGTTTAATACATACTCATCTCCGTCTTTCACCGCTGTGGTCTTGCCTGCGCTGGCATCGGAGCCTGCGCCCGGCTCTGTCAGACAGAATGCGCCGAAGCCTCCGTCGAGGATCAGGTCGCAGACATGCTGCTTCTGCTCGTCGGTGCCCGCGATGAGAACCGGCTTCATGCCGAGACCGCTGGCGGAGATCGTTGTGGCGAAGCCTGCGTCCGCGATCGCCATCTGCTCGATAAGGGCAGCTACATCCACACGGGAAAGCCCCGGTCCGCCGAACTCTTCCGGAACCTCGAGAGCCTGATAACCCTGCTCGACCGCTTTATCATAAATTGCCTTCGGCCATTCGCCGGAAACATCGTATTCCTTGCACTGCTCTGCAACTTCTTTGTCACAGAAATTTTTAACGTCCTGCAGGAGATCCTGCGCCTCTTCAGAAATTAAGTATGCCATAATGAAATTCCTTTGCTGCTATGTTTTCTGCGGCCGCCCTGGAAAATATGCGGGCTTGCCGGACAGCAGCTTTCCTTTCTTTTTTATTTGCGCCGGCCGGTTCACGGGGGAGATTGCCGGCCGGCAGACAGTGTCAATAAATATATTGGTGTACGGCAGCCGTCTCACGGGGAGGAAAAGGACTGCTGCCGGGGCTAAACAGAATACTTTACGCCTCTTCCTTCGGATCATAGCAGATCTTACCCGGGTTTAAGATCATCTTCGGGTCGAAGGTCTCCTTGATGCCGCGCATCAGGCGCATGTTCACCGGACCTGCGAACTCTGCAAGATAGCCTTTCTTTCCAAAGCCGATTCCGTGCTCACCGGAGATCAGACCGCCCAGCTCTGCTGCCTTCCTGTAGATGTCTGCCATGAACTCGGAAACCTGTTTCTTGAAGGTCTCCTCGTCCATATCGTTCGCGCATGTATAGATATGTAAGTTACCGTCACCCGCATGTCCGAAGCTCTTGACCTCGAAGTCATATTTCTCGGACGCTCCCTTGACGTATGTCAGGTATTTCGCGATCTGGTTGACCGGAACGACGACGTCGCACTCATCGAGAAGCTTTGTCTCCGCCTCGATGGCCTCAAGGAAGGAGCTTCTCGCTGCCCATGCGTCTTTCTTCTTCGCCGGGGTATCAGCAACGAGAACATCCACAGCGCCCGCGTCGAGAACAACCTCAGCCGCCTGCTCTGTGAGCTCCTCCAGCTGTTCCATGTTGTCGCCGTCGAATGTCACAAGAAGGTAAGCGCCGATGTCAACACCCTCGACCTGCTTCGGGAATACGCTCTTTCCAAGGTAGCGCTCGGAAGCGAGAACGATCTCTTTCTCCATGAATTCCAGTGCCTGCGGCTGGAAGTGGTTCATGAAGAATTTCGGAACCGTCGCAATACAGTCTTCCAGGTTCTCATACGGGATGATCAGGCTGATGGTCTCTTTCGGTGCCGGGATGAGCTTTAAGGTGAGCTCTGTGATGATACCTAAGGTTCCCTCGGAACCGATCATTAAGTTTAACAGGCTGTAGCCGGTGCTTGTTTTTGAGACGGTAGCGCCCAGCTTTACGATCTCACCGGTCGGAAGGACAACGGTCATGGCGCGCACATAATCTCTTGTGCATCCATATTTGACGGCGCGCATGCCGCCCGCGTTCGTGGAAACATTTCCGCCGAGAGTCGCAAACTTTTCACCCGGATCCGGCGGATATAAGAGACCCTGCTTCTGTGCATCCTCAGCGAGGTCATTTAACAGAACGCCCGGCTCCACGCGGACTACGAAGTTCTCGAGATCATAGCCAAGGATCTTATTCATCTTGCTCATGTCGATCATGACCCCGCCATCTACAGCTACTGCCGCGCCGGTAAGACCGGTTCCTGCTCCTCTCGGGATCACCGGGAGGGAGTTCTCATAACAGACCTTCACGATAGCCGCGATGTCCTCTGTGGTTGTCGCCTCGATCACGACCTCCGGCGCGCCCTTTCCGTAGATCGGCATCTCGTCGTGGAAATAGTCACTGTTGATCTCTTCGCCTGCGTATACTTTTCCCGGAACGATCGCTTTGAACTGTTCCAGGATCTCAGGCGTTACCTCATTATACTTCTTTGCCATGTTTGCTTTCTCCTCTTCTCATATATTGCCGCCACCCATATGACACATGTGCGGTTTTGTGTAATGCAATTGATTCTCTTTTATATTGGTAGTACCAATTATGATATATTTTAAACACCATGCACATTTGTTTGTTTATTGCGCACAATGTTGATTGTTTTCTCTTTATTGGTAGAACCAATTCGTTCTAAAAAATAACTGCTATCAATAAGCAGTGTATTTTTTCCAATACAAGGATATCGCTGTCCCGGATTTTTGTCAAGACTTTTTGTTTTTCTTTGCGCAAATTTCGCACAGATTGTCTGATTTTTGTCAGGATTGTTAGAATTATATCATAGTCATGGTTCCCGCTCTTTTCCCTGACTCTCAAAGCACTGGCTTATCGAAATAATCAGTCGGAACTCTGCCATAATTTTTATAAGTACTGGTAAATATAGTGGAAATGCAGCTTCAGTCCCTCTCTCGCCTTCTCGATATTTCCCTCCGCGAAACCTTCTGCCAGTGTCCTGTGGGCGCGGCTTAAGAACTGCTCGCTGTGCATGCCCTCGATGATCTTTCCACGCATCTTCGGGATATACTCGTCCATGATCTTGTTGAGGGCCTTATAGTTTGCCAGCATACAGAAGTTTCCGGATGCCTCGATGAGAAGGTAGTGGATCGCCTTATCCCAGCGGACACGCTCCTCCTCCGTCTCCGCCCGCTCCAAATTGTCGAGATAGGACATCATCTTCTGGCGCTGCTCCTCCGTCGCCTGTTTCACCCCTGTCTCAATGGCCCCCCACTCCAGGGTAGAACGGAATTCCGTGATCTTATCCACGTCGATCTTCTTTAAAATATACATGAACGACAACATCTCCGCCAGAATCTCGTCAAAATTTCCGGAGATATAGTTTCCCGCACCTTGCTGGCTCTCCAGAACTCCCATGTTTTCCAGGATCCGGAGTCCCTCTCTCGCGGAATTCCGGCTGATCTCCAGCTTCTGGGCAAGTTCCCGCTCCGGGAGAAGCTTCTCACCCGCCTGGATCTCCCCGCTTCCGATTCCATGTTTTACATATTCAATGACTTTCTCGTAGGATTTCTCCATTTTTGATTCAGTAGTCCTTTCTTTTAACCAGAACTCCTGTACTTTCTACCCTGTTAGACTAATACACCGTTCAAACAGATCCAGCATCTCTCAGCAGACCGTACATTCATTCAAATAGAAAAGCACAGCCGCTGCCCCTTGAAACAGAGCTGACGTTCCATCTCCGCATCCATAACAAACTGCAGTCCGGCTGTGTTCTTAAATGTCTTTTTTGTGCGGAATCTTTTCCATAAGATTCCTGCTATTCTTCCATCGCCTTTTTGATCGCCTCAAAGAGCTCATCATACGTCTCGAACGCTGTGATTTCCGGATGATCTTTCTTGATCTGCTCCGTGCTGCGGAACAGGAATCCCGCCTTGCTCGCCTCGATCATTCCGAGATCATTGTAGCTGTCCCCGCTGGCGATCGTCTCAAAGCCGATGGACTGAAGTGCCTTCACCGTCGTATACTTGGACTTCTCGATCCGCATCTTAAATCCCGTGATCTCCCCGTCCGGAGCGACCTTCAGGGAATTGCAGAAGATCGTCGGCCAGCCAAGCTTCTTCATCAGGGGCTTCGCAAACTGCGTAAACGTATCACTGATAATGATGACCTGTCCAAGCTCACGAAGCTTATCCAGGAACTCCT
>OGKT01000650.1_pt1 | contig 12658 bp, 10 predicted proteins | sample 1572581 | NCBI WGS metagenome assembly OGKT01 (sample SAMEA2581881, study PRJEB24529) | metagenome | biome: Human gut stool | place: China | collected 2011 | reverse complement strand
AGGATTTTTTGTTTTTCCGTCTTCCCGCTTTCCGCGATGGTGCGTTTTACTTCGGCATTATACGCTTCGGTGCGCTCCACGAAGAGCTTACGCGGGCTGGAGGCCAGCAGTTCAGTATCTGCATCCGTCATCAGACCGATAACAGTTTTTTCTTTGCTCAGCTTATTGACTGCGGCTTTGTTGTCCGCCGTCATTGCCAGCTTTACCATCAGGGGCTTGTCCTTGAACTTGTGGGTGAAGTAAATTTCCGCAGCCACACCGACTACCACAGCGATACCTGCCACCAGCTGGGATACCCGCAGACCAATGGAGGGCACCAACATCAGACTGTCGGTGCGCAGGGCTTCGATCCAGAAGCGGCCCGCGCCGTACCAGATCATATACCGCAGGGCAATGTCACCGTTGAACTTGCGCTTTTTAATGTAACGGAACAGCAGGAGAAAGCCCACGAAGCACCAGATGCTTTCGTACAGGAAGGTGGGATGCACCGGCAGATTCGGGTCAATGGTCACGCCGCTCTGGGCCGTGACTGTGCTGCCCATCAGGTAAGCGCGGGTCGTTTCGCTGAACATGCCCCACGGCAGGGTGGTGTTGCAACCAAAGGCCTCCTGATTGAAGAAGTTGCCCCAGCGGCCGCAGCCCTGTCCCAGCAGAAAACCCATAGCGGTCAGGTCGAACATGGGCAGCACCGGCACGCCCCGCCGTTTGCAGGCCAAGCCACCGAACAGAAAGCCGCCGATGATGCCACCGTAGATGGCAAGGCCGCCATCCCGAATGGCGATCATCTCCCAGATGCTTTCGTATTTAAAAGGTGCCATGGCCACGTAGTAGGCGCGGGCGCTGACAATGCCCAGCACGATGCCAATCAAGATCACGTCCACCATGCTGTCCGGGTCCACGCCGAACTCGATGCTGTGGCGGAACGCAAATACCAGCGCCAGACAGATGCCAAAGGCAATGCACACGCCATACCAGTAAATATTGAACCCGCCAATGGAAAGGGCCACGCGGTTGATCTCAAAGCTCAGGCCCAGCCCCGGGAACTGCACCAGATTTGTCATTCTGCTTCCTCCTCGTTCTCGGCCAGCGGCGCAGTGCCATCTGGCAAAATATCCATCACAGCCATGCGGTCGGTGCTGAGGATGTGCTGCAGCGCAGCGTCCGCATCCTCGGCAGTCAGCCCTGCCAGCATGGTGATCTGCTGCGCCACCGTCTGGCCGGAGAGGGCAAAGTCTGCCATCTGGCTGGCCGAGTCCTCCACATTTTCCAGATTTTCGATCAGCTGGCCGTACTTTTCGTTCTTGCACAGGGTAAAGATCTCCCGGTCCACACCCGCGGCACGGATGCGGGCGATCTCGTCCAGAAGCATCTGCTTCACGGCATCGGGGGCATCGCTCTCGCCGGTGAACAGGATGCAGCAGCAGCCGTCCACCCGCAGCACTTCCCCGCCAAAGCCGGGGTTCACAAGGCCTCCGTCGTACAGACGGCGGTACAGCGGCGACATGCCGCCTGTGATGCAGCTCAGGATCAGATCATACAGCGCTTCAGTGCGCAGATCGTTCGGGGGCAACGGCTTCTCCTTGAAGCCCACGCCGAAGCAGGGTTTGGACACCGGCATTTTCAGGGTCTTATGGGCTGCCGCCAGCGTCATGGGTTCCGGCTTCCACAGCCGCTGCACTCTTTCGGTGCTGCGCGGTTTCATCAGGCCGTGGCGCTCACAGGCAGCCAGGATCTGCTCCATGGTAGTGTTGCCGGCAGCCGCCAGCACCATATTGCCCGGTGCATAGAAGGCTTTGCAGCTGTCGTAAAGCATCTCCGGCGTGATCTCAGCAATGCTCTCCACCGTGCCCGCGATATCGCTGCGGATGGGATGCTCGTGGTACAAGCACTCGAACAGACCGGTGATGAGCCGCCAGTCCGGGCTGTCATCGTACATTTTGATCTCCTGTCCGATGATGCCCTGCTCCTTGGCGATGGTCTGCTCGGTAAAGTACGGATGAGTCACCATGCCCAGCAGCACATCCAAGCTTTCGTCCAGCTGTTGGGTCGCAGTGAACAGGTAGCAGGTGCGGTCAAAGCTGGTAAATGCGTTGGCATTGGCACCGGTCTTGGCATACTTTGCAAAGGCATCGCCGTCCTGATCTTCAAACATCTTGTGCTCGAGGAAGTGTGCCACGCCTGCAGGCAGATGCACCTCTTTGCCGTCCAGCCGGAAATCCCGGTCAATGGAGCCAAAGCGGGTAGCAAAAATGACATGGGTACTGGAATAGCCCGGCATGGGCCGCACGATAACGGTCAGTCCGGAGGGCAGGGTCTGCCACTGGTCAGCCACGGTCTTTTCCAGCAGGGTCTGGTTATTCTGCGGCATGAGCGGCCACCTCCTTTGTGAGCAGATAGCTGACCGAGAGGGTCAGTTTGCGCAGGATGGCGCGCACGTCGTCCTTGGTCACGGCCTGCAGAGCGGCGCGGGCTTCGGCGGGTGTCTGCACCTTGGCCGGGTCGCCGCCGCGCAGCACTTCAATGTAATACCATGTCTCGATGCCGCCCAAGGTATCCTCTACCCCCTGCATCCCGCTCAGCAGACCCCGACGGCAGTCCTCAAATTCATCGTCGGTGATGGGGCCATCGCACAGGTCGGCCAGTTCCTTCAAGATGGCCTGCTCTGCCCGGGCTGCGTCGGCGTGCTCCACGCCGCTGTTCACAGCCATGCTTCCGGTAAAGCTCTGGAACGAGGACGAGCAGTAGTAGCACAGGTGGTCACGCTCGCGCACATTCAGGAACAGGCGGCTGGTCACACTGCCGCCGTACAGCGCCATGGCAAGGCGCACAGCAGCCAGCTGTTCGGTGCGCATGGGTTCGCCCAGCGTGAACAGCATACAGAGCTTCGCCTGCACCATATCATAGGTTTCGGTTTTGTGCACCGGCTCCCGGCGGGGCATGGCAATGTTTTCTGCCAGCGGCAGCGGTGCGCGGTCAATTGCCGCAAGCTCTGCCAGCAGTGCATCCTTTACCGCAGCGGTCTGCTCTGCCGTGCAGCCCAACACAAGCAGTTCAATGTTGGCGGTGCGCAGCATCTCGTAATAGGCTGCGGTAAGCTGTTCCGGTGTCAGGCCTTCCACCTCTTCCAGATAGCCCTCCTGCCGCACACCCGCCGGGCTGTCGCCAAAGAATTCCCGGTTGGCCTGATGCAGGCAGTAAAGGCGCTTATCGTTGATCTCATCTTCCAGCGCCTTTTTCAGCATCTGCTTTTCAATGCCCACGGCTTCCGGATCAAAAGTGCCGCCCACAAAATACGGGTGAAAGGCCGCACCCAGTGCAATGGATGCATATTCCCTTGTAAGGGTCTCCCCTTCCAGCGCAAACTGATCCTTGATGCCGGTAACACTAACACACAGGTTGTGGCTGCAGCCCATGGGCCGGGCATCCACTGTGAGGTCTGCACCGTAGAGCTTGGCCAGCTTTTTGGTCAGGCGGGTCATATCCGGGCAGTCGGCATAGCCGCGCTCCAGCACCAGCGGCAGCAGCGCATGTGCTGTGGCCGTTTCCCGCTTTGCCGGAAAGGCAAAGTGGACGCTGATGCGGCAGCGGTTGAATTTTTCCGCCGGGTCACAGGAAAGATGCACACCCGGCGCAATGAGAGTACGTTCCAATTTGTTCCTCCGCCCTGCTTTCACAGGGAGCTTTTATTTTTATGATGCCTTCTGCAAGGCAAGAAATTCTTCCAGACTCAGGCCGCTGGCACGGATGGCAAGGGCATTTTCAACGCCCACATACCGCCAGTGCCACGGCTCAAACACCACGCCGGTAGCAGCCTGCCTGTCCTGCGGGTAGCGCAGGATGAAGCCGTATTCGGCGGCGTAGGCGGTGAGCCACTCGTAGGCGCGGGTCGTATCAAAGCCGGTATCACGGGTCGGGTAGTCCGTACTGAGGATATCCGCCGCATAGCCGGTGCCGTGATCATTGCATTCCGCAGGCGGCTGGATATCTGCCGCAAGGCTGGCGGCTTCTTCCTCGGTTTTGCCCTTTTCCAGATACTGCTGCTTCTGCGTCTCATAGGCCGCGCTGCGGGCATCTGCGTCCTGATAGCCTGCCGTCAGCACCAGTGCAACGCCGTCCTCGGCCGCAGCCGCAGCCATTTTCTGGTAGGCTGCAGCTGCTTCGGCTTCCAGTTGGATACCGCTGGCTTCATCGGCATCGGCAAGGGCCGGAGAGGGTTCCTCGGCAAAAGGCAGATTGGTGTTCACCAGCACAAAACGCTCATCGTCAGCATCAAAGCTGTAGCCGGTGCCATCGTAGCTGGCCGCATCAAAGCTCTGCGGCCCTGCAAGTATGGCGTTCACCTTTGGCAGCAGCCAGAGGATGCCTTTGGTCATAAGCGCCACAATGGCGGCGCAGACGAGAATGAGAACGGCCCAGTTGCGGGCCAGACGCAGCCGCTTGCGGCGCTTCCACTGAGCGCGGGTCAGGCGGGGCTTTGCAGCATTTCTATCAGTCGGTTCCATGGTGCGTTGCAGCTCCTTTTGCAGAATTTGCAGCGCACTGCGCCGCACAGATACAGTGTATATTATACACCCCTTTGCATTTTGTGTAAACGCCGGAAGTGTAAAATAAGTATGACCGAAAAAACTCCTTCCGTCTGCTCGCACGCTCGCATCCACCTCCCTCAGTGAGGGAGGCTCTGGCGAAACAGAAAAGTTTCCCGCTCTGCCAAAGGCCCCCTCTCAGAGGGGGCTGTCGCCGCAGGCGACTGGAGGAGTTTTCCACGCAAAAATGCCGCACCACCTAAAAAGCGATGCGGCATTCCTATATTTTTATTTAATCAAACAGCATATCGTGGATCGCAGAAACAGCCTTGTCGGCATCGTCGCGGTTGATGATGCAGGAGATCTTGATCTCGCTGGTGGAGATCATCTTGATGTTGATGTTGTTGTTGGACAGTGCCTCAAACATCTTGGAAGCAACGCCGCTGTGGCTCTGCATACCGGCACCCACAATGGAGACCTTGGCGCAGGTGGTGTCCACGCTCACATCGTTGAAGTGTGCGCTCTCCTTCAGCACGCGCATGGCCAGATCGGCTTCGCCCTCAGAGCAGGTAAAGCTGATATCCTTCTTGCCGTCACGGCCGGTGGACTGCAGGATGATGTCCACGTTGATGTTCTTCTGGGCCAGCAGACCGAAGATCTTGAAGCTCATGCCCGGCTCATCGGGAACGTTCAGAATCGTGATAACAGCAACATCAGTGTCTTTTGCGACACCCTTGATCAGCATACCTTCCATGTCTTTTGTAACCTCCTTGACCACCGTACCGGGCACGGGATTCAGGCTGGAGAGCACCTCCAGCTCCACATTATACTTTTTGGCCAGCTCCACGCTGCGGTTGTTCAGCACCTGTGCACCCAGAGATGCCAGCTCCAGCATCTCGTCAAAGGTAATCTCATCCAGCTTGCGGGTGTTGCGCACCTTGCGCGGGTCGGCCGTGTAAACGCCTTCCACATCGGTAAAGATCTGGCAGCGGTCTGCGTGCAGGGCTGCTGCAATGGCAACAGCGCTGGTGTCGGAGCCGCCGCGGCCCAGAGTGGTGATGTCATCCATCTTGTTCAGGCCCTGGAAGCCCGCCACAACAACCACACGGTTGCGCTCCAGCTCAGAAGAGATGCGCTCTGTCTCCAAGCGGGTGATGCGCGCCTTGGTATAGGCGCGGTCGGTGCGGAAGCCAGCCTGCCAGCCGGTCAGGCTGATGGCATGGCAGCCCAGCTCATTCAGTGCCATGGCCAGCAGCGAAATGCTGATCTGCTCGCCGCTAGCCAGCAGCATATCCATTTCACGGGCCGAAGGGTTGTGGGTGATCTCCCCAGCCTTGGCGATCAGGTCATCGGTGGTATCGCCCTGAGCGGACACCACCACAACTACGTCATTGCCCGCGTTGTGGGTGTTTGCCACAATGCGTGCCACGTTGAAGATACGGTCACGGTCCTTCACCGAAGAACCGCCGAACTTCTGTACGATCAACGCCATATCTTGTCACTCTCCTCTTTTTGTCCCTTTGTCAAAAGGGGGTACACCGGGCGGAAGCGGTCAGCAGCGCCTTGCACTTCCCTTACCCATTTATCATTCCACCGTTGCGCCGGTGTTATCGGCATCCAAACGCAGCAATGTAAATGCTTCACATCCGTCCAGACCTTCCAGCAGCTCCAGACCCTTTTCCAGCTTGGAATAGAACTTTTCGGCCTCCGCCTTTTCCGCTACGGCCATCACGGTGCTGCCCGCACCGGAAACGTAAACAGCCTTTGCACCGCACAGGCGTGCCATATCGAACACTTCCTTAGAGCCGGGCATCAGCGGCATACGGTAGGGCTGGTGCAGCTTATCCTCGGTGGCAATGGCCAGCAGGTCATGTCTGCCCTCGCAGAAGGCGGCGGGCACCAGCGCAGCGCGCGAAAGGTTATATACCGCGTCCTTGTGGGAGACTTCTTTGGGCAGGGCCGCACGAGCGGCTTCCGTCAGCAGCTTGTAGTCCGGCACGATGGCGGCGAAGCACAGCGTTTCATACACCTTGCCATCCTCGAACACGCTGCTGGTCAGGCCGCCCAGAAGAGCCGGGGCCACGTTATCCGGGTGGCCCTCGATGGAGGTAGCCAGCGTGAGCAGCTCCTGCGTGTTGAGCACATCGCCCAGCATCCGGTTTGCACCCAGCAGTCCCGCAATGATGCAGGCCGAGGAAGAACCAAGGCCGCGCGCCATGGGGATGGGATTCGTCTGGGTGATCTTGAGGGGCGGGATCTGCTTGCCCACCTTCTCAAACAGCCCCTTTGCCGAACGGTACACGAGGTTCGATTCACCGCGCGGGATGCGGGTACCGTCCGCAGACGAGATATCCAGCACTTCGCTCTCTTCAAAGGTGACCGTATTATACAGCGTCACCGCCAGACCCAGCGCATCAAAGCCGGAGCCGATGTTTGCACTGGTGGCCGGGACAGAAACCTTGATCTTCATAGCCGCCGCACCTTTCCTTATTCCGTTATCAGTTTTCTTCCGGCAGACGCTTGAGCACCAGCTTCACGCTGCCGCCCACGGCTTCCACCTTGCGGGCTGCTTCGGCCAGTGCCTTTTCGTCGGCGCGCTCCACAAAGTAAGCGCAGCCTTCGTAGCGTTCGTCCACCACCCTGCCATAGCCGTAGATGGCTTCCACCACCGCCGGAGCAATGCCTGCTACACGCACATAATATGCAGCAGGAGCCGGGTCGGTGAGCATTCCCTCCACCGGCTCAGCAGGCTGCCAGAACAGGCTGTCGTGCACCTTGGAGCCATGCTTCAGGGCATCCACAACGTCGGCCACCACGGCGCTGGCGGTGGGCAGCTTGCCTGCGCCCTTGCCGTAGAACACCACGTCGCCCAGCATATCGCCCTTGACCAGCACTGCATTGAACACATCGTCCACGCTGGCCAGCTGGTTTGCCTTGGGCACCAGACACGGCTCCACACCGGCAGCCACGCTGCCGTCCTTGCCGCGCTTCATCCATGCGATCAGCTTGATCACACAGCCCAGCTTTTCCGCCGCTTCCACATCTGCCGTGGTAATGGCACGGATGCCGCGGGTAGGAATGTTCTGGGGGTAGATCTGATGGCCGCACACCAGCGAGGACAGAATGGCGATCTTGCGGCAGGCATCACGGCCGTCCACATCGTCGCTGGGGTCCTTCGTCTCGGCGTAGCCCAGCTCTTGCGCGATCTTCAGCGCATCGTCAAAGCCCAGATTTTCGCGCACCATCTTGGTGAGCATGAAGTTGGTGGTGCCATTCACGATGCCCTCCACCTCGGTGATGACGTTTGCCGCCAGACACTGGTGCATCGGGGTAATGATGGGCGTACCGCCGCCCACAGAAGCCTCGAACAGGAAGGCACAGCCGTGCTCTTTGGCAAGGCCCAGCAGCTCTGCGCCGTAGGTGGCCACCATCTCCTTGTTGGAAGTGCATACGCTGCGGCCGCTCTCAAGGCAGGCCTTTACATACGGATACGCAAAGCGGGTGCCGCCGATGGTCTCCACCACCACCTTGATCTCCGGGTCTTCCAGAATGGTATCGAAGTTCTTTATAAACAGGTGTGCATCCGGATGGTTTGAAAAATCCTTCGGGTCAAGGATGTACTTGACCTCCACCGGCTCACCTGCACGGCGGGAGACACCCGCAGCGTTGCGGCACAGTACCTCGTACACGCCGCTGCCCACCGTGCCAAAGCCCAGAATTGCAATTTTAGCCATTGTTGTTCTCCCTCGTTTTCTGAAGACTGCTTACAGATTGTACCCGCAGTGCACGCCTACCACCATACGCTGACGCGAAAGTTTTTCGGTCAGCTCTTCGGGGGTCATCTGCATGGTATCGGTGCGGATGGTGACTGCCACCAGTGCGGCACCGTTTTCCGGTGTGGACTGGTTGATGGTCACAATGCTTGCACCTGCGGCGCTGATGCCGGCCAGCAGGCTCTGCAGTGCACCGGTCTCGTCCCGCAGAGTAGCCATGACGGTGATCACCTCACGGCCATTCTCGGAGTCAAAAATGCAATCCTTATACTTATAAAAAGCGCTGCGCGAAAGATCGACTGCGCGGGTGGCTGCGGAAATGCTGCGTGCCTCCCCGCTGGCCAGAAGTTCCTTGGCACGCACCACCTTGAGAAAAACCTCAGGCAGCACCTGCGCATCTACCAGATAAAAGCGGCGTTCCAACTTGTTCACCTCACAAACACAAGTGTTCTTGCAGTGAATATAATAGCATCCGGCCCCCTGCAATGCAAGAGGTCGGATGCGTTTTTGTCAGATTATCCAGTTTTGCTGCGGCAAGCGCGGTATTTCCTTGCCGGATTCACTCCGCGCCGGTGCCGATAGTACGCCTTTTGTCCTTCATATGGCTACAGATCAGTCTGTATCCTGATTACCTGTATCCGCAGGAATGACAGCCTGCTCCGGTGCCGCAGTCTCCGCAGGTGCAGCCGCTGCAGGAGCTGCTGCATGGGAGTAGTTGCAGGTACCAGGCAGATCATCGGCGCGGTAGTAGCCCACGGCGGTGCTGGGGCAGGAGCCGCCTGCCAGCAGGCCGCTCTGGGTGCAGTAGCGGCGCTCCACCACACCGGCAGAGGTCGGGAATGCCTTATACGGCAGGTTTGCCTGCACCTGTTCCATCAGGGCCTTCCACGCCATAACACAGGTACGGGTCTTGGCCTGCTGCTTACCCAGCGTCTTGGTCATATCATAGGGTGCATCGTAGCCCCACCACACGGCGGTAACGTAGTACGGCGTGCCGCCCACGAACCACAGATCCTTTTCGTCGCTGGCGGTACCGGTCTTGCCAAAGGCTTCCATGCCGTTGGAGTTGGGGTAGCGGCCGCCGGCGGTGCCCACGCTGGAGTACAGAACGTTCTTCAGCAGGCGGTTCATCACATAAGCGGTATCCGGGGTCAGGGCCTGATAGCTGGTGGAGTTGTTCTCCAGATAGATATTGCCGTCACGGTCCAGCACGCGGGTATACAGGTGCGGGGTGGTGTACTGGCCATCGTAGAAGATCTGGAACGCAGCTGCCAGCGCCGTGGGCGTAACGCCATGAGTCTGACTGCCCATAACCATCTGCGCCAGACCCACATCGTTTACCGGGTCCAGCGTGTTCAGCTGCAGGGTGTTGTACACAAAATTGAAGATGTTGCTTGCGCCCACCAGATCACCCACACGCACCGCAATGGTGTTCAGCGAGCGGGCCAGACCGTTCCACAGCGGCACATCACTGTTGTCGCCGTAGTTGCCGCCATAGTTACGGGGCCAGCTGCGCCATGCGTTGGGATAAGCGCGCAGCTGCTTGTCGGAAAGGCCCATCAGGCCGTTCTTGCGGCAGTAATCCTCATCGCGGATCACCATATCCTGCTTCTGATACAAGGGCGAGTTGTTGAGCATGGTGGACCAGTTCACCAGACCATACTCTACACCCAGTGCATACGCACCGATAGGCTTGATGGTAGAACCCGTCTGACGAGTGACACTGTAGGCACGGTTCAGCGAGAGGCTCTTGTTCTTTTCGCCCAGACCACCCACAATGGCGATCACATTGCCGTCATAGTCCAGCGTGACCATGGCTGCCTGAGTACGCACATTGCGGTAATAGTAAACGGTACCGTCGTCGGGCATGTGCGTCATGGCTGGCATTGGCAAGGAGACCGGTCAGGCCGCGCAGGCATTGAAGAGCGTAGAGGAACGGCTGGATACCAAGTACGGTGTGGTTCTGCACCAACCTGCATACACCAGTTATCAGCTCAATCTGGGCGAAATTTCCAGCTATCCTCCGGGATACAAGGAGAACGCCGGTATCTTCTGCCACAACAATCCGTGGATCAGCTGTGCCGAAGCCGTTCTGGGGCATGGCGACCGGGCCTTTGAGGTGTACCGCAAGACATGCCCGGCCTACATCGAGGATATTTCCGAGATCCACCGCACCGAACCCTATGTTTACAGCCAGATGGTGGCCGGTAAGGATGCCCCCACCTTTGGCGAAGCAAAGAACAGCTGGCTGACCGGCACTGCCGCATGGACCTTCTTCAATGTGAGCCAGTATATCCTTGGCATCCAGCCCACGCTGGACGGCCTGAAGGTAGACCCCTGTATCCCACACACGCTGGGCGGCTTCACCGTTACCCGCCGCTACCGGGGCGCAACCTATCACATTGCAGTGGATAATACCGCTGCAGTCCAGTACGGTGTGAAGAGCGTCGCTGTGGATGGCAAGCCCATTGAGGGCAGCCTGCTGCCGCTGGCACCGGAAGGCGCTGTGGTAGAGGTGCAGGTGACCATGGGATAACCTTTACTGCATTTTCATAATTTCTCCTTTGTGCTATTCTGAAAGAACAGCGGCCTCCGCATTACGACCCTGCTTGGCATCATAATGCGGGGGCTTTTTGTTTGGCAGTTTATTTTGTCGGAAATACTGTTTCTGTTGTATCTGTTTTTTCACAACCTCAGCTTACAACAAAAAATGAGATAGGTAACCCCTTTCGGGGAAGTCTATCTCATTTTTTTCGTTGGAGCTATTTTGCAACGGCCCCCTACTGCCGCCAGAACACCCCATACTTATTTCAAAAGCAATCGTTTTTCTGATACTCCAGCATCAGCCCAAGAACGATTTTCAATCCTGTGGGCAAGCTGGCAATGTCCACCCACTCCTGCCGGGTATGCGCCGATCCGCCATCTATCGTACCAATGGTATTGGCCGGGATACCCAGCGACAGCGGGATGTTGCTGTCCGTGGAGTTGGGCGTTTCGTCCGGCTCACGGCCTGTGAAGGTGCGAACGATCTCTTTACTTTTTGCCGTGAATTGACCGAGTTTTTTCTGGTCAACAGGGCCGTTGCCGGGACGGATGCCCAGCAGCTCCACCTCAAAATCGCCGCCTCTGCCATTCCAGTGCGCTACAGCACGACGGAATTTTTCTTCCATCTCTTCCAGACAATCCTGTGCGGTGGAACGGAACTCATACAGCATGGATGCCTGCTGTGCAATGGAGTTGACCGTTGTGCCGCCCTCGATGCGTCCCACATTATAGGTGGTACGGGAGCGTACCGGCGGTTGGATCTGGTACAGTTCATTCACGAGTCCACACAGCAGTTGAATGGCACTGGGGTCGCCAAAATTTGCATAGGAATGACCACCGGGCGTTTTACAGGTGATCTTATACCGATAAGAACCCACGGCACTGCTGCAGCAAAGCGGCATATAGATATCAAAAGAATAGAACCCCTGAATACGGGTGCCGTACTTGGCAAACAACGCCTTCGTACCGTCCAGATTGCCCAGACCTTCTTCGCAGGCATTCGCCACCACCAGCACACCATATTCCAGCGCGGTTTGTTTCTGGATCAGATATTTTGCAGCCATCAGCAAGTTGACGAGGTTGGCAGTATCATCGCCGATGCCCGGCGCAAATAGCTTGCCGCCCTCTTCCCGCAAGGGAAGATTTTCTACATCTGGGAACACAATATCCGTGTGGGCGGCAAAAACGACCAGTTCTTCGGTGTCCGGCCCCAGTTTGCAGATCACATTTTTAGCGCTGTCGATGCGGACATTTTCTGCCCCTTGTGCCCGGAGCCAATCCCGGCAGAATGCTGCCCGAAAATCCTCCTTTCGGGTCGGCGCAGGCATCTTTCCCAGTGTGCGCAGCAGTTCCAGCTGTTCGGTGCGGCATTCTTCTGCATAAGCTTCCACCTGCGCTTTTGTCTGTTCGTTCATAAAAACTTTCCCTCCCTGAACACGCCGAAAACCGCAGACAGTTTCCTGCCTGCGGTTCCGGCCTTCATTTAGCCTTCTAAGTCTTCACCATTGGTGGCGATACACTTCTGATACCAGTAAAAACTGTCTTTTCTACTGCGAGCCAGTGTGCCGTGACCGGCATCATCCTGATCCACATAGATCACGCCATACCGCTTGGACATTTCCATACTGCCGCAGGAGACCAGATCGATAAAGCCCCACATAGTATAGCCAATCAACTCCACGCCGTCCTTGACAGCTTCCTTCATCGCCAGCTTTTCGTGATTTTTAATCTTCTAACCCATGGCTCCCGGTTACGGTTTTCAAATATTCCTCTGGGTCGCCGTTCAGAATCAAATCGGCATAGCCCAGCGGGTCATTA
>OGKT01000648.1_pt1 | contig 12668 bp, 8 predicted proteins | sample 1572581 | NCBI WGS metagenome assembly OGKT01 (sample SAMEA2581881, study PRJEB24529) | metagenome | biome: Human gut stool | place: China | collected 2011 | reverse complement strand
CTTACAAACCTAAAGTGAATTTTCGAATTGCTCACACACAGAACTCGATTTTGCTACATTTTAAAGTGAAAGAGGAGAGTGTACGTGCCAAGTATGGAGAAGATAACGGTTCTGTATGGACTGACTCTTGTGTGGAATTCTTTTCTATACCTGCAGGCGACGGGATCTATTATAATATAGAATGTAATTGCATCGGAACTATCCTGATAGGTGCCGGCCCAGTTCGTAACAACCGGGAACATGCACCGAAAGAAGTGACTGCTCTCGTACAACGTTGGTCTAGTCTGGGTAATCAGCCTTTTGCAGAACGTGTCGAGGAGACAGACTGGGAAGTTGCTCTCATCATTCCGTATGCTGTATTCTTTAAGCATCAGATTGAATCACTCGATGGAAAGGAGATAAAAGCTAATTTCTATAAGTGTGGTGATGAGTTGCAGACTCCTCATTTCCTGTCATGGAATCCCATTGATTTGGAAAAGCCGAACTTCCATTGTCCGGAATTTTTTGGGATGTTGCGTTTCAAGTAGGTACGAGGGGTATAATACTCTGAATAGCAATAAAACCGGCATATAAGAAAAAAGGCTTGCAGATGTCTTATTCACAGGACTTCTGCAAGCCTTTTTTCTTATATGCCGAGGTTTACTTTACAATACCTTTTGAGTTACGGATAAAGTTGATGATATTATGTATCTCATCACTCATTGGAACCTGATCTTCAATCTTCTGTAAAGCGTCCTGTATGCTGAAATTCCCTTGATATACCAGGCGGTAAGCATTGACTATATGGCGCAAAATACGCTCGGTAACCTGATGCTTATGCTGAAGTACCACCGCATTGATACCGTGATATTCTGCCGGATTGCCGTTCATTATAACATAAGGCGGTACATCTTTTGAGATGCGGCAACCTGCCTGAATCAATACCCAACTGCCTATGTGACAATTCTGATGTAGGATAACATTACTGCTCAGGATTGTACAGTCGTCTATGTGGCAGTCTCCAGCCACTGTGCTCTTAATTCCCAGTACACAGTGATTGCCTACTTGTACGTCGTGGCAGAGGTGAACACCGTCCATTAGATAGTTACTATCGCCAATGCGCGTACATCCGCTTTCGTGCGTAGCACGGCTGATAACCACATTTTCACGAATGTCGTTGTTGTCACCGATAATCAACCGACTTGCTTCGCCTGTGTAATGAAAATCTTGCGGTTCACTACCCAGTACGGCACCATGGTGTACTTTATTTCCTTTACCTAAACGCGTACCCTTGAGGATACTTGCATTTGACATAATCACGCAGTCGTCACCGATTTCCACATCTCCTTCGATGTAAGCGAAAGGCTGAATGGTTACATTCTTACCGATTTTTGCGGTAGAATCTACAGATGCTAATGGACTAATCATAGTAATTAGTTATGAGTTATAAATTATAAGTTATGAGTTATGGGAGATGAGCCGTCAAAAATAACTTATAACCCATAACCCGTAACTGATATTATTCTCTTCCTCCGCCTAATGCTTGATACAGGCTGATTACAGACTGCATGCGGTCGAAGGTGTCGGCCACTTCCGAAAGCTGTGCGCTGAGGTAAGACTGTTCGGCGGACAAGACTTCCAAATAGGTTGACGTGCCTAAGTTAAACAATTCTTTTGTATCTTCCGCAGCTTTACGGGCAGAATTCACTTGAATTTCACGTGAAATGGCTTTGTCCGAGGTCATTTGATATTGATACAAAGCATTGCTTACTTCATTTCCGGCCTTGAGCAGTGTGGTCTGGAACTGGATTTTGGCTTGCTCTTCCTGTGCCTTTGCTTGTTTCAACCGGGCAATGTTGGCACCGCGGTAGAACAGAGGTTGTGTGAGCGAACCGATAGCGGATGCCAGCAGCTTTCCTGGATTGATGATAGCGGAACCTGCACTGTTGGTCCAACCGGCAGAACCGCTTAAGGTGATTTGCGGATAGAAAGCTGCACGTGCGCTGTTGGTGTCGTAGTAGCTTGCTGCCAGTGACATTTCAGCAGCTTTTACATCGGGACGGTTGGACAACAGTTGCAAAGGAATACCGGTAGAGAATTCGGCAGGTAACTGCTGCTGTTCCAATGTACCACGTGCAATGCTCTGTGCAGGTTGGTTCAGCATCAGGCATAGTGCGTTTTCCGTTTCACGGATGCTTTGGCAGATATCGGGCAGGGAAGCCAGTACTTGTGCATAGGCGGTGCGGCTTTGCTCTACGGCTGCACTGTTAGCCATAGCAGCCTCTTTCATTGCTTCTACGGTTTCAAGGTTGCGTTTCAGGATGTCACAGGTGCTTTCGCTTATTTGCAACTGGCGGTCGAGCATTAGCAGCGTATAGTACATATTGGCTACGTTTGCAATCACTTGTGTCTGTACAGCCTGTTCATAGAACTGTGTCTGTTTCAGTGAGACTTGAGCCTTACGCTTGGGGTTCAGCAACTGACCGAACAGATCTATCTGCCAGCTTGCTGTCACAGGAAGTGAATACGTCTGTGTGGCTTTACCTTTGTCGAAGCTGCTTACTGTTCCTTGCGGAGAGAGAGCCAGCATGGGAGCATAAGCCAGACGTGCGGACATCAGTGCTGCCTGAGCCTGCTTTACGGTGAGTGCAGCACTGCGAAGGTCGGCATTGTTGGTCAATGCCTGTTCGATAAGTGTCTGTAACTGTGCATCCGTAAACACTTCTTTCCAGGGCAGATTACCGAAATTGGCAGTATCTGCGGCAAGTGTATCGCCACCGGCAATGGTGTCCCGATATAGGCCTTCCACTGTAATATCTTCGGGTCTGTCGTATGATTTGTAGATATGGCAACTGCTCAATAAAGCAGTTGCGCACATCAGAATTATTATTTTCTTCATGATAAACTATATTTTAGTGTTTAGCGGTTAGTGTTTAATAATTAGTAATTTGCTTGTGGATGTCCACTATCCATTAATCGTTAAACGCTAATCACTATTTTGTATATTGTTCAATCTCAGGTTCTGCATCCGAGTTATCCACATCTTCCCATTCCATCGGTTTAACCTTCTCCTGGAGATATTGGAAAGCAACGAACAGGGCAGGTACGATGAATATCTGCAGAATCATACCGATTAACATACCGCCGATAGCCGAAGTTCCCAGTGTACGGTTACCGTTGGCTCCTGCACCGGAAGCAAACATCAACGGGAGCAGACCGACAATCATTGCCAGAGAAGTCATCAGGATAGGACGCAGACGGGCGGCGGCACCCAGCACGGCAGCCCATGTAATGCTCATACCCATTTTGCGGCGGTCGAGGGCGAACTCTACGATCAGGATGGCGTTCTTGGCCAACAGACCCATCAGCATGATAAGTGCAATCTGCATGTAGATGTCGTTAGACATGGTTCCCAAAATCATTTTCAATGCAGGAATGTTACCCAATGAACCGATGCCGCTGACAAACAGGAAGCTACCCAACAATCCGAATGGTACGGAGAGCAATACGGAGAGCGGAAGAATATAACTTTCATATTGCGCACTCAACAACAGGTAAACGAATACGAAACAGAGCACAAAAATCAAACCGGTTGTGCTACCGCTGGTTTCGGCTTCCTCACGTGCCATACCGCCGAGTTCGTAGGCAAAACCGGCAGGCAGGTTCTCTTTGGCCACTTCTGCAATGGCAGCAAGTGCCTGACCGGATGTATAACCGCTGGCAGGAGCCACCATTACTTTCATAGATGTGTAAAGGTTGAAACGGCTGATGATATCCGGACCGTATACCTTCTTGACGGATACGAACTGGGTGATGGGAGCCATCTCATTGCCGTTACGCACCTTGATACTGGAGAGTGATTCCAGATTTTTGGTTGCATTCGGTTCTGCCTGAATCATGACACGGTACATTTTACCGAAGCTGTTGAAGTTAGAAGCGTAAAGTCCACCGAAATATCCCTGCATGGTGCTGAGGATGTCGCTTGGGCTGAGACCTGCTTTCTTACAGGCAGCAGCATCGATATCCAACATATATTGCGGGAAGTTAGGGTTGAAACTGGTCTTTGCGGAGTTGATTTCCGGACGTGCTTCCAGTGCGGCAGTATAGTCGTTCACTACATCGAAGAAGTGGTTCAGGTCGCCACCGGTTTTATCCTGCATGTTCAGTTCGATATCGCTGGATGCCGAATAACCCGGAATCATAGGCGGAGCAAAGAACAGTACCTGTGCTTCCTTGATGATTTTTTGCGCACGCATGAAAAGTGTGGCGTAAACTACCGTTGAATTCTGCATAGTGGAACGTTCTTCCCAATTTTTCAGCTTGATAATGAGCGAACCGTAGGAAGGTCCCTGACCACCGATGAAGCTGAAACCGGAAATTACCGTACGCGATTCTACCGCAGGGTCGGCTGCAACGAGACTGTCTACACGGTTCAGCACTTCCATGGCACGTTCTTGTGAAGTACCGGGGGGAAGCGTTACTACACCCATGATGGTACCGGTGTCTTCGTTGGGCACCATACCTGTCGGTGTGATGTTCATAAACACCATCAACAGTACAATGGAACCTACCACAATACCGCCGGAGAGCCATTTCTTCTGGATAAAGCGGAGCACTTGTTTCTTGTATTTACCCAGGATGGAGTCGTAGGATGCGTTGAAAGAGTGTTTGAACTTATCCGTAGTCATACCTGCTAATGCCAATACGCTGATAACGATCATTACCAGACAGAGTACAGGATGGTTCTCAAAGTTGAACAAACCGAAAATCATACCCAAAATGGCGATTGTAGTAAAGAGCAGTGTAAGGCCGGGACGCATCATTCTGCCGATAGAATCCACATAACGGGCTATCATGATTTTACGTGCCTCTTTAGTTGCGACACCGATGCGCTCTTTCATGGTGGCATCACTGTTGTGCGGTTTCAGGAAGATGGCACACAAGGCCGGACTCAGTGTCAAGGCGTTCAATGCGGAGAAACCGATGGCGATGGCCATTGTAAGACCGAACTGGCGGTAGAATGTACCGGCTGTACCACCCATGAAACTTACCGGCACAAACACGGACATCATCACTAATGTAATGGAAATGATAGCGCCGCCCAGCTCGCTCATGGCGTCGATAGATGCAGTCCGTGCCGATTTATATCCCTGGTCGAGCTTGGCATGGACACCTTCGACGACGACTATGGCGTCATCCACTACAATTGCGATGGCAAGCACCATAGCCGAGAGTGTCAGCAGGTTAATACTGAAGCCGATCAGTTGCAGTACGAAGAAAGTAGCAATCAAAGCTACCGGAATGGCAATGGCAGGAATCAGCGTAGAGCGCATGTCTTGCAGGAAGATATACACTACGATGAACACGAGGATGAACGCCTCAATCAATGTTTTGATTACTTCATGGATAGAAGCGAACAGAAAGTCATTGGCACTTTGGGCGATATTGATTTTCAAACCGGAAGGCAGCGTTTCGGATGCTTTTCCAAGTACTTCTTCCAGGTCACTGATAGTCTGCGTAGCATTGGTTCCTGCCATCTGGTATACGATACAGGATACTGCCTTATGGCCGTTTACCGTATTATTGAAGTTGTAGGACAGACGTCCGAGTTCAATATCGGCAATGTCTTTCAAACGGAGAACTTCACCGTTCTCAAGGGCTTTGATTACGATATTCTCAAATTCTTCCGGCTGTTGAAGACGGCCTTTGTAGCGGATGGTGTATTGGAAGCTTTGATTGCCGCGTTCACCAAACTGTCCGGGAGCCGCTTCGATATTTTGTTCGGCCAGTGCACCGGCTACATCGTTAGGAATCAACTTGTATTGTGCCATCACATCCGGTTTCAGCCAGATACGCATGGAGTAGTCCTGACCGAGCACGGTGGCATCACCCACACCGTTTACACGCTTTACTTCCGGAATAAGGTTGATGTTGGCATAGTTCTCAAGGAATTCAATGTCGTACTGGTCTTTCTCATCGTAAATGGAGAATACCATCAACATGGATGTCTGTCGCTTCTGCGTAGTCACACCGACTTTGGTTACCTCGGCCGGCAGCAAACCCTGAGCCATGGAAACGCGGTTCTGTACGTTAACGGCTGCCATATCAGGGTCTGTACCCTGTTTGAAGTAAATGGAAATTTCGGCGGAACCGTTATTGGATGCACTGGAAGTCATGTACATCATGTTCTCCACACCGTTGATTTGGTCTTCCAGCGGCGCAATGACAGAGTTCAACACCGTTTGGGCGTTGGCACCCTGGTAAGTGGCGCGTACCGATACCGTCGGTGGTGCAATGTCCGGATATTGGGTGATAGGCAGCGTTGCCAGACCAATAAGTCCCAGGATTACTATCAGGATGGAGATTACCGTAGATAGTACCGGACGATTAATAAATCTATCTAATTTCATGTTACTTAATGATTAGGGGCGTTAAATGTTAATTGAACGCAGTTTGGATATTACCTTCTTTTTGGTCTTTGAGGGCTTTCTGATATTCAGCCTCTTTCTCTTCAGGAGTGATAGGAGTGATGCTTTGTCCATCTTTCAGGTTCTGTACGCCTTCTATCACGATTTTATCGCCGGCCTTCAAGCCGCCTGTAACGTAAAAATATTTGCCATCATTCAGGCTGAATACCTGTATTTCGGTATTTTTCAGTGTGTTGTCAGGTTGTGCAACGAATACGAATTTCTTGTCCTGTATTTCTGTGGTGGCCGATTGAGGAATCATGATTACATTCTCCATCGGATTGGGGAATACTACGTTTCCTGTACCGCCGCTACGCAGAATGTTGTGTTTGTTGGGGAAGAGGGCACGCATATTTACTGCACCTGTAGTCTGGTCGATAACGCCGCTGATGGTTTCTACACGACCACTGTCGGCATACATGGTTCCGTCAATCAGTTGCAGTTGTACCTGAGGCATCTTTGCCAGAATATCCTTGATGCTTCCGCCTTCGCGTATCAGTGACAGGAGCTGTCTTTCGGTCATGGAGAAATAAGCGAACATTTCGGAGATGTCGGCAACTGTGGTCAACGGGGTGGCCATGGAGGGGCTTACCAAACTACCTACACGGTAGGGGATAGTACCTACTATACCGTCGCTGGGGCTTGTTACACTGGTGTATGACAGGTTGTTTTGAGCATTGATCAGTTGCGCTTCCGCTTGTGCCAATTGTGCTTTGGTTTGTGCCAACTGGTTTTCAGCCATTTGCAGGTCGTAATCGCTGATGATGTTCTTTTGGTTCAACGTGCGTTTGTTGCTCACAGTAAGTTCTTGTGTGTTTACAGCGGCTTTTGCCGTTTCAACCGCAGCCTTGGCCGAATTTACTGCAGCCTGGTATTGTACAGGGTCGATGCTGAACAATACTTGTCCTTTGTGTACGACGGAACCCTCGTCCACATGTAATTTGGTGATGAAACCGCTTACCATCGGACGGATTTCCACATCTTGTTTACCTTTAATAGTAGCCGGATAACTGTTTGTCAGGTTGGCAGTGGTTGTTTCTACTGTAATCACTGCAAATTCGGGTGCTTTTCCCGTGCTTTTGTCACCTTGTCCACAACTGCTGAGCAGTGCCAGGCAACATGCCAATAATACTAATCTACTCTTCATACTCTTTTATTCTCTGTATAATTTTATTCTAGTTAATCCGAAGCTTTTGTGTGTAAATCATAGAAGAAGGATAACGGTGAAAACTAAATTATAATGTTTAGTTTTCGGTCGCAAAATTATTCTTTTCTCCGTATATAAGGTATGAATTTCCTTCTTTTTTAACTATGTTTTATATATACTTGAAGGAAATATTTGTTTTTTGATTAAAATACTGTAAAGCATACTGCTAATTGCAGGATAACCTTTATTTTTGCATCATGTTAGATTGCAAGCATCATATTAAGATGAAACCGTTTGTACGTCGGTTGTTAGGGGCAGCTGTAAGTGTGGCTGTTTTATATTCCTGTGCCAGTGTGGGCCGTCTGGAGGGTGGTCCGATTGATGAGGAACCGCCTCGTTTTGTCACCGGTTCTCCCCTGCCGGGTGCACTCCATAACAAAAAGAGTAAAATCTCTATTGAGTTCGATGAGTTTATCAAACTGGAGAAAGCCAATGAAAAAGTGGTTATTTCACCTCCTCAAGTGCAGCAACCGGAAATAAAGGCAAACGGTAAAAGGGTAGTGGTCAACCTGCAAGATACGTTAAAGGCTAATACTACGTATACTATCGATTTTGCCGACGCGATTCAGGATAATAATGAAGGAAACCCGATGCAGGGGTTTACCTATACATTTTCTACCGGAGCAGAGCTTGATTCAATGGCCATTGCCGGTACGTTGCTTGATGCATCGAATTTGGAACCGGTAAAGGGGGTACTGGTAGGATTACATGCCAATTTAGCCGATTCGGCATTTACCACGTTGCCTTTCGACCGTGTAGGCCGTACGGATAGCCGTGGACAGTTTTCCATTCGTGGAGTCTCTCCTGGCAAATATCGTATTTATGCTTTAATGGATGCCGACCAGAATTTTAAATTTTCCCAGCCTACGGAGGTCATAGCTTTTAATGACTCCGTTATTATCCCTTCCATGGAAAGGCGTATGCGCCAGGATACCTTGTGGAGAGACTCTTTGACCGTAGATACGATTGTAGAGAGACAATATACCCATTTCCTGCCGGATGATGTGCTGTTGCGCAGTTTCAAGGAAAAAACCTTCTCGCAGCGTCTTATGAAAACGGAACGTCTTACTCCGGAAAAATTCTCTTTTTATTTTACGGCTCCTGCCGACAGTCTGCCGCTGATGAAAGGGTTGAATTTCGATGAAAAGGATGCTTTTGTCATTGAGCAGACTACCGGGAGAAACGATACGATTCACTATTGGATCAAAGATTCTTTGCTTTATCAGCAAGATACATTGAGGATGAGCTTGAGTTATTTGTATACAGATACTTTGAATCAGTTAGTTCCCCGGACAGATACTTTGAGAATTGTATCGAAAGTAAGCTGGAAGAAACTGCAGGAAAAGAAACTGGAAGAGAAGGAAAAAGCCGAGAAGGAGAAGAAGAAAAGAAGGAAAAAGGGTGAAGAAGAGCCGGAACCGACTCCTTTCCTTGCAATGGATGTGTATGCGCCTTCGGCAATGGATGTATACGACTATATCACATTGAGCTTTACGGAACCGATAGCCGGCTTTAATGATACTGCCTTGCATGTAAGGCAAAAGGTCGATACGCTATGGCAGGATGTGCCGTTTGACTTTATGCGGGATTCGTTGGATTTGAAACGTTACAATCTGTATGCAGACTGGAAACCGGGTGAAAGTTACGTTTTTGAAGTGGACTCGACCGCTTTTCACGGGTTGTACGGTTTGTTTACCGATAAAGTGAAGAAGGAGTTTACAGTAAAGAAACTGGAAGAGTACGGACAGATATTTTTCAACATTACCGGAGCTGATTCTACAGCATTTGTAGAATTGCTGGATGCTCAGGACAAGGTGGTACGTACTGTTCCGGTTGTAGAAGGAAAAGCGGATTTTTATTATTTGAATCCGGGTAAATATGGAGCCCGGCTCATTAATGATACAAATGGGAATGGGGTATGGGATACCGGTGATTATGCTGCCAGGCGCCAACCCGAAATGGTTTATTACTATCCGCAGGTATTGGAATTTAAGGCCAATTTTGATTTGATTCAGGACTGGAACGTAAAAGAAAAACCGTTGGATAAGCAAAAACCGGATGAACTGAAAAAACAAAAGCCAGATGAAGACAAGAAAAAGAAGAAAAGCCAGAATAACCGCAACAACAGCAACCGTAACAGCGGTAGGGGATATAGTTATTAAACGGAAGCGGGCTGCAGGATTGTTTTTGCTGGCCGGACTTCTGTGTCTGTGCAGCATAATGCCTGTGCAGGCTCAATGTGTGGCTAAGAACGAAGCGTTTCAGTCGGGCGAACATGTTATGTACGATTTGTATTTTAACTGGAAATTTATCTGGAAGAAAGTAGGGCTGGCAAGCTTGACTACTAATGCTACTACTTACCGCTTCCAGCCGGCCTACCGTTTCAATCTTCTTTCTGTGGGTAGCAAGAAAACGGATTTTTTCTTTAAAATGCGCGATACGCTGACGTGCTATGTCAGCGATAAACTGGAACCGCTTTATTTTCGTAAAGCAGCCGAGGAGGGAAAACGCTATACGGTCGATGAGGCATGGTTCTCGTATGATGACGGTATAGCTACCGTAAAGCAGAGACGTACCTGGCATAATCCCGTGCGTGAACCGCAGGAGATGGAGTACAGCGACAGCCGCTGTATCTTTGATATGCTGAGTATTTTGGCGCAAGCCCGTTCTTATAACCCTAAAGACTACAAGATAGGCGAGAAGATACTTTTCCCTATGGCAACAGGGCGCAGAGTGGAGGAGCAAACCTTGATTTATCGCGGAAAGGAAGATATAGAAGCGAATAATGATACAATTTATCGCTGCCTTGTATTCTCTTTCGTGGAATACAAGAAGGGAAAAGAGAAGGAGGTGATTACTTTCTTCATTTCTGATGATAAGAACCATCTTCCCATACGCTTGGATATGTATTTGAATTTCGGTTCGGCAAAAGCCTTCCTCAAAAGTGTAAGGGGCAATCGTTACCCGATGACTTCCGTTGTTACAAAGTAAACGGCAGTGCGTCTCCTTTTCTGAAGATACTTGACTCGAATGTGGCTACCAGCTCACCGTTCTGGTTGGTGATGTCAATCTGATAATGTCCGGTAGTACGTCCGATGTACCGTTCGCGGGCTTCGGCATATAATATGTCGCCCGGACCGCTGCTACGCAGGAAAGTGATATTGGAAGACAGTGAGAAAGCCAGTGTGCCGTGAGAATTGGCTGCCGCTGCCAAGGCGAGGTCGGCCAGTGTAAAAAGCGCTCCGCCTTGGGTGCGATTTCCGGCATTGAGATGTGTTTCCGTAATCACCAGACGGGCTTTGCTGTATCCTTCTTTTATTTCTATCAGTTCTACACCTGCTTTATCGGCAAAACAGTCTTTCTTGAAAAATTCTTGCGGCGTCATGTCGTTTGGTAATAAATGATTAATACTAAGGAGAAATCTGATGTTTTGGACACAAATGTAATATTTTAGCTTTTAATTGGATAATTTAGGTGGGTTATTTTCGAAAGCTTGCGCTACTTTTGTCTTCGAAAAAATAGACATAATTAATAAATAAATCCCTTATTATGAAAACGACTCTTACTACATTGGGTATTTCCCTTCTTGTTTTAGCAGGTTGTGCAGGACAAAAACAGACTGCAAATGATTTCATTCAGGAGAATATTGATAATGCGGTGGCACAGGAGACCATCCAGACCGACATTATTGAGAAATCAGGAAAAATTCTGAATCCAAGAACCATCAATGCAGATGGTAGTATCTCCTATATACCTATTGATGACTGGTGCTCCGGTTTCTTTCCCGGTAGTATATGGTTGACTTATAATCTGACGGGTGATAAGAAATGGTTGCCGCTGGCTGAGAAATATACAGAAGCTCTTGATTCTGTGAAATATCTGAAATGGCATCATGATGTAGGTTTCATGATCGGTTGCAGTTATTTGAACGGCTATCGCATGGCAGATAAGAAAGAGTACAAAGACGTCATTATAGAAGCTGCCAAATCATTGTCCACTCGTTTTCGTCCGAATGCAGGCGTTATCCAGTCATGGGATGCCGATAAAGGTTGGCAGGGAACACGGGGATGGAAATGTCCGGTGATTATTGATAATATGATGAATCTCGAACTCTTATTTGAAGCAACAGCTCTTTCCGGAGATTCTACTTTCTACAATATTGCAGTGAAACATGCTGATACAACAATGGCTCACCACTTCCGTCCGGACAACAGCTGCTACCATGTGGTAGATTACGATCCGGAGACAGGAGAAGTGCGTAAGAGACAAACTGCACAAGGATATGCCGACGAATCTATCTGGAGTCGCGGGCAGGCATGGGCTATCTACGGTTATGCGGTATGCTATCGTGAAACCAAGGACCGTAAATATCTGGATCAGGCCTTGAAAACGTTCAATATGATGAAGAATCTGGAGAATATGCCGGAAGATCTGATTCCTTACTGGGATATGTCGGCTCCGAATATCCCGAACGAACCACGCGATGTATCGACGGCTTCCTGTATCGCTTCCGCGCTTTATGAGATCAGTACGATGGATGTACCGGATGCAGCCGGCTATAAAATGTATGCCGACAGTATCATGGTTTCACTTTCTTCTCCGGCCTATCGGGCTGCATTGGGCACGAATGGAAACTTCCTGCTGATGCATTCTGTTGGCAGCATTCCTCACAATTCGGAAATAGACGTCCCATTGAACTATGCCGATTACTATTATCTGGAAGCATTAAAACGTAAACGGGATATCGAGAAAGGTCTTTAATTAATGAGTATGCATTATGCTTAAATATCTATTTCCCTTATCATTTTTCTTTTTTATATAATATTCATAACTTTGCTTATCCGCGCGTATCGGGACCGGCAAGGAGAGTTTCCGTCCGATAAACCCTATTATTTGCTGATCGATATGTTGTTGGGTGGAGCTTGTATTGGCGAAGTCGATTCTCTGGCTTTGCCGGTGGAGATGAAAGTGGGGCGGGTACGATATTATAGGAAGGATTGATATATTTAATTTAA
>OGKT01000599.1_pt1 | contig 13339 bp, 10 predicted proteins | sample 1572581 | NCBI WGS metagenome assembly OGKT01 (sample SAMEA2581881, study PRJEB24529) | metagenome | biome: Human gut stool | place: China | collected 2011 | reverse complement strand
AGGTGAGTTCGACACAACAAGGCTTTCTGAAACATCTGCTACAAAAACCGACAGCCAATCTGCGCAAGCCTTACGGAACCAGCGTGCGCGAATTACGCCGCTATGCCTCATTCATCGGCACCAGCAATCAGAAGGATTTGCTCACCGACCCCACGGGAAGCCGTCGCTTTATCTGTATCGAAGTGACCGATCCCATTGATACCAATGTCACCATAGACTACCGCCAACTCTATGCGCAAGCCATGCATTTACTTTATAAGAACGAACGTTATTGGCTGAATGACGAAGATGAGGCCGTTTTACGACAAAGCAACAGCGAATTTGAGCAAATATCACCTTTGGAGCATTTATTCCATTGTAACTTTTCTTCTGCAACCAACGAAAAGGAGGGAGAATGGATGACTGCCATGGATATTTTTAATTATCTTCAAGAGAACACACGCGACAAACTGTCTATCAATAAAATAAATTGGTTTGGACGTATTCTCCGCAAACTGAACATTCCTAAAAAGACCAGTACCAGAGGTACCCTATATCATGTAACAAAGTTGAAATAATTTATTTTACCATAGAAGAGTATGAGGGCAATGCCCTCATACTCTTCTATGCTACCATCACAAATAACCTGTTCATTATAAACAAATTACCTCACAAATGAGGGCATGAGGGCATAATTGCATCTAACATTGCAATGAGAGCACAAGTCTGAAACAAAAAGACGGAAGGTTTGTTTGTGAAAGTAATGAAAAGAAATTATCTTTGTCATCATCCTTAAACCAACAATCGTATGAAACCAGTGAAATTATTTTATCAGGAAAGATGCCCGTTCTGCAAAAAAGCACTGCGCTATATTGAAGAACTGAAAGCAGAATATCCTGAATTCCAACCTATAGAAATAGAAATGATAGAAGAAACCCAACATCCTGATATAGCCGACCAATACGACTATTATTACGTTCCCACGTTCTATGTGGACGGGGTGAAAGTGCATGAAGCGGGCATCTTCAAAAATGAGATGGAGGCATTGCTCCGTAAAGTGATAGAATAAACGAAAAGATATGAAATATTTAGAAGTAACCTTTACAACACATCCCTGTAATGAAACAGTGAATGATGTAGTGTCCGCATTGGCCGGAGAAATAGGATTTGAAAGTTTTGTAGAATGTGAAGGGGGAATACAGGCCTATATCCAGCAAACTCTCTTTGACGAGGAAGCACTGAAAGAAATGGTTGTGAACTTCCCTTTACCTGACACCCGGATAGAATACACCATAAAGGAAGCCGAAGACAAAAACTGGAATGAAGAATGGGAGAAAAACTTCTTTCAACCCATCGTCATAGGTGACCGTTGCTGCATTCACAGCACGTTCCACAAAGACACTCCGAAAACTGAGTATGAAATTCTGATTGACCCGCAAATGGCTTTCGGCACAGGGCATCATGAAACGACCAGCTCTATAATCAGCGAGCTGTTAGAAGCCGACCTGAAAGGAAAATCAGTCCTGGATATGGGATGCGGCACTTCTATTCTTGCCATCCTTGCCTCCATGCGAGGAGCCAATCCTGTGACAGCCATCGACATTGACGACTGGTGCGTCAACAATTCAAAAGACAACATTGCACTGAACCATATCCATAACATTACAGTGGAACTGGGTGACGCCAATCTGCTGAAAGGGCGCAAAGCGTTTGATGTGATTATTGCCAACATTAACCGGAATATTCTTCTGGCAGACCTTCCCCATTATGCCGCCTGTATGCATCCGGGTTCGGAAATATTTATGAGTGGATTCTATATACAGGATATTCCTTTTATCCGCGAAAAAGCGGAGAGTCTGGGAATGAAGTTCGTACATCATCGGGAAAAGAACAACTGGGCAGCTGTGAAATTCATCATGAAATAATACCATTTTCAAGTATGGCAAAGACGCGATAAAGACGGAATTGCCACCAACCACGCAGGATGTGCATTGATTTATTCGAGGACAAAAGAACGGATTTTCTCTCTTTTGTCCTTTTGTTCTTCTTCCCTGAAAATTAGAACCGGAATCAAGCGGTGACAAACGCACGTAGGACGCTGCATTTTATCCAAAGTGACCAAACGACCATACGGTATTATATTTATTATACAATCTCCTTTCCAAAAGGAGTAAGTGCCAAGCCCGCCAGCTTGAAATGTTGCAGTCCGAATGGAATGCCGATGACAGTGATGCAAAGCAACACCCCGAATGCCAGATGAGAGAGGCTGATCCAGATTCCACCTACAAGTATCCAGATGATATTCATCAACACACTGAGACATCCACCATCACCGGGACAACTGCGTATTTCCCGCCCAAAAGGACAAAGAGCCAGCATAGACAACTTCAAAGTCTGGAAACCGAAAGGAATGCCGACGATAGTAATCATCAGCAACAGGCTGGAAACAATATATTCCACGCAGATCAGAAATCCGCCGCAAATCAGCCAAATAATATTGAGCAGTAAGTTCATAAAGCAAATATAAACAAAGTTTTCGGAACCTCAGGCACAGTTCCCTTATTTCTTTATGGTCATTAATTGCAATTCTTCCAACGAACCGTTGAAAATATTCAAATCCACCTTCTCACGAATACCCGGCAACGTACCCACATCCGTATGCTGCCAGAATTTCCACTCCCCCCTGTATTCCACCGAGTCTACATAATAATGAGCTATCCAGTAAGGATAAGAATTGAAGACCGAATCATTCAGATAACGCGTTTTAAACTTATAAGAAGTATAAAGAATAGGCTTCACTTTGTAGTGCTGTTCTATTTTGTCAAGCCACAGTTTAAGGTCACGACGGAGCTGATTCTCATCCTTTCCCCTCTTCTCAATATCGAGCACAGGAGGAAGGTCACCTGAATCCAGCTTGACGGAATTGATAAAAAAATCGGCCTGACGGACAGGATCTGTCTTCGGATTGTAAAAATGATAAGCCCCACGGATAAACCCATATGTTTTCGCCGAATCAAAATTGGAGCTAAAAGCCTTGTCCCCATAATCGCCTCCTTCCGAAGCTTTCATAAAGACAAAATGAATAGGAAATTTTCCCTGTCGGGTCTGGGTCAGCATTTTCCAGTCTATGTTTCCTTGATAATGGGAAACATCAATGCCATGCACATGAAAACCTGAGGGCATACATACACCGTATGCTTTAAAACCATAGCAAGGCTTCCAACGGTAAGAGTAAGGACGGATAAAGAAATAAAAGAAAGCGGCAAGGAATAAAAAAGCAATAATCCCCGCAATGACATACCGAAGCCATGACGGCATCTCTCTTTGCGGTTTCTTTTTCGCCTTCCGCTGTGTGGTCCGGCGGACAGGTTTCGCGACTGCCTTTTTTTTAACAGGGGCAGGGCGTGTGCTTTTCGCTCTTACCATTTTATCCTATTTAGCTGTTTTTACCTTACCTATTCCCACATACTATGCAATAAAACCCATCGGGAGAATGGTTTTACAATCAGCCCCGATGGGTTTCCTTTATGCTTTATAGAAATAAGAAAAAATTATTTTCCTTGTTCCAACTGCAATGTCTTGGTTGCCTGGTCACAAACTTCTGTAGGACCGAAGTACTGGATAGGACCCGGATATACATAGTCTGTTTCAATAGCCCAACGTTCACGCTGTGCGGCGAACGCCTTGAAAGGAGCACCGTCCAATTTTACCAACGCTTTCTGGATAACCGGTTTCATTTCACCGTGACGACGTTCCATGTTCATCATCATTGTGATAGGCACACCACCTGCAATCCATTCTTCGGCAGGAGCAGTAGTGTTACGTACAGAAGACATATAACCGGTCTTGCCGTTGGCAATCAACATAGAAGCGGTGTAACCCAACGAGTAGCAATAGTCAGCATCGAAGTTTGACGGAGCAGCGCAACGGCCTTCGTAACCGAAGAAGTGATGCTGAGCGGCAAATTTACCTACATACTTGCCTTCTTCTTTCCACTGAGCCAATTTAACGGCTACCATATCAGACAACAGCTTTTCTGTTTCAATCAGTGATACCTGTACGTTTCCGTGCGGGTCACGATCCAAAGTAAGCTGACGTGCAACGCCTTCGGGCAGAGAAGCATAGATTTCCGAGTTTTCCTTAGAAAGCTTGGAGATGATATATTCACGTTGGTGAGATTTCTTGATCAATGCGAACTCTGATGCGTTAGCAGCCAGGAAGTCGTTCAATTCAGCGATCAATCTCTTCATTGCGGGGATGAATTCGATCAAACCTTCAGGTATCAACACTGTACCGAAGTTATTGCCTTGTGCGGCACGGTTAGCCACCACCTGAGCAATGTAAGTAACCACATCATCCAATGACATGTTCTTCTCTTCCACTTCTTCTGAAACGATACATACGTTAGGTTGAACCTGCAAAGCACATTCCAAAGCGATATGAGAAGCCGAACGTCCCATCAGCTTGATAAAGTGCCAGTATTTGCGGGCAGAGTTACAGTCACGCTGAATGTTACCGATTACTTCAGAGTAAGTCTTACAAGCCGTATCAAAACCGAAAGAAGTTTCAATCATCTCGTTCTTCAAGTCACCGTCGATAGTCTTCGGACAACCGATAACCTGAACACCGCAGTTCTTCGCAGCATAGTATTCTGCCAATACACAAGCGTTTGTGTTTGAGTCATCACCACCGATAATTACCAATGCCTTGATGCCCAATTCCTTGATGATTTCCAGACCTTTATCAAACTGTTCTACCTTTTCCAGTTTGGTACGTCCCGAACCGATGATATCGAAACCACCGGTATTGCGGTATTCGTCGATAATATCGGAAGTCAGTTCCATATAATTATGGTCTACCAAACCACCGGGGCCCAGAATGAAACCATACAGTTTGCTGTCCTTGTTCAATGCTTTGATACCGTCGAACAAACCGGAAATAACATTGTGTCCGCCGGGAGCCTGTCCACCAGACAAGATGACACCTACGTTGATGGCAGGCATATTGACAGCTTCGCCTTCAACGAACTGAATCAACGGCATGCCGTAAGTGTTAGGGAACAAGGCTTTGATAGCTTCCTGGTCAGCAACTGACTGTGTAGGTTCACCTTCCTTTACTTTTACAGCGCCTTTCAACGCTTTAGGAAGTTTGGGCTGATAAGCAGCTCTGGCAATTTGTAATGCACTTTTAGTCATATTCTATTATTCTATTTAAAGGTGTATAATTTCATTTATAATTCATGTGCAAATTTCGTTCTTTTTTCGCAAATATGAAAACGTATACAAATAAAAATATTACCTTTACCGCGAATTTAGAATTATGTATTAACTTAAAACATTACATTTATGGCAAGTAGAAGAAATTTAAAGAAAAAAATAACCAATATAGCAAGTGATTTGTTTTTAGTCAGTTTGATGGAAGGTGTTAACCGTGAAGTAGTTTGCAACTCTGTACACAATGTGATCAAACTGATTATACGCATCAGTCACACTGAACCGGGTAACGTAAAAGGTTTCTACAAGAAACTGAATGAGGATTTGAACAAAGAAATAAAAGTGGTTGCAGACGAACTGGCTAAAGCTACAAAAGCATAAGATTTAAGGAATGAAAAAAGCTATTTGTGGTTTTATCTACTACAAACTATTGGGATGGAAGACTAAAGTATCCGTTCCCGATTATGACAAATATATTATCTGTGCCGCACCGCATACCACCAATTGGGATTTGTTCATAGGCAAACTGTTTATGGGAGCTATAGGTCGCGAAACCGGTTTTATGATGAAAAAAGACTGGTTCTTCTGGCCTCTAGGCCCTATTTTCCGCTGGATGGGAGGGATTCCCGTAGACCGTAGCCGCAAGACTTCATTGGTGGACCAGATGATTAAGATTGCCAAATCGAGTCAAAAATTCCATCTGGCTATCACTCCGGAAGGAACACGCAAAGCCAATCCCAATTGGAAGAAAGGGTTTTACTATATTGCGCAAGGGGCCGGTCTGCCTATTATTCTGGTAGCTATCGACTACGAGAAGAAATGCATCACAGCCGAAAAGGTAATACATCCCAGCGGTGACTTGGACAAGGATATGCGTGAAATCAAATTGTATTATAAGAATTTCAAAGGCAAATATCCTGAAAACTTCAGCATCGGAAAAGTAGAATAACCCTTCCGTTGTAGTTCTTCAGATATGAAAACACTGATTATGCGGATTGTATTTTCACCCGCATAATCAGTGTTATTTGTATCTATTCTCTTGCTATACTCTCATCCCCATCCTCAAAATTATTCTTCTCTATCTTCACATTCCGGGTGTGAAGCAAGCGGAAACGGGATTTGTTATGATGAAAAGCCGGATAATCCGTATTCTGGCGGATCACATTGTTTTTAAAGATCAATCCGTCAATGGATTTTGCAAAAAGGACAGGGCGGTCAAAGGTTTCAAAATAGTTATCTTCAATCACTACTCCTTTTTCTCCTTTTCCACCATGGAAATATTTTTTCTGATGCTCCAAATCGGGAATCTCCGGATAAATAGAGATAACAGCTTCCGTAAACTGGAACATATTAGTCAATGCGTTGATAAAACGATTGTTACGAATCAGCACATTCCGGCAAGCTCCCGTTTCAAACCAGCCGTTACAATCACCGCACAGCAATATGGCTGTTCCTGATGTATGATCAAACAGGTTACGCTCTACCACCGTTTTCAGGGGAGTGCTGAACAGCGTACCGCGTGCACGGTTGTTACGAATGACATTATCCGCAAAATAAACTTCCGGACACCAGGACAGGTTTTCAATGCCGAAACCTTCTTTATCCGTAATCTCCGCATCCAAAGGCTCGGCAAAAGTGATACGATATTCTTTTGCACCTTTCACCGTATCTTTGTCATTGGGCAGGATTTCCTTCACCCGGTTCTTTCCACCGGTCAGTTCCATGGTGGCGGAACGTACAAATTGTACTTCATCGCCATTCACACCCCATTCGAATCCGTATGCTTGCGGATGCATGTATCGGGCAATCACCGTATGGTCATCAAGGCGTTGCTTGATTTTCAAATAAGTACCATGTACATTAATCGCATCATCCATCATTCCTTCATACAACCCGTTGCGAGAATCAATCTTCCCCCGGCAACTGGAGAAATGGGTAGCATCCGCCTGCGTGGTAAAGTAACGCGGATCCTTATCGCCACGAAGACAAACGCTGAATTCATCCAACGTGATATTTTCACATAACTGGGCCAGCAGTCCCATACCTTCGGCATAATGCACTTTCACATTCTGCAAACGGGTGTCTTTATCATTGGACAAGAATATACCCGGAGCAGGACGATAATAAGTACGAAGAGCCACCACTGTCCCCGGTTTCAACCGGGCGTCTTTCCATTGAGGAGCATGGTAGACACGTGGAGAAACTTCTTTCACCCCTTCCATAGGACACCATAAGTCACTGGTGCGGTATACCAGACGCTTTGTCTTTTCTTCAAAAGCAATTCCTCCCTGGGGAGCACTGGACCAGCCTTCACCGTATGCTTCGAAAAAACCTTTCTCATTGATACGGCATTTCACCCATGCGGCAGGTTCAAAAGTAATTCCCTCCTCTCCGCTTTCCAATATCTTGACCTGAGCAATATGAGGAGTCTCAAAATCTATGCTGAAATTACGCAAAGTACAATTCTCTGAACGAAGCAGAGAAAGTGGAAGCATACGTCCATGAAAAATAAAATCGGCGCCCTGTCCGTCCACCGTCAGCCCCTTCCAATCCTCCAAAGGGAAACCTACCGTTTTCGGATTGTCCTGATCATGATTGGAAATATAATACTCACGGACAGCCGCCCCTTCAGGATGGAAATCGTAACGTCCGGATTCAAAAAGCAGGGTGACCTTATCACCCAAAGCAACTTGAGACTTGATGTCTTGTAACGCCTTCTGCAATTTGGGTGAAAGATTCTCGTGTGTGTCCGGTACCAGACCATAATTTCGCATTTCGACTACCTTACTTCCGGCAAAAGCGGAAACAGCCAGCCATACGAAGCAGAAATTAAAGATAATTCGTTTCATTTAGGTTCATTATAGATTAGTTAGAATGACAAAACTAACAAAAATTCCTAACTTCGCAACCATAAATAAAGAAGAAAACAACATGAAAAAGATATTTTTGTCCTTCCTGCTGGTAATGGCAGGAATATCACACACTTTGGCACAAGGGTTAGATGGTAATGTGGAACAACGTCTAAAAGATTTTTTCACCCGGTACGAAACATCTTATGCCAACATAGGTAAATGTAAATTAGACCGTTATGAAGTAAATCATGACAAAAAAAGACTGAATGTATATGCCAGCCCCAGCTTCGGCTACCAACCGTTTACACCCGAAAAGACAGAAGCTATCTACCGGTTACTTAGACAAAGCCTACCCGGTCCTGTAAATTATTACGATATAACCATCTATGCCGATGGCAAATCAATCGAAGACCTGATTCCCAACTATCTGAGGAAGAAACAGGACAAAAGCCGCTTATGGCAACGGACAGATTATAAAGGTGAACCATGGGTAAAAAATATTTCCCGCCCCTTTACTGCCGGCAAAGGACTGGAAGGCAGACACATCGCCCTTTGGCAAAGCCACGGAAAATATTATAAAAAGGACAAGGGATGTTGGGAATGGCAACGTCCCCGCCTGTTCTGTACCACAGAAGACTTGTTCACCCAATCATTCGTCATACCTTATATTATACCCATGCTGGAAAATGCGGGAGCCAACGTATTCACCCCTCGCGAACGGGACACGCAAAAACAGGAAATCATTGTAGACAACGACGACAACCGAAACACCACAAACTCCCTCTATCTTGAAGTAAAGAGCAGAAAAGCACAGTGGGAAAAAACCGCTCTGCCTGGATTTGCACAACAGAAGCGTATCTACACGGAAGGAGAAAATCCTTTTCATGACGGTACAGCCCGCTTTGCACAAACTGAAAAGAAGAAAAACAAAGCCTTTGCCGAGTGGGTTCCCGACATCCCGGAAACCGGAGAATATGCTGTATACGTTTCCTATCAAAGCCTGCCCAACAGCGTGAGCGATGCCAAATACCTTGTATTCCATAACGGCGGTGTCACTGAGTTTAAAGTAAACCAACGTATAGGCGGCGGCACATGGGTATATCTCGGCACTTTTACTTTCGACAAAGGAAGCAACGACTACGGCATGGTAGTATTAAGCAATGAAAGCCGGGAAAAAGGAGTGGTATGCGCCGATGCCGTGCGCTTCGGCGGTGGTATGGGCAACATTGCGCGCGGCGGCCAAGTCAGCGGTCTGCCCCGTTATCTGGAAGGCGCGCGTTATTCCGCCCAATGGGCCGGTATGCCCTACCCCGTATATGCCGGATACAAAGGACAGAACGACCTTTCGGATGATATCAATGTACGTTCGCGTACAATCAACTACCTATCGGGCGGTTCCGTATTCAACCCCAAAGAACCGGGATTGGGAGTTCCTCTTGAGATGAGTATAGCACTGCACAGCGATGCGGGTTTCAGGACAGACGACCAGATTGTAGGTACACTCGGCATCTACACTACCCATTTCAACGATGGCAAGTTAGCGGCAGGAACAAACCGCTACGCTTCGCGCGACCTTGCCGACCTGTTCCTCACCCGTCTGCAACAGGACATCCGTTCCACTTTCAATGCAGACTGGACGCGCCGCAGCATGTGGAACCGTAACTACAGCGAGACCCGCCTGCCTGCTGTTCCTTCCACAATCGTAGAACTTCTGTCGCACCAGAATTTTGCCGACATGCGCTTGGGACACGACCCCAAATTCAAGTTCACGGCAAGTCGTGCCCTATACAAATCCATCCTGCAATATATCTGTACCCAGCATAATAAAGAATACGTCGTACAGCCCTTACCTGTCCACAATTTCTCCGTCCGCTTCGGTAAGAAGAAAAATACCCTGGAACTTTCCTGGCAAGGAGTGGATGACCCGTTGGAACCGACTGCCACACCCCACGAATACATTGTCTATACACGCATCGGGCGAGGCGGATTTGACAATGGTGTACGCGTAAGCAATCCTTTCCACACTCTGAAGATAGAACCGGGCATCGTCTATTCCTTCAAAGTAACGGCAGTGAACCGGGGTGGTGAAAGCTTCCCATCCGAAATCCTTGCCGCATACAAGTCCAAGCACGAAAAAGCACGCGTTCTCATCATCAACGGTTTCGACCGTATCAGTAGCCCTGCTGTGATAAACACACCCGACGAAGCCGGCTTTGACTTGACGAAAGACCCCGGAGTACCTTATCTATATGATATATCACTCTGCGGCAGCCAGCTGAATTTCGACCGCAAAGAAGCCGGAAAACGTTTGGGAGAAAGCGGCAATGAATACGAAAGGATAAAAATAGCCGGAAACACATTCGACTATCCCTTTATACACGGTAAAGCCATACAGACCGTCGGCGGATACAGCTTTACTTCATGCAGTGATGAAGCCGTAGAAAACGGTAGTGTAGCATTGGAAGAATATCCAATAGCAGACTATATTCTGGGACTGGAAAAGACGGACGACAATCTGTCACGGGCAACCTATTACAAAACTTTCTCTTCGTCCATGCAGCGTGCCTTGACAGCCTACTGCCGGTCGGGCGGCAACCTACTGGTCAGCGGTGCATACATAGGCAGCGACATAAACGACTCGCAAGGCAATCGGGAATTCACCCAAAACATCCTGAAATACCGTTTTGACAGCAGCTTACAGGTATCCGGCGAACATATCGGCATACAAGGTCTGGGGCGCATCCTCAGCATTCCCCGCCTGCCCAATGAACGGGCTTATCCCGTGACAACCCCCGATTGTATCCGCCCTATGGCAACCGCCTTTCCCGTAATGACCTATACCGGGAGAAATCTTCCTGCTGCCGTAGCTTATAAAGGTAACGACTACCGCACATTCATCATGTCATTTCCCTTTGAAAGTATCCGGGAAGAAGCCGGCAGAACAGCGGTTATGGCATCCATTCTGCATTTCTTTTCCACCGGTAATGCAGGGGTGCACAGAGAATAATGGCAATCTTGATAAATAATCCGGTGAAATAGGTATAATCTGTGGTGAAAAACTTATCTTTGCTTTTACAGAAAATATGAATCACTGAATATTAACCATTAAAACATTAACGCCATGTACACTATACAAGCCAATCCCAGCGGAACCCGCAACTTGGAAATATCGGAAGAAAACCTTGCCACTATCGAAAAATACGGTCTCTTCCGTCATCTCATCGACAGTAACGGCATCGTGGACGAAACCGTACTCGACAAACTCAAACTGAATATCCGTTCCCTCATCGCCGCCCAGGAAGAGGACAGCAAAGACCTGCTCGACCTCTGCATCGATGTTATCTACCACAACAATATGAAAGCCTTCGGATTACAGCAGCTTATCAAGCTCTACCTGCAATGGCTTTCCCAACAAACAACCATAGAAGAGGAAGAAAATAAATGAGAACCATCGACACACGTGGACAGAGCCTGTACAGTCCTCTTATTCCGGCCATAAAGGCCATGTGCGAAGCCGGAAAAGGCGAGAAACTGGAAATCATTATGGACGATGCAACCGCCTTTAATGACCTCAAAGAGTATCTTGCCGAACAGGGAATCGGCTTCCGGGAGATTTATGACGGAGAGGAAATGCTGGTACAATTCTGTAAGTAATTAAAACTTTCCGTATCTTTGCACCCATGAAAGAGTACAGACTGACTGATTGGTTACCTACAACCAGGAAAGAAGTGGAACTTCGCGGGTGGGATGAGCTGGACGTTATTTTGTTCAGCGGTGATGCATATGTGGATCATCCGTCATTCGGGGCAGCCGTCATTGGACGCATCCTCGAAGCGGAAGGTTTGCGTGTGGCGATTGTACCCCAACCCAACTGGCGAGATGACTTACGGGATTTCAAGAAACTGGGACGTCCCCGTCTCTTCTTCGGTGTCAGTGCAGGCTGTATGGACAGCATGGTCAACAAATACACTGCCAACAAACGTCTGCGCAGCGATGATGCCTATACTCCCGACGCACGTCCGGACATGCGTCCCGAATATCCTTCGATTGTCTATACCCAAATACTGAAAAAGCTATATCCCGATGTACCTGTCATACTGGGCGGCATCGAAGCAAGCATGCGCCGGTTGACACATTACGACTACTGGCAAGACCGTGTGCGCCCAAGCATCCTCGTGGACAGCGGTGCCGATGCACTGATATATGGCATGGGCGAGAAACCGATTGTGGAACTTGTACGAAAACTGAAACAGCAACAACCGGTTCTTGACATCCCCCAACTGGCTTATCTTACAAAAGAAGCGCTGCCGCAAGAAGGGGATATCACCCTATTTACGCACGAAGAATGTCTGAAAGACAAGAAGAAACAGGCTTCCAACTTCCGCCATATCGAAGAAGAGAGTAATAAATATGCTGCTTCGCGTATCTTGCAGGCCGTAGGCAGGCAAACTGTCGTTGTCAACCCGCCTTGTGCGCCCTTGACGGAAGCGGAACTCGACCGTTCTTTCGACCTGCCTTACACGCGTCTCCCGCATCCCAAATATAAGGGCAAACGCATACCCGCATACGATATGATTAAGTTCTCCGTCAACATTCATCGCGGATGTTTCGGTGGGTGTGCTTTCTGTACCATTTCGGCACATCAGGGCAAGTTTATCGTCAGCCGCAGCAAGGAAAGCATATTGAAAGAAGTAAAGGCAGTAATGGAATTGCCGGATTTCAAAGGGTATCTTAGCGACTTGGGCGGTCCTTCTGCCAATATGTACAAGATGCGGGGACGCGATGAAGCCATGTGTAAGAAGTGCAAACGCCCGTCGTGCATCCACCCCAAAGTATGTCCTAATCTAAATACAGACCATAGTCCGCTACTCGATATTTATCATGCGGTAGACAGTCTGCCCGGCATCAAAAAATCATTTATCGGCAGCGGTGTACGCTATGACCTGCTGCTGCACCAAAGCAAAGACCCCAAAACCAACAAAAGCACGCAGGAATACACCCGCGAACTCATAGTCCGCCATGTCAGCGGCCGCCTTAAAGTTGCGCCGGAGCATACCTCGGAACGGGTGCTCAGCATCATGCGCAAACCACCATTCAGCCAGTTCGGAGAGTTCAAAAAGATATTCGACCGTATCAACCGCGAAGAAGGTCTGCGACAACAGCTCATCCCCTACTTTATCTCCAGCCACCCCGGCTGCAAGGAAGAAGACATGGCGGAACTTGCCGTCATCACCAAGCGTCTGGACTTTCATCTGGAACAGGTGCAGGATTTCACCCCTACTCCTATGACCATTT